>Ga0074199_1001575_pt1 | contig 18800 bp, 13 predicted proteins | sample EPASupsiteSAE347_FD_64528 | JGI IMG/M metagenome (GOLD analysis project Ga0074199, IMG submission 64528) | Bioremediated contaminated groundwater from EPA Superfund site, New Mexico - Sample SAE3-47 | ecosystem: Environmental > Aquatic > Deep subsurface > Groundwater > Contaminated ...
ACATTGTTCCAGGAGCTTTGCACCTCTGCATTACTGCAAAAGCACATCCCGGTAAGATTACCCCAAACGGAAGGGGTAGCTCGTTGGCAATTCATAGTATAGCTTTCTTGTCGCACCGAACTCGTACGAACTCGTTGTTTATAAAGTACCTGTCTTTTTCACACCAGAGCGCAAAGGACTCGAATATCGCCACTATGCTTTGCGATATTCGCGTCCTTTGCGGTGATTGAATCTCATGAAAAAACCCCAGAGGGCTGATGGACAGTAAGTCTAGTAGACCACACGCCTGTCGCTTTTCCGCGAAGAGCCAGTTCTCCAACCACTTTTTCCACCTGTCTTAAAAGCGGCGAAGGCGAGGAATCCTTAAGTGCAGTTCCAGGAAGGGGCATGAAATAGTGGGAATGCACCTTTCCTCCTTTTGCCGTGAGCCATTTAATGAGCCTCAGCGTATCAAGCTGGTCATCTTCTGTTTCGCTGGGCAAGCCGAAGATGAAATCTACTACTGGCGTGATGCCGTGCGCTAGGCATCTCTCAACTGCCAGGATTATGTCCTCCACGGTATGCCCCCTGTGTATGCCGTCAAGCACTCTCTGGCTCCCCGACTGCCCGCCCATGCTGAGCGTGGTATTTGCGCAGTACTCAGATACAATCTCAAGTAGCCTGTCGTTTATGAACTCAGGTCTTACCTCGGAGGGGAATGTGCCGAAAAATATGGCCCTGCGCGGAAGAGCCGTAAGGAGTGCCTCTATCTTTTCAGCCCGCGGTCTTCGTCCATCCGAGCCGTAGGCAAAGGCATTCGGGGATGTGAACCTGATGTCCCGCAAATGCTCTGCGTATTTTACTATCTCATCGATGCTGCGGTGCCTCATCCTGTGCCCGAATAATTGGGGCGTCTGGCAGTAAGCGCAGTTGAAAGGGCAGCCGCGGCTTATCTCTATGCTGCTGTGCACGAGGTCGGGGTCAAAGGCTGGATATTTATCCAGTTCTATGTTCTCCCTTTTCCCCGTAAAAACTGTGCTGCCGTCTTTTTTGAAAGCAATGCCCCTGACCGATGAAACATCCCCCCCTTTTTGCAGCACGCCTATCAGTTCGGGCAGCGTCTCCTCGCCTTCCCCGATGACGACATAATCAAAGAACGCAAGAGTCTCCCCAGGGCGCGCAGATGGGTGGGGACCGCCTGCAACGAAGATGGAGCTCGTTCCTGAACGCTCAACCTCGTGGAAGACCGATGGCGCCTGCAGCGTTGCAAAGCTGTAAACCATGATGCCGGTGCAGGGCTGGCACACGAGGTCGGAGCCGGGAAGGAGGGGCATCAGGGCTGCTATGCTCTGCATGTTGGGCTTGAAGAAGCGGAAATGGATGGGATTGATTTCAGTAGATAACATTATGTTTTCCATTAGAACAGGTTTTAAGATACTGCCTGTGCTCATTTAAGTATCTTTTGAAGAGCTATTGTCCCTACATACATACAAAGATTAAGTTTTTTGATAAAATGTGGGAGTAAACTTCAGACAGAGCTTAGATCTCTGCGTAAAAATCGCAATACGCATGTCCGAAAAATTCTCCTCTGCGCACCGCGATATAATGATTAATCTGTGCATTATATTTTCTTTACGAGGCTATCAAGCACTTCTTTAAGTTCTTTTATATTCTGTTCGTAAGTGAAGGCAGAAAGGTAATCCTCGTAGGCTGGATGTTCCCCTATCTCGCCTTGCTCGATCATTTTTTCGATAGCTTCGGGGCTTTTCACGCTATATCTTTCCAGTAGATTCGCTAAAAATTCTTTCTGTTCCGAGATCTTCGATAGTATAAGAAGTGTTTCAGTTTCAATACCCCTTACAAGCGGGCTTATTGCTGATGCATGGGATGCTTCAGATGTAGTATGCATAAATTCGCCTTTAAAAAACCTTTTACATTAGGCCATACTATTAAATATAGTGGAAAAATTGCCTGACAACACCAGATCGCTAAAAGTTATAATTATAATACTATCACTATTATTTATTGGCTCATCCACGCTCTTAATCCTTAACCTTGAAAAAGTAAATCAGCAGGAAGAAACCATAAACGCCCTCTCTAATCTCACTGAGAAACAGGAAGAGCAGATATCGCAGCTTAAAAATACAACTTCCTCCCTGGAGCAGAGCCTGTCCAGGACACAGGAGCAGTTAAATAATGAGACTCGGACGAGGCAGAAACTTGAGAGGGACATATTCAATCTCACGATGGTCTCAAAAAGCGAATACGACATACTGGCAGTGGATGAGAATGACAAAGGTCATCTCATCCCGCTTGATATCATCATAAAAAGCGGGGGAGGTGATCTATTCCTCAACGTAGCCGACGTGCGCTTTGATGAGACGCTTCAGTCCTCGGCCCAGACCGCTATACAGGTCGCACGCGAGGTCACAGGGACAAGCCTGTTCGATAAAGATGTCCTTATCAACATTGAATCCCCTGAGATCGAGGGCATAGTCATCGAGGGCGGAAGCGCTGGTGCAGCCATGACGCTTACTGCAATGGCGGCAATGCAGGGAAAAACGATAAGGAAAGATGTGTTGATCACAGGGACCATAAGGTCTGACCATTCCATCGGTAGGGTAGGAGCGGTGCGCGCAAAGGCTTTAGCAGCCAGGGAGAACGGCGCAGTGCTGTTCCTTGTACCCTCAGGACAGAGGGACGAGGTGGGGGAAGTAGGTATGGAGGTCAGGGAAGCCGGGACCATAGAAGAGGCTATGCGATACGCCATACCGTGATCATGGATCTTAGCCGATGAACAATGCGTAAACTTAATTTATCCACAGGGCATTTGATTCATAGATGAAAGTACTGGAAGGATACCGTAAATTCCTCGATAAATCCAGCGACCCGAACCTGGAAGCCTCAAAAAAAGAGGACGGCATGTTCTTCATATTCCGTTCGTTTGAAGCGTGGAAAGAGGAAGATTGCAGTGAAGAGGATATCCCTTCGAAAGAGCTTATTCTGGGTGAATTTAAAAAGAACAGGTTCCTTGCCCATCCGTAATCTTTTACAGTCAAATACATCGAAATATTAAAGATGTGCGGCGTCAAGCATGATGTCGGCCTGCACCCGTACGAGATCCAGGAAAAGGGCATAAAATAGAACAGGGAATCGATATGGATTTAAGCTATGATGAGATAGTCGGGAAGTTCGAGAAATACGTATTCCAGACCTATACGCGCCAGCCGCTTGCGATAAGAAAAGCTCGCGGAGCTGTGGTAGAGGATGTTAACGGGAAGGAGTATATAGACTGCGTGGCAGGGATAGCTGTAAATAACGTGGGTCACTGCCATCCTGCTGTCGTTGATGCAATAAAACGGCAGGCTGAGCAGTTGATACATGTATCCAACCTGTATTACACTGAGCAGCAGGCAGTTCTTGCTGAGGAGCTTGCTCATCTTACTAAAATGGACAGGGTGTTCTTCTGTAATTCAGGGGCTGAAGCTGTGGAAGGCGCATTGAAGCTTGCGCGCAAAGCATCGGGAAAGAAGCGGTTCATCGCCGCAGAGCACGCTTTTCACGGGAGGACCAGGGGCGCGCTCAGCGTCACTCACAAGGAGAAGTACCGCAAGCCCTTTGAGCCGCTCGCTCCAGCGGTATTCATCCCGTACAACGACGCGGACGCCATCCGGGGGGCTATAGACGACGATACCGCAGGTGTCATCCTCGAGCCCATCCAGGGTGAGGGAGGCGTGATAATACCATCTGACGGATACCTAAAAGAAGTAAGGGAGATATGCGATGAGACCGGTACACTGCTGATAATGGATGAAGTGCAGACAGGCTTCGGAAGGACGGGAAAATGGTTCGCAAGGGAGCATTCAGGCATAAGGGCGGATATAATGACCGTGGCTAAAGCAATGGGAGGGGGATTCCCCATGGGCTCAATGCTCGCAAGGGAGGACGTGGCTGCGAACTTCGGGCGCGGCGACCATGCCTCTACCTTTGGCGGGAATGCGCTCTCCTGCGCTGCAGCCATTGCGAACATAGAAGTCATAAAAAGAGAGGGACTTGTGAAGAGGTCTGAAGAGATGGGTAAATACCTCGTCCAGAGGCTTAAAGGACTTCATAAGGATTACATAAAAGAGATACGCGGCAGGGGCTTGATGGTGGGTATGGAACTCACGGTCAAATGCGATGACATCGTGAACAGGGCAAGAGAGCGCGGTGTGCTGCTCAACTGCACGTCCGATTCAGTCCTGCGTTTTGTCCCTCCGCTCACTATCGCAAAGGAACAGCTTGATAAGGCGGTGGCAGTACTGGATGAGGTTTGAGAAACTGCTCCGCCCTGCTGTCAGGGATATTAAAGAGTATGTACCTGGAAAGTCGATCGAGGAGATAGCCCGGAGGTACGGGCTTGATCCTGCCTGCATAATCAAGCTCGGCTCGAACGAGAACCCTCTCGGACCGTCCCCCTGCGCTGTGGCTGCGATTAAAGAGAGGGCAGGAAAAGTACACCTGTATCCGCCCTCGGATGCTTTTGAGCTAAGAAAAGCGATTTCTGAATTCACAGGTTACCCTGAGAACAATATAGTGGTATCCGGGAACGGCATGGACGGCATACTTGATACACTGATGAGGCTTTTCATGCCGCACGGCGCAGAGGCGATAATACCGGTACCCACGTTCTCGTACTACGAAATAGCAACGCTTGCGAATGGCGGAACGCCGGTGTTCGTAGAGCGGGACGCGGATTTTAACGTCGGGCCTGAGGCTATCCTCGATAAGGTGAGCAGCAATACCAGGATGATCTTTCTCTGCTCGCCCAACAATCCATCCGGGAATGCCGTTAGCGAAAAAGAGGTACGGAAGATCCTGGACACAGATGCTATCGTGTTCGCAGATGAGGCATATGCTGATTTTGCAAAGAGCAGCCTTAATGCGCTCGTGAGAGAGTACGACAACCTCATAACCGGGCATACGTTCTCAAAGCTTTTCGGTTTAGCAGGTATGCGCCTGGGTTATGCCCTCGTGCCCGGATGGCTCGCTAAAGAGTACATGAAGGTCATGACACCGTTCTCTGTGGATGTATTATCGCTTGCTGCCGGAATTGCAGCCCTGAGCGACAAGGACCACCGAAGACGGAGCATCGAGATGGTGATAAAGGGACGCATACAGCTTACAAGAGGGCTTGGCTCTTTATGCAAAGTATATCCCTCTGAGGCGAATTTCATTATGATAGACGTGGTACCGCATACAGCCAGGGAAGTCTCGGAATCGCTATTGCAAAAGGGCATAATAGTGCGGGACTGCACATCGTTCCGGGGCGCAGGGAACTCACTTATCCGTATAACCGTGGGAACTGAGGAACAGAACGGAAAAGTCATTGAAGCTTTGAGACAGGTTCTATGATGGTTCTATGATCATTGCACTGACAGGCACGCCCGGCACAGGTAAAACCACTATTTGCGGATTTATAGCCGAGCATTCGCAGTACAGGAAGCAGTACCTCATTATCGACCTGAACAAACTTGTTATCGACGGGAAGCTTTACACTGAAAAAGACGAGGCGCGAAACTCATATAACGCGGATATGGAGAAACTGGAAGAGCGGGTGAAGCAGATAATCAGCCATGCGCCTGAGGGCATGGATGTCATCATGGAAGGGCACCTCTCGCACCTTCTGCCTGCTGACGCGATCATAGTGCTCAGGACACATCCGGTGGCTTTGAGGAAGCGCCTCGGCAAACGGAAGGAGTACTCTTTTGAGAAGGTAAAAGAGAACGCCAACGCTGAGGCGCTGGATGTTATACTTGTGGAGTCTACTGAGAAAAGCAGCAGTGTTTTTGAGATAAATACCACGGATGCGACGCCTCTTGCTGTGGTAAAGTCGGTCCTTTTTATTGTTGAATCCCTGAAAAAAGGCAGCATACCGAAGGATTTCCTGCCAGGGAAGTTTAACTGGATAGATCTGGTTGAACTGTAAATTTGTATCGCCCTTATGATGATTCTTGACCGTTCCTGCCGGGAAACCACCGAATTACAGGCGTTAGGAAATTACGTCATAACTAAGAATACCATATCTACAGATGGTCCCTCTGATGCAATGGAACCGGGACTATACGAGGTAAAGATCATCGTATATCCGTTCGAGAGTGTTGTGCTTGATAAGGTGATTGAAGTAAGATAATACTTATGCCTTATGTTTCTTTCTTATTTCCTCAAACACCAATGGATCCCATTGTGCTTTATCCCAATCGCTACCTTCCAGATCGTCAATCGTTACTGAATCGATATCCGCACCTCTGAAGTCCGTCTCATTATCAAAAGTAGCGCCCTTGAGATACACCTGGCGCAAACTTGCTCCTCTCAGTACAGCCCCTTTTAAATTGGCGCTCATTAATCCAACATTGTAAAGATCAGCGCCCGATAGATCGGCTTTAAATAAATTTGCACGGTACAATTCGGCATCTTTTAAATTAGCCCCATTCAATTTTGCTTCTTTTAGACTTGCATACCATAATTTCGCGTTATTTAATCTTGCACCAATAAGAACTGCTCTGTCTAATATTGCCCTATTTAATTTAGCCTGGGTCAATTTAGCATTTTCTAAATTAGCTTCACTAAGATTGGCTTCATCTAAATTCATAAAGCTCAGGTTTACCCCTTTCAAATTTACTTTACTCAGGTTTTTCCCGGCTAAACTTTCTCTCTTTTTTATTGCTTTACTAAGTTCGTCTATTAGCCCGGTATCTTCTTTCCTTTCCGTCTCAAAAGTTGAAATTTCCTGCTGTTTTACAGACTGCTGGATAGCGTTTATCCCGTTTGTAAGCTCATTGATCGTGGCTTTTATCCTGTTCGTATCTTTTTCCTTAAAAGCTTTTTTTATCTCTTCTATTGATGTCTCGATCTCCTTTTTCTGATCTGGAGGCGCATCTTCAAGCTCTTTTAGAGCCACTTCAGCTTCACGTATCAGTAAATCGGCATTATTCTGGAGGTTAATAAGCTCCTTTTCTTCAACCTTTTCACCTGTGACATGACCCAGAGAAATAACCTGCTGTATTAGATTATTTAATCTCATTTCCGGGATTTCTTCTGATTTCAGCTTATCTTCCTGCTTATAGATATACTCGTGAAATTGCGTCACAAGGTTGCTCAAAGGTTTATCATTCAAAAAATAATCGACTTGCTCAGTCTGTTCAGGCAGTTCTTTGAACTTAAAATATTTGGGTAATTCCCGAAAAAGCACCGGCTTCAAGATCAACTGGTTTCTTAATACTGCATCTCTGAACTCAGGGTGGTTGAGGCTGATAATTGTCCAGATTATCATCAAACTATCATAGATTATTTGTTCTGCCTCAGATAGGTCTTTTTGAAGATTCATCGCCTCGGCGATGTTGCGCTGCAGCTCTATAATGTTAAAAAAACGTTTTATTTTTCGCGGGTTATTTTCGATCCCTTCTGTTATCAGTTCCAGGTATTGTCCGTAAAATTCTGAATCCAGACCTCCCAGATTACTGATAAACTTCTTCATATCTTCATCTTTAATAGGTGGGAGCTGAAAGCTTAACTGAATGATCTTCTCCAGATAATTTTCTCCAGTGATAAGGATAGTTCCATTTTCTTTTTCCTCTCCTTCCCCTACGAGTTCCCTGTACTTCCTGTTTATTATATATGAAATCACACGTCTATCTATTCCCAGAACAAAAATACAGCCCTTTGCATCCAGAAAGAGCTTAATTGCATCGAGGACTTCCAGGGCTTTCTCAGGAAGGGAGCGGTCAAGATCGTCAATAAAGATAACCACCCTTTTATCAACATAATAGTCCTCAATAATCTTCTCAAATTTATTGTGGAACTCTTCCATGAATTGGATTTTTTTAATGTTGATAGCCTTTTTCTCTCGCTGTACCGATTCTAAAATATCCTTGATAGCTTCTTCTTCATTGGCGCCTTTCTCTATCAATTTTGTAAGATTACTTCCTATTACCGGTACCAGTGAAAGACTGAGCTTAAGTGTCCCTTTTGCTGCTTTTCCAAGGTCAAAGTTAAAATCGCCAAGTTCCTCACGATTAACTTCATGGTAAAGGCTTGTCTGGAGATCTGTAAGTTCTTGATCCAGCTTTTTTTCCTTCTCACTTTTTTTCTCATCATCTTCGCCTCTTGTTTTCAACTCTTCCAGAACCCGCATTAGCAGAGCGCGTCGAATCGAATCCTCTTTGTCAAATTTCCATGCGTTAAACCAGATGGTCTGGGGATAACCGTTTTCTTTTTTTCCGATTTTTTTCTCTATAGTCCTCATGAGGCTGGTTTTACCGCTTCCCCAGTCCCCAACTATACCTATGACAAGTGGTGTGCCAGTGTTCTTGCTCTGGATAATTCCTGCTATAGCATTCGCATAAGCATCAAAATTGAAAAATTCTGTCTCTGATACGGGGTAGTCATCAAAAATCTTTGCCTCTGATACCGGGTTACCACCTGGAGGCACCTGTATGTTTTTCACTTCAATCCTCCTCCGACTGTCCAAATTGACGGTATGGAGAACTATTTCATTTGTTAAAAGCTTTTCTACATTACACCTTACGTCCCTGAATTATTCGATGGCGTCTTCTTTACCAGGCTGTCAAATAATTTATAAATCCTTCCCTTCACCTCTATTTCAGCATCCTTCGGTATGAACCCCGGCTTCCCAGCAATGAAGGTATGAATACCTCTTCTCACCGAAACTTCCACTTTCCCCTCATGGTCGCTCTCATACCTTCTTGCATCCACGTAAACGCTGGCATTCGCCACAGGCGCACCCTCGCTGTCCCTGACAGTTACAATGCTGCTGCCCTCATAAACTCCCGAAAGATCCAGCGTGAGATTTTTTCGTGTGACATCCGGTTCTACCGTTATCTGTTTCTGCTCTTTGCCTTTCATGTCAAAGCTGATATAAAGCCTGCATTCCCCTGCTTTTATCTCCTGCCTCGGTATCTGCCCGTTCACGGCAGAGTACGGGCAGGAACCGTTCAGAAGCGGCATCGTGAGCCTGTAGGTGATGCCTTTTACCTCTTCAGTATTGTAGCTGGAGGCGTTCATGACCATAAAATCAATGCCGCCTGTTGCTTTTATAGAAATGTTGTTAAGGCGCCTGAAATGGGTAGCCACAGTTTCGGGGGTTGTAAAGCTCATACCTCTCTTTTTGGCGTAATCAACCAGTTCCATCGCCCTGTTCACGTACTCAGGATTGCCAATATCATTTACATTCCACCAGAGAACAGCTACGCCTCCGTCATCGATCACCGAATCAAGGGTCTCTCTCCACTGGTAGAACACGTTATCCGTGTCGAATTCGGACCTCAGGAGCAGGCTGCTCGGGGATGTGACAGGAATAAACACGATCCCTGTCCTTTCACCCTGGTAATAGGCAAGCTTCGGGTGCCTCACCCCTTCCCGGAAGAACTCCATATACGGCGATGCGACACTGGGTGACTGAGCGAACAGGATATTATTATCAGACAGTGCCTTTATTGTATCCAGGTTGTACCTGAACGACTTGAACGATACGCCGCTGGCACCGAGCGCTTTTAACCTCCTCAGTTCTTCAGTCTGGCTGCTCTGGCTTTTGTATATATCCTTCTGGTTGTCCTTCTGGTAAAGGCTTGCATAGCCCACCGGCTTCACCCCTGCCTGGATCCTGTCTGTATTCTCAGGAGTAATGACCTCATTGTAGGTCACTTTATTTTTTTGGAACTGAACGAATGCGTTCGATGAGTACTCCGCAGTATCGCTGTCATCAGAGGAATAATAACCTGTCAGGATGACCGGTATTTTAGCATCGGGATACAGGTACGGCGCGATAGAGGTATAGCGCTCTGCATTGCTCTTTGCTGTAGTCCTGTCACCGATTGAGATGTACTGTACCAGGTCTGCTGAATCCGCAGGGGTCAGGGTGAAGCTTGAGCCCATAGAGATAGAGCCGTATTCGTATATGGTTGAGCCCTTATAGGATATCCTGGTAGGATAGGGTTTCATGTCGCTGTATCTGATGTATATGCCTGTATCGCCCTCGTTAAAATCCTCGTTAAAGTATATCTCGTTGAATTTCTTATCCTTCAGGATCACGGTATCCTGCGAGGGATAGATTATTTTCTCCCGCGAACTCTCTCCACCAAGCTCGATCTGGTTGAACTCGAACTCCTTTACAGGGGCAAAGATGGAGGTTGTAAGCGCAAGGTTCATCTCAAGCTCGCTGCTGGATCTTACCCTGTCGTTCGCAACCGTTATCTCTCTCTGTATGGTCTTTTCATAGAAAACATACCTGACGACCAGGGTTGCCCAGCTCTCTGTATTGTTCTCGTCCTTCACGACCGCCCTGTATGATATCTCATTACCTTCTACAGAGACAGAGGGATAGTACAGATCGTTCAGGTTGTAATCCACCTGCCTGTCCCTGTACGCGCCCCTCCATGAGATCTTTATGTTATCAAAGAACCCGCCATCTCCCAGCAGGTTCCTTGTCCTTGTCCCTATGTAGTTTATCTTGGGTGATGCCTGGCTGAGCTTTACCTTATAGAATTCGTTCTCGATAACATAGATAGAGCCCATCTCCCGTATCTCAGGGGCATTGTCCTCAAACCTGAGCCCTGCTCCCTCCGGGCCTGGGCCTATTGCGTTCGCAGGAGGGGCTACGTACCTGTAGATACTGAAATTACCATTGGAGGAATATATCTTATCCAGTTGTTTGTTTGAATCTATGCTCAGCGGTTTCCTGATATCACTGATATCCCTGAATCCCCCGAGCGTTCTTTCGGATGAGATGATGTATTTGATATTAAATGAGTAAAGGTCCTTCGTATACTCCTCAGCCCCTTGCGAGAAATAGGTGTTCTCAAGGTCTTTTATGTACCTTTTCATCTCAGCACCTGAAGGGATGCTCGGCGTGAGCTTGTCTGCGTATATGTTTATCCTCTCCCTGTATGCGAATTCAGGCGCGCCTTCAGCAGGATTGCCGACCGTGCTGAGCCATCTCAGGTTCTCCTTCTCGTTCTCAGTACCGCTGATGATGGGCTGGTAATAGAGGTTGCCTATTATGGGTGCTGCAATGAGAGTGAACAGAAGTAATAAAAAGACACCGGAGACGGCTGTCCTTTTAATCTTATTGTCCCGGTACCTGTTAAGCGCAGGGAGAATATAGTAAAACCCCGCGGCCGAACTGATAGGGATTATCAGGAACATGTAGTACAGCTCCCTCAGTGCACCCGTACCCTCACCGGATTGCAGTGCTCCGGGGAAGAAAGATGTCAGGATAAGGGATAAAGCAATACACTTGCCCCTGTAATCAAGTTTCAGTACCCCGAAAGCAAAGAGCAGGGTATGCGCAGGACCCAGCCAGAAAGGCGAAGTCGCAATGCTGTGGGATACATTCCTTATATTCCCTACTACGGGCAGGGCTGCATAGCTCAGATAATCCTGTGCCTCTATCTTTGATCTGATAAATATAGAGAACCTGGCTGCGGCAAAGATCAGCGAGGACCAGAAGATCACATAGGTTACGTTGTTCCCGACAAATATCCTGTCGTAGAAGATATTTCCCATCTCTCTTATCGAATCCACTCCGAGCCTGGAAGCGATGGATTCGCTGATAGATAATACGAGCCTTCCTTTATCTATGTACTGGGGCTGGACATAGGGGAAAATCTGCATTGCAGCGACGTAAAGCAGAAGCATGCCCACGATCACGATATACATCCCGCTGTCGAACTTTTTCCAGAACAGGGCCAGCATGATAAAATAAGCTATGGAGAAGAACAGCAAAAAGATATACGTCCCGGTATGCGTGAAAACCAGGGAGAATACGAGCATTGCCATAATAAGGAACTTACCGGGCTCATGCCTTGTTATAGACATGTATATTACCGGGACGAGGAGCACTGAAATAAACCTGCCTGTAGCATACTGTAGCATGTTCATGACCATGATCGGCATGGAAACAAGGAATATCGTAGCCATGATAGCCTGGTTCTCTGATTTGAGCAGGTAGCGGGCGTATATGTAATAAAAAAAGATAAGCACCATGGACAGGATGAGCGGTAGAAGATATGCAATCTCCTGGATACCCATCCCCGTGACCTTCATGACTATGGAGCCGAAAAACCACAGACCAAAGGGATAATCGTACAGGAGGTACTCCTCAGTGAAAGATTTTTCGTAAAACCCGAATAGAGAATTTGAGTCCGCCATTCTTACAGTGTTATACATGTGCGTATAGACATCCGTGCCTGACGGGGAAAGTAATACCAGCGTTGGGAGCACGTATGCAAGGAATATGATCGAGAGAAGGAAATATACCAGATATAAAGTCTCCCTGTCCCTGCCCGTACCAGTAAAAGATAGGTTGCGGATATGTCTATTGAACCTGCCAATTAACTCGTCTCTATCGTATAAGCTAAACCTGTTGATTAATTCGTCTCTAACTCCCACAACCGTATATACCGTCTGTATGGGATTTAAACTTTTTCAATCGCATTAATTTAACTTCATTTTAAAGAAAATATTTTAAAATGAGGAAAAAAACGAATTTAACACATATTAACTGTTAAAAACCAAAAATAACTCAAATTTACCGATAAATTTATAAATAAGTCGGTTATCTGGTTTAGAATGATACCAATGATACAAAAAATGCTGGTGTTCTTGCTTTTAGCAGTGCGCCGGTGCTCTTCATCAGCACCCTTATCATTGATTCAGAGACAGCTCTCAACAGTCTATTATTTCGGGACGGATATGCCTCCTAAAGTGATCCCCTGGTATAACAGCAGGATCAATGGTAACATCCAGCTCCTGATAATAAACAACGGGGGAACTGTAGCATACGCTGTAAGAGAGACAGTAAGCTGCCTGAACTGGCTCATGGATGATAAGGTTCAGGGCAACAGTTATTATCCGGTGCCAGATAACTGGCATGATGCTCCCGGGGCTTTTCGGGGAATATCCGATAGCCAAAAACTACTTTTCAACGGCATGGGCTTTAACAGAAAAGCGAGCGGTAGTGCCTGTATAGCCGGTTTTATATAATTGAAGTTACCTCACGCATTTGCAAACTTTTGGCATTGCATAAATATAATTATTTGATATTGTAATTCTAATATAAATAGAAAAGTATATATAACCCTTATTCATTTTTTACATAAAAAAGGACGTGGTAGGATGATAATGATGAGAAAAACAGAAAGACAAAAACGAACGATATCAGGACAGATGAGGGATATGGTAGTGAAAACGTTTAGCTTTAAACCATTATTGGTAGGGCTGCTGCTTGTATTTCTTTCATCTCCGGTCATGGCTTCTGCTGAAAGCTGGAAATTAAGTTTTGATATAAAAGCCGCATGGGATTCCAACCTTGAGCGCCTTGATATATATGTTGACGATACGAAGGTCACCCAGATCGATTCAGGCAATTTTGCGGCTGATAAGTATTACAATAATGCCCCTGTATCGCCCGCGCATATGGAAATCGACCTGAGCAGCTACGCTGCCCCGAATTCCCGGGTGAAACTCAGGCTTTACATGAAAGGCTCCGAGGCGTACGGCAGATGGGTTCTGCTTGATAATGTTGCTATACTCCACAACGGGGGACATGTCAGGTACACCGACTGGACAATGAACAAATATCCATCGAATACAGGCATAACGCTGAAACAGATATACGGGGATGAACAGAGGCTCATGTTCTCGCACAGCCCCTCTGTTGACGGACCGACTAAATACGGGGACTATGCTGAGTTCGTCTCTGCGCCTTTAGCGGATTCAGCCGAGCTTGAGATCGGGCCTTCGGATATTTCATTCACGCCTGAGACGCCCATCAGCTCAGTGCCGACTAGTATTAATATCAATGCCAGGGTCAGGAACACAGGCAGCCTCGGCACAGGGAATACTGTCAGGATGGAACTCTGGATAAATGACGCAAAGCAGAGTGAAACATCCTATTTCTCGGTCCCAAGTGGCGGGTCGGCAACAAAACAGTTCTCATATAATTATGCAGGCAATCTTGACAGGATAGAGGTCAGGGCGGTTTCAGCGGACGACGCAAGAACCTACAACAACAGGGCGGTCCGCTACCTCACGCCTGCTAAACCCTATCTTCTTTTTAAGAACTTCGCCGACACCCCTATATCCAAGTATGCGAACAGCGAGCCGTATAAGACCTGGAGGCAGCAGATAATAGATTACGCGAATGCGTACAAGAGCAGCCCGGGTACTGTGGGCTACAAGGTGAAGTACCTTGCTGCAGCTTACCTCATTACTGGCGATGCGTCGTATGCCGATGCAGCAGCCGGTGCCCTGCTCAATATAAATCCGCCGTCGTCGCCCAGTTTTGCGGCGCATCCTTATCTTGATTACGAGGGCGACATGGCTGACTACATAGAATCGTTCGATTTCATAAGGGAATACCTGTTCAAAAGCAGGAACGCGGATTACTATGCGATCGAGGAGAAGCTTGCAGCCATGGCTCTGGATGTTAAATGGCGGACTTTCAATTACTACTTCTATGACTTCACTGAGGTCTTCCCCAGAAAAGCAATGCTCGGAGATACGAACAACCACCCGATCGCAGAGAATTCCGTGCTCATTTCCATAGCTTCAGGTCTTCTGGATTATCATGGCAGTAAAATGGATCAGCTTGATGCTGCCGGTGCTGCAAAGATAGCAGCCAGGAACCTGTTTGAGGAATCGTACCTCGGCTCTCCGCTCCCCATAGCAAGGCTTGTGAACGGAAAGGGCGGGTACGGCATGCAGGGAGGATACAGGTTCCAGTACGCAGAGTATCTGGCAAAAGCGATGGTCGTCTATAACTCGGCGTACGGTGTAAACCCCGTAAAAGCCTATCCTCTTGCACACGATGTGCTTGATATGCCTGTATGGCATACACTCCCTGCCGGATGCGAGCCTCCAGGGAAGGGGCAGTCCTCAGGTTCGACCTCCTGGGGTGAAGAGTACATCCTGGCAGGTCTGTTCGAGGGAAAGGAGAGGGCAAACCACCAGTGGTATATCGAGAACGTGCTCAAAAAACCCTACTGCTCACCCGCGACCTCTGCCGATATCGTGGATAAGGGGCTGCTGTACGATTCAAGCTACAGTCTTCCTGCAAAGCCCTCCTGGAGTCCGACAGACTCCTACATTTCGGAGGATAACGTGATGGCGATACTGAGGAAAGGGTATACGCCGGATTCCACTTACCTGCGGCTGATAGGGCACAGGGACTCTGTCTCAGGTCACGCCGAGACCTCGCACAGTTACCAGGGCTCGTACACCATGTGGTACAAGAACGCATACCTGATAGCGGACCGAGGCGATGAGAGAGGGTTTACTGCTTACCTGCCTGAGTACGGGGGATTCGGTCATTCCTCCTTTATCTTTAACGATAAGCTTGCCCTGAGCTCACTTCAGCAGTTCGGAGGGCAGAGAAACCCTGCAATACTGGACGGGTTTATCTCGTCGCCCGGCATAGACGCTGCGCGGATTAACACCGCAATAACGAGCCTGAGGGATGTTGACTCCGGGAAAGAGAGCAGTATGCCCGGCATCTACTGGGACAGGGATGTCCTGTTCCCGTCCGGGGAGTACTACATAATCGCAGACCATCTTACATCTGCTTCTCCCTATGATTTCGATATGACCGTACATTACGGCGGCACCGAGGCTGATACATCATCGCCTAAGTACGGCGGGGAATACAGTACTGCGGGTTATCCGGTCTCAGGAAGCCTGCTGATCGACGGGCAGAAGGTGAACTGGTGGGGCAACTATGGCAAGCCGGATCAGGTCGTTACCAGTACCGCGAGCAATATCAGGTGGACGACGAAAACCCTTACAGGAAGCCAGTTAAGCGGAAGCGTTCCTCTTTCGCAGCACGATGTTGAGGTGACTACGTACATAGCACCCCTCACCAGGATAACGAATTACATGGGACAGCAGCAGTTCGGCATCTATAACAAGGTCGGAGGTCTCATGTGGCATCCCTACATCCGCTCAAGGCAGTCAGGGACTGATGTGAAATATCTTACCGTGCAGTATCCCAGGGATGTAACTGCAGGCGAGGCTGTGCCGTCAATACAGCAGATCACCGTCAGCGGCGGGAGCGGCGATGAGTACGCAGTAAAACTAACCCGCGGCACAGTTAAGGACCTTGCAAGCATAAGCGATGGGGAACTGATAACTGCCGACAGCATGAAGACGGATGCAAAGGTTGCGTTCTCGCGCTTTGACGGCTCTCTCCGGTATTTCATGATGAAAGACGGCTCTACGTTCTCCTACGGCGGTTCTGATAAGGTGCAGCTCACAAAGAGCGCCTCCTACTTTGCTGCGGACTACGACGGCACAGGTGGTATCAGGTTCAAGGTCAAAGGTCACGGGAGCGTAAGCATAACGCTCAAAGGAATGACCGAGAGCAATTACTATGTGAAGCGCGACAGCTCGCCTTATTCCGATGTTGTTAAGAAAGGAACAGACCTGGTAATAACAACGGATTTGAGCGACCATGACTTTGAGGTGAGCACATCGACTCCTACACCTGCTCCTACATCAACACCAGTACCAACACCTGTTCCTACACCTGTGCCGACATCTGCTCCCACGCCTGCCCCGACTTCAACCCCTGCCCCGGTACCCTCAGAAAGGATATATTATTTCGATGTGGAATCAGGTCAGGATGGCTGGCAGACCACAGGTCTCTGGCACGTTACAGGCAACAGGTATGGCAGTTCAAGCCGCAGCTTCTGGTACGGCGATGAGAGCACAAAGACCTATAAGACGGACAGGGACAACTCAGGAAGCCTTGTATCTCCTCAGATAAACCTGCAGGGCAGTTCGCCAGTTCTGTATTTCAGGAGCTGGTACCAGACAGAACCGAGCAAAGCATATGACAGGAAGATCGTGCAGATATCAGTTAACAACGGCGCATGGACCGACCTGAAGATGATAACAGACACGCCGCAGGCATGGAACAGGGAATCCATAGACCTCTCAGGCTATGCGGGCAGCAGCGTGCGCCTGCGGTTCCTGTTCGATACCTTAGACGGTAACCTCAACAACTACGAGGGCTGGTATGTGGACGATATAGAGATAAGATCTACTGCAGTCCCGTCGCCTACGCCTTCAGGCAGCATCTATAACTATAATGTAGAATCCGGATTGAACGGCTGGCTGGCTGAAGGCATGTGGCATATCACAGGCAACAGGTATAATAGCTACAGCCACAGCTTCTGGTACGGCGACGAGAGCACGAAGACCTATAAGACGGACAGGGATAACTCAGGAAGCCTTGTATCTCCTGTGATCGACCTGCAGGGCAGCTCACCGGTTCTATCTTTCAGGAGCTGGTACCAGACAGAGCCGAGTAAAGCCTACGACAGGAAGATCGTGCAGATATCAGTTAACAACGGCGCGTGGACAGATCTGAAGATGATAACAGATACACCACAGGTATGGAACAGGGAATCCATAGACCTCTCAGGCTATGCAGGGAATAACATCCGCCTCCGGTTCCTGTTCGATACCCTGGACGGCAACCTGAACGAATACGAGGGCTGGTATATAGACGACATAGAGGTGGCTCAAAAATAGTATGATTTTTAAATTCCAGGTTTTATGCACAGATAACTGTGCATAACTTTTTTTATTTATTTTGTAGTATTTCAGAAGATGGGAAGCTTCATTATATATGCGATATAACAATGGTAAGTAGAAAGAGCAAGTAGGTTATAAGAAAATAGTCCGGGGGAGAGGGACATAGATAAAAGAACTCTGGTTCAGCTTAAGGAGTATATATCTAACAGGTTTTTTGAGTGGCTGCACAGCTCGTCAGAAATGGAGAGGGCAATAGTTATCTCAATACTTGCAGGAGTGCTCATAACATCTGTGCTCATCCTGGAGAAAAGAGAGGAGAGTTTTTCTGCTCTGTACATATACCCCGAATCTTATACGAATTTCCCGGCAGACAGTGCTGTATCTTTTATGTACGGTGTCAGGTCGCACGAGAGAGAGAGAACTGGTTATGAGCTTGAGATATATTTAGGCGACCGGCTTGTTGATAAGAAAAGTTTTGAGATCGAGCCCGGAGAAAAACACGAGGAAAATGAGACTCTTCAAACAGGGGGTATTGAGTTCCCTGCCGAGGTCGTTCTTGTGCTGGTATCGCCTTCCCAGAGATACTCCGCCCGTTACTGGCTGAAAAACCCGTATGAGACACCTGCTGCGCCTGTAAAAACACCTGCTCCCGGGATCACGCCTGAGGCAGGTACTTCCATGACCCCTGAAAAGGGAACCTCTGTTATCCCTGAATCAACAGCTTCTGCTGCTCCTGAGGTGACAGCCTCGATTACCCCTCCAGCAGCATCTCTGCCAGCTCCAGCAGCTACCCGGGGTTCGGCTCCATCTACCGTTCCGGTACTGATAGATACGAGATATGGATTCAATCCGAAAGAGGTCTCAATAAATGCCGGGGATTCGGTGCGGTGGGTAAATCACGACCAGCTCAGCAGGGAGTTCACGCTTGTGAGCAATGAGGGGCTATTCTCGATGTTAATGGCGGAAGATAAGAGGTTTGAGTATATGTTCAATACCACGGGTACGTACAGCTTTTACCTGAAGGAGTATCCGAACACAAAAGGAGTGATCAATGTAAGGTGATATAGAGAGGGACAGGAAGCAGATGAACCTGGTCTAGCCTTAGACTCATCATTCAAAGATATCTTTTTTTCACGATCGGTTGACTGTATTCCTGTTAGCCTAACAAAAGATTAGTCCTACAGTTCTTGTTTCGAGGATGCGTCTATATATTTCCCCAAATTCAGAGA
>Ga0074199_1001577_pt1 | contig 18766 bp, 15 predicted proteins | sample EPASupsiteSAE347_FD_64528 | JGI IMG/M metagenome (GOLD analysis project Ga0074199, IMG submission 64528) | Bioremediated contaminated groundwater from EPA Superfund site, New Mexico - Sample SAE3-47 | ecosystem: Environmental > Aquatic > Deep subsurface > Groundwater > Contaminated ...
CTTAAGATCTTTTTCAAATGCTATAATTTCTTTCATCTCACTATCATCTACAATAGTCTCATTTACCGTATAATTAAGTGCAGCATACTCAAGATAATTTGAGATTGTCCTTTTTTGCCCTTCTGCGGCCTTTTTGAATATATCGTACATGGTATCTTCAAGTCGTACGGTTATAGTTTTAGCCATTTGAAGCTCCTTGCTTCAATAGTATTCATATTGCTTCTATTTGTCAATAAGAGCTACAAATCCCGACCTACTTACTATTCCTATGTCAGATATATATTTATCTTGCGCGCGCGTCAGCGCGTCAGCCAAACATACGCTTGACCTGCGAGCTCGCCTTGGCTACTGCCAGGTTGGCGTCATTCTTGCCATTTCCAGGAAAAGCTTCTTCTCTTCTTACGAGGCGCAGATACGCAAGAATGATGACAAAGAGCGAGTCATGGTCGAAGCGAGTGTTAGATTCCTTGTTGCCCTAAAGTTCCCAATATTCTTTCACCACTATTTCATCTTGATGCTTTTTTAACTTCGGTATCAAATCATTTCTATGCTCAAATCCACACAAAACTAGTGCTCGTACATTCTTCTTCTCGTTTCTCAATATCTTCAAAATGTTCTCATCCATTGCATTCGTTCGTACCTTCCAGAATCGTTCATCAAACAAGATATGTGCTTTATATGGTTTCAATTCTTCATACTCTTCAATAATTTTCTTATAATACCGCATCGTCACTTTGTTTTTGTACATCATCAAATAATCACATGAGGCACTATTGATTACTCTTGGATAATCACTATAAAAACCTTTATCTCGTAATGTATATGCGTCCATTGTTTGCTTGTAGAGTAACAAGTCTTCGACACTAAGCTTGTTTTGTTTACGTAATTTATCTATAACAGTAAAGAATAATTTCCAATTCTTCTTATGTTCGTGTTTATAAAGAACATCATTTCTTCCCTTAATGTCATACGGAATTATTCTACATTCAGGATGTTTAGTACTGTATTTGATCAATGCCGTATCTTCGAGTCCTCCACCAGGAGTTGTTTTTCGCCATTTATTATCAACTACCCAATCTTCAGGTAATTCTTCCAAGATGAGGGAAGGCCGTATCGCTTCAATGATTTCAACAAGAGCTTTTGTCGAATAATGCTTTGTTTCTTCATGGCATGTACCTACAACTACTACGGTATGCATTTTTACCTCGTTCTTTTCCAGATTTCCCTCGCAAGTGAATCTAACATTAGCTTAACCTTTAAATCCGTGCCCGAGCGCAGCGAGGGCTTGGCGTGGTTCTTGTATGCTGAGCCCTGGAATCAAGACCAAAAACAGGGAAAGAATAAGGTGTTCATTTACGCTGCCAAATCCTTAGCCTGGAACGAACGATAGCGCTGGTCAGGCGTCTCATAGTCCAGGTTCTGATGAAACCGATACCGATTATAGAATTCAAAATACGAGGCAAGCCCCCGTTTTAAGGCTCGTAGGTTTTCATAGCCTTGGAGGTAGATATCCTCGTACTTGACGGTTCTCCAGAGCCGCTCAATATGCACGTTGTCCCGCCAGCGGCCTCGGCCGTCCATGCTGATCCTGATACCGTAATCTTGGAGAATCTGGGTAAACGAATTTGAGGTAAACTGACTCCCCTGGTCGGTATTGAAGAGCGCAGGCACTCCAAAGCGTGCTATGGCCTCTTTTAAGGCTTCTTCACAGAAAGTTGCGTCCATGCTGTTCGAAAGCTTCCAGGACAGCACCTTGCGGCTATAGAGATCCATTATGGCGACGAGGTATACATACCCAAGCCCTGGAAGCTTGATATATGTCAGATCCGAGATCCATACCTGGTTGGGATATCGTATAACCATAAACTTCAGCAAGTACGGATAGATAGGATTCTCAGGATGCTTCATGCTGGTCATTTTCTTGGCATGCAACGCTTTAAGATGCATCGAATGCATAAGCCTTCGAACCTGCTTTTGGCTGAGCTCGCTGTTTTTCGACTGCAGTTCCCGCGTGATCTTCCGGTAGCCGTAGAAGGGCCACTTCCCATTTATGGCGAGGATAAGCGCCTTATGACGCTCATGATTCGCATTCTGAGCAGGCTTTGAGCGGTAATAGACGCAGCTTCTTTGGACATTGAGCAGCTCACACTGTCGTCGTACTGACAAGACGGGCTCCTTTGGATCGATCAGCCTGGATCTTTGCCGTACAGCTGTTTGTACTTTTTTTTTAGCCACTCGTTCTCGTACTGCATTTGCCCCAGCTGGCGGAAGAGTTCTTCCTTCTCCTTCTTGAGCTGGCTGTATTCCTCGTCTTTCTTGTTTTTTCGTTCGAACAGTGCCGAGGACTGTTCCAAGAGCTTCTTCTTCCAGACGCTGATCTGGTTCGGGTGGACTTGGTACTTTTCGGCCAGTTCCTGGAGCGTACGCTCCTCTTTTACTGCCTCGAGGGCAACCATTGCCTTGAACTGCTCGTCGAACTTCTTCCTCATGGTGGACGCTCCTTCTTATAGGATATTCCACCTTATTCAGTTTCTGTAGTGGTTCTGTCCATTGGGCTCAGCATATTGCGTAAAGGAGCGACGCCACAAAGTGGCGAAGCGACTCGCAAGAACCATGACAAAGGATTTATAAGGTTGAAGCAGTTGTTAGGCAAATCTTTTTAAGATGCATTTCTTGTTTTCAAATACTCTTCCGGAGTCTGAACAAGTAGATCAGCTCCTTTATAGTCTTTTATATTCCTTGTTAATAAATGTTGAATCCCATGTTCTCTCGCTGTAAAGTACTGTATACCATCTTCAAAATCTGAAAATTGTGAATTCAGGGCCAAATCCACAATCCTATCATTCATTTCCACTATCCCAATCATAATCCTTAGCTTTCGTAAAAGTTCTTTGGCTTTTTCTATCCCCAATAATTTCCTAAGAATATAGAATACATTTGCAAAGACAAGTGGTGTTGTTACGAGCTTAAGTATTCCTTTATCTCCCATAGTGAATACTTCAGCAGCATATGGATAGAACGGTTCACGCTTACAAAGAAGATCCAATATGATGTCAGTATCTATAAATATTTCCTTACTCATATTTAGCTTCCAAGTAACCCAAGTAATCTATCCCTTTCATAGCTTTCTCAGAAATGACGCCGCTAAGTTCTTCTACTAATGGAGAATACGTTGCTTTCTTCTTCTCACCCTCGGATACAAGGTTTCTAAAGTATGACTCAACAAGTTTTGATAGGCTTTTATTGCTATTGTGAGCATATTTCTTTACAGATTGAATAACTGCTTTATCTAACTTTAACGTCAGCTTAGTTTCCATATCAAACTCCTATACGTACTATTATAACTACTATTGTACGTATTGTAAAGCTTGATCACTCTTTTTCCTTGCGCGCGTTAGCGCGTCTGCCTAACATACGCTTGACCTGCGAGCTCGCCCTGGCTACCGCCAGGTTGGCGTCATTCTTGCCATTTCCAGAAAAAGCCTCTTCACTTCTTACGAGGCGCACTTAAGCAAGAATGATGACAAAGAGCGAGTCATGGTCGAAGCGAGTGTTAGGCTTGAATCTTGCTACCCTGATCTTACATTTTCTTTCTTCATCTTATTTTCACTACTTTTCTTTTTGCTGCGTTGCTTCGTTGCGATAGAAAAACGCCGTCTGTCTTTACTTTAGGTAAAGACGGCAAGTTTTTCATCGCAATCGGCCTAACATACGCTTGACCTGCGAGCTCGCCCTGGCTACTGCCAGGTTGGCATCATTCTTGCCTCTCAAACGCCACTTCTCTTACATTCGCTTCTCACCGCGCAGCCAGCAAGAATGATGACAAAGAGCGAGTCATGGTCGAAGCGGTTGTTAGAATCGCCTCTTTAGTGCACGAATCCCTACAACCATCCACTCTTTCTTCTGCCGCGCTCTCTCTCCAGCCGCTTTTCCACCGTCTTCTCTATCGCGCCACGCGGTCGCTTCGTGCGGCGCTCTTTCGTGGCTTCTTTCGCGTAGCGCGAATGATCTTCAGCGCTACGCGGTCTCTATAGCCACGAACCTCTCATTGCGCCGCATTCTTTCGCGTGGCGCGTCTTTCGGACGGTTCCTATGCGGCTTCTTGCGCGGCTCTTCCAATAGGCTTTTTATTGGTCTTTCAACGTAGAATCGCCGGAACGAGTCATGGATCATCACAACAGGCAATGATGCAAAATACGATTCGACGTAGTCGTTCTAACATACGCTTGACCCTTAACGCGTACATTGGCGCGGTTTGTGCATAAAGGAGCGTCGCCACAGAGTGGCGCGCGACCTGCACAAACCGTGACAATAGCGTTATAGGGTCGAAGCGAGTGTTAGAATCGCCTCTTTAGTGCACGAATCCCTACAACTTGTCCTTCTTTCTTCTGCCGCGCTCTCTTAAAGCCGCTCTTCCACCGTCTTCTCTATCGCGCCACGCGGTCCCTTCGTGCGGCGCTCTTTCGTGGCTTCTTTCGCGTAGCGCGAATGATCTTCAGCGCTACGCGGTCTCTATAGCCACGAACCTCTCCTTGCGCCGCATTCTTTCGCGTGGCGCGTCTTTCGGACGGTTCCTATGCGGCTTCTTGCGCGGCTCTTTTTATAGGCTTTTTCTTACTCTTTCAACGTAGTATCGCTGGAACGAGTCGTGAATCATTACACCATGCAATGGTTTAGAACCTTTTTGGACGTAGTCGTTCTAACATACGCTTGACCCTTAACGCGTACATTGGCGCGGTTTGTGCATAAAGGAGCGCCGCCACAAAGTGGCGCGCGACCTGCACAAACCGTGACAATAGCGTTATAGGGTCGAAGCGATTGTTAGGAATCATTAATCCTTTCTCTCAAAATGGTCTTTATTCTTGATTTTTTATATTTTCTGATCACTCTTCAAAATTAGTATGCATTCCTGATCTTTGATACTTTTTTAGAAGGCTACTTCCTTTATTGCTTTTATATTCATGATTCTTACTTCGCCAAAGGCGATTCTTCATGATTCATGATTCATGATTCTTTCTTCAGCGCGCCGAAGGCGCAAATTTCCGAGAATCTATCATGAATCCAACAAGCATATGAATCCAAGATACGAACATGAATGCAACAACATGAAAGCTCTCTCTTTCTTCATTTCCTAAAACTGTATTCCTAACATACGCTTGACCCTTAACGCGTACATTGGCGCGGTTTGTGCATAAAGGAGCGTCGCCACGTAGTGGCGCGCGACCTGCACAAACCGTGACAATAGCGTTATAGGGTCGAAGCGATTGTTAGAATCGCCTCTTTATTGCAAGAATCCCTACAACCACGCACTCTTTCTTCTGCCGCGCTCTCTCTCCGGCCGCTTTTCCACCGTCTTCTCTATCGCGCCATGCGGTCGCTTCGTGCGGCGCTCTTTCGTGGCTTCTTTCGCGTAGCGCGAATGATCTTCAGCGCTACGCGGTCTCTATAGCCACGAACCTCTCCTTGCACCGCATTCTTTCGCGTGGCGCGTCTTTCGGACGGTTCCTATGCGGCTTCTTGCGCGGCTCTTTTTTATAGGCTTTTTCTTGGTCTTTCGACGTAGTATCGCCGGAACAAGTCATGGATCATTACAACAGGCAATGGTGTAGAACCTTTTTGGACGTAGTCGTTCTAACATTTATTGGACTTATAGGTAATCTAAAAATTACAATTAAAAACTAATCAGCATAAAACCGCAAATAAACAACTGCTTCTCTCAAGTTTAATACAGGAAACGAGATACAAAATCACGGATGGCTAAATCAGGATATTATACTGATCCGGGATGGCTGCCACCAACACCTCCACCAACACCTCCACCAACACCTCCACCAACACCTCCACCAACACCTCCACCAACACTCTCCACCAACACTCTCCACCAACACTCTCCACCAACACTCTCCACCAACACTCTCCACCAATACCCTCCACCAACTCTCACAACTCATCGGCGGGACTTTTGACCCCGCCGGGGCCGCGATTCAGTACGTGCGTGTAGATCATTGTCGTCTTGACGTCGCTATGGCCGAGAAGCTCCTGCACGGTCCGGATATCGTATCCGCTCTCCAGCAGATGCGTGGCGAAGGAGTGCCGAAAGGTATGACAGCTGGCTCGCTTCACGATTCCGGCTTTCAGGACGGCTTCGTGAACCACCCTTTGCATGATGCTCGGGTCCATATGATAGCGGCCCTGCTCGCCGGTGCTTTCGTTCACCCAGCGGCGTTCCTGCGGAAATACCCATTGCCAGGACCAGTCGGAAGCGGCATTCGGGTACTTCTTGTCGAGGGCGCCCGGGACGGGAACACGGCCCCAGCCTTCGGCGAGGTCGCGGTCGTGGATTTTCCTGACTTCCTGGAGTTGCCTGCGAAGCTCTTCCCGTAATGTTCCGGGGAGCATTGTGACGCGGTCTTTGGCTCCTTTGCCGTTGCGCACCAGTATTTCGTTGCGGGAAAAATCGATGTCCTGGACGCGAAGTTCGAGACACTCCATCAGCCGCAAGCCTGTGCCGTACATGAGCGATGCCGCCAGGAGTTTGTCGCTTTCAAGTTCGGACAGCACAGCCCGGACTTCCTGTCTGCTCATCACTACAGGAAGCCGCTGGGGTTTTTTCGCCCTGATCACTTCTCCGATATCGTTCACGGCGATTTTGAGCACGTTTCTGTAGAGGAACAGCAGGGCTGCCAGCGCCTGGTTCTGGGTGGATGCGCTCACGTTTTTGTCGACGGCGAGTCTGCTCAGGAATGCGTTGATGTCGGCTCCGCAGAAAGTCCTGGGCTTGCGGTCCGGATAGGTTTCCAGGAAGCGGTGAAGCCACTTTTCATAGGATTCTTTCGTCCGACCGCTGTAATGCCGGGCGGCCAGGGCTTCTCGATACGAAAGGATGAGTGCGGCGCGCTGCTCGTCGCAGGCGATGGCCTGGGGTTCTTTTATCGCGGGCCGAACCGGCCGGATCATCGAAGCTGCCCGGATCATCGAAACCGCGGGAACCGTCGAAGTCGCCGGAACCGCAGTGCCTGGCTCGTCGAATAGCGGTTCCTGATCCGGTTCCAGTTCCGGTTCCAGTTCCGGTTCAGGCGTCCTGTCGATGCGGAATTTCTCGGCCATGAATAGGCCAGTATCGTACAAAGCCTGAAGGAGCCGATCGGCGTTGTTCTGTGTGTTCGCAAGGAGCCATATTTTTCGCTCTGAATCCCACCAGCTGATGGGTATCTTTTTTATGGCATTTATCAAGATGCTATCGTAGGGTATCGTGACAGAGAGTTGGCCACGCTCTATTCCGCGTATCGATACGGTCATGGCGATGCCCTCCTTGACGTGTATCTATAACGCTTTCGGGCGGGTCTTTTGATTCAATACCACTGATTCAATACCACCGGTACTCGGTTTCGAACCAATGCCGAGGCTAAGGCGCCCGTCGGGGAGGGCGATGTTCATCGGGAATGTATGGATGCGCCGGAACGGGAGTGTAAGGCGCCTGAAAGATATGCATCTGCCTTTTTTACCCGTTTTGCGCATGGCGTGCGCCGCAACGCCCTCGGCCGAAACGCGATGGGAATACGACGGTCAGCCTTATGTCGAAATGTCGAAGGCAGTATAACTCCGCTTTTGCGAGGCTGCAATGAAGTTTTTTTCTGGGCGGAAGCGATAACGATCAATTGCATATCGAATTACTCGGTAAATTGTGCGATCCGCCCGGATTACCCTGTGTTTGATATTTCAATGTCTGTTGGTTCAACACCTGTTGGTTCAGTGTCTGTTGGTCTCTATCCATTTAACGGCGAAATCGACGCACGCGCGCTGGTCGAAAAGATGGGCCGTCGCGCAGCCGATTTTGCCCGTCGTGCATGCGCCGCTCGCTTCAAAGGCCGCGCCAAGAAGGCCGAAATCGTCGGACGAAATGTCGATATCCGGGAATTCGAGCCATTTCCGCAGGCCGTGTACCATGACGGGGGCGCCGCAGGTCATTTCGCGTTTCGAGGGCCAGGTGGCGCGGTACTCGGCCAGGTGGAAAGAGGAATTGTTTTCGAAGCCGGCGCCGAGAAGGAGAACTTTGCCTGCGAGTTCGTAGATTCTCGAAAGAGGGCTTCCCTCGCCCATGGCGTAGGGGAGGCGATGTCCGCGCGTGACTGCGGTTTTGTGCAGTCCCCATGCGGCGAATGACAGGTGTGGATGCGCGGATCGAAGGACACCGGGTTGTCTGCGGAAGGCTTCGGGGATGGCTCCCATGCCGCGCGTCGTCGAGAGGGCGCGGTCGTAGGCCGGCATTTCTTCGCGGATGACGCTCCACCATGATTCGGGTACGGGTGGATGTTGCCAGTCGGCGGGGTCGGAAAGATCGCCCGAATGCGTGGGCATTACGAGCGTGCCTTCGCTCCCGATCGCGTTTTCCAGGGCCAGGATGACGGCATGCGCGCCGCCGGCGGTCCATCCCAGGGAGCGCAGGGAGGAATGCACGAGCAGGGTCGATCCGCGCTCGACTCCGAGCGCGGCCAGGTCGGACGCAAGCGATTTGACTGTGTTGGGGCGTGCTTTCGAAAAATCGATGGTGTCGGCTTCGGGCATGGCGCGTATCCCCCGTGCCGATAGGCTAGCGTATCGGGCGCGTCCGTGGAAGACGCTTGCCCGTGGAAGGCGCTTGTCCGCGGAAGGCGGCACAGGATACCTTTGCAGCTATGGGGCTCGGTAGGAACGAAATGCGGGCGGTGTTCGCCAAGGCGCGCGTGGGCATCGCGGGAGCGGGGGGCTTGGGCTCGAACTGCGCGGCGGCGCTGGTGCGCTCAGGTATCGGCGCCCTGGTGGTCGTCGATTTCGATGTCGTGAGCGAAGCCAATCTCGACCGGCAGTTCTATTTTCACGATCAGGTCGGCAGGCCGAAAGTCGAGGCTCTGGCGGAAAATCTGGCGCGCATCGACCGGAAGGTTGAAATCGAAGCGCACAACGCGATGCTCGCTCCTTCATCGGTATGCGCGCTGTTCTCGGGCTGCGATGTGGTGGTCGAGGCTTTCGATTCGGCGGAAGCCAAGGAAATGCTGATCGAAACGGTGCTGGGCGCGATGCCGGGGACGCCCGTCGTGGCGGCGTCGGGGCTCGCGGGCGTGGGCGGTTTCGGACGTCTGCGCGTGATCCGCAGGGACGATCTCACGCTGTGCGGCGACTTCGAAAGCGGGATCGCGCCGGATATGCCGCCCGTCGCGCCGCGCGTGGCCATTGTCGCGGGCATGGAAGCGGACGCTGTCCTGGAATTGCTTCTGGAGCGGGCGCGCAAGCCCTGATTTAACGGGCGCAAGCCCTGATTCACCGGCGGCGAAGGCCTTTCTCTTTAGGCGCAAGCCCTGAAAATCACTTTTCGTCGGGCAGCCAGACTTTCATGTAACCGCGCACCAGATCGTCAAGGTTGTCCAGAAGCACGTGCAGGTTGGCCAGGGCGGCTTTTTCGTCGCCCGAGGCGATGGCGCGCATCAGGTTCATGTGTGCCAGATTGTTTTTCAGGACCTGCGCTTCGCTCGTCCTGTATTGATGGTAGTAGATGCGCTGGAATCTCGGATAGAAGGGCGAAATGGCCTGCCATGCGAAGGGGTTGCGCGCGCATTCGCACATGAGGGTGTGGAATTCCTCGTCGACCTGGACGGCCAGCGTGCGGTCGCCCGTTTCGGTGGCGGTGGCGTAGCCTTCGGCCAGTTCGAGGAGGCGGGAGCGCTGGGCGTCGGAGCCGTATTTGCATGCCCGTTTCACGATGAGTTCTTCGAGCACCGTCCGCACTTCGAGCTGGAGGAATATTTCCTCGGTGTTGATGCTGGATATGAGTACGCCTTTCCGCGGAAGGATGGTTACGAGGCCTTCGGACTCGAGTTTGCGGAATGCGTCCCTGACGGGCATGCGCCCGATGCCGAGTTTTCGCGCGATGTCGCTTTCGGACACGATTGCGCCTGGTTTGAGCGCGAGCGTGACGATCATTTCCCGGAGCGCCAGATATGCCTTGTCCGCGAGCGAGGATGCATCGACCTTTGCCATGTACGGTCCTTTCCGTAGTGTTGACTCGCGGCCATTGTACACTATTCAGGCCGGGTCGCGCAGGATTTCCGATTCCGCCGTGATCGCGATGCCGCCGCGCGATTTTTGCGCGATGGTGACCTTGACCCGGTGCGGTGAAGCGGCGGCCATGACGTCGGATGCGATCCGCGCGCTCAGGCTTTCGCAGAACGAGCCTTCTTCGCGGAAGGTCCACAGATAGAGTTTGAGGCTTTTGCTTTCGATGCAATATCGGTCGGGCTCGAATTCGATGCGGACGGTTTCCCAGTCGGGCTGGCCGGTGACGGGGCAGAGGCTCGTGACTTCGTCGCAGTCCAGTACGACTTTTTTGACGTGTTCGGGAGCGGGAAAGGTTTCGAGCAGGCGGCGGGGCTCGGTCGTTTTCTTGCCGAGCGCTTCGAAATGGTAATCGGACATTATTTCCCTCCGAGTCTGAATGGGTTGTAGGTTACGCCTTCGTCGTAGGCGTCGATGCCTTCGGCCCGTTTTACCGCGGCTACGACTTTGTAGGTGACCGGTGTGAGGACGATTTCGTACAGGACTTTGAAGAGGTACTGGGCGAGCATCATGCCCAGGAGGGCTTTCGCGGGCATAGTGCCTGCGAAGGCGAGGGCGATGAAAAGGGCGGTATCGAAGATCTGGCCTATCACGGTCGAGCCGATGGTCCGCAACCAGAGTTGTCTGCCGCCCGTCGCTTTTTTCAGGACTGACAATGCGGCCGAATTGGCGAATTCGCCGCACCAGTAGGCCAAAAGCGAAGCCGCGACGACGCGGGGGGTCGAGCCCAGCACGCGCGCATAGGCCGCCTGGTCCGCGAAGAAGTCCGGATGGGGCAGAGCCACGACGATGAGGAACAGGAGGGACATGAAGAGGTTGGCCGCAAAGCCGATCCAGATGATGTAGCGCGTTCTCGCGTAGCCGTATACTTCGGTGAAGATGTCGCCGAGTATGTAGGTGACGGGGAACAGGATCACGGCGGCGGGCAGTACGATGCCGAATACCTGGATGAGTTTGCCCGCGATGATGTTGGAAAGAAGCAGGCACGCGAGAAAGGTACCGAACAGGATCAGGAAAAGCCGGGAAAACGAGGTGTCGTCCTTTGCCATGGCAAGGACCTCCAGTTTTGTTCAGGCGGGAGCTGAGACCGCCGAGGTTGGGAAGTTTTGAGTCTAGCGCGACGGGCGCATGCGAGGCAAGCGGCTCTCATTTGTGGTAGCATCTGACCTACCCGACTGAAGGATACGAATAAGGAAACGCCGAATTGGAAAACCCTCAGAAGACCCTGTATCTCGAAAGGGAGCGCATATTTCCCCTGCTCATTAAAATAGGTTTGCCGGCCGCGGTCGGTATGACGGTCAATGCGCTTTATAATGTGGTCGATACGATATTCGTAGGCCAGAGCGTCGGGCCGCTCGCGATCGCGGCGCTGTCGATCGTATTCCCCATTCAGATGATCGTGTCCGCGCTCGCACAGGCGATAGGCGTGGGCACGGCTTCCATCATATCAAGGCGGCTGGGCGAAAAGCGGCCCGACGAGGCGGCGGCCGCGGCGGGAACTGCCTATGCGGCGGTGACAGGCGTAACGCTGATCCTCGTTATCGCGCTTTTCGCGTTCATGCGGCCGATTCTGTCTTTTTTCGGCGCCAGCGCCGAAACCATGCCGTACGCGATGGAGTATACGGGTATCGTCGGCGCGGGCTTTTTCTTCTTTTCGCTGTCGATGTGCGCGAGCAGTCTCATACGCGCGGAAGGCAACACCAGGGCGGCCATGGTCGGGATGGTCATCGGGGCCCTTCTCAATGTCGTGCTCGATCCTCTTTTCATTTTCGGTTTCGGAATGGGTGTGAAGGGCGCGGCCATAGCCACGGTCATCAGCCAGATCGCTTCCTGCGCATATCTGTTTTCGCTCTACGCGCGCGGCAAGGTGGTCGTATCGTTCCGGAGGGCGCAGTTGCGCATCCGCGGGGATATTCTCGGGCCGGCCATCGCGCTCGGTACGCCTTCGTTCATCCATTCGGCGGGCATGAGTCTCATAATGCTTCTCGTCAATACGACGCTCGGTCGATACGGCGGCGACGGGGCCATCACGACGTACGGTATGGTCAACAAGCTCAATTCGCTCGTCATCATGCCCGTGCTGGGCATAGTGCAGGGATTCCAGCCCATCGCGGGCTACAATTACGGCGCGAAGCGGTACGACAGGGTGAAGGCGAGTCTGCGCACCACGCTTGCGACCGCTTTCGGGCTGTCGCTCGCGGGGTATGCCTTCATGATGCTTCTCCCCCGCGTAGGCATGAGTTTTTTCACGCGCGATCCGGTCCTGATCGAGTCGAGCGCGCGCGTCCTGCGCATTGTCGTGATGTTCGTGCCGGTAGCATCGATCCAGATCACGGGTTCGACGTATTTCCAGGCGATCGGCAAGTCCGCCGAAGCCCTCGTTCTGGGTATGTCGCGGCAATTCCTGCTTCTCGTTCCCTTCATCCTGATTTTACCGCGCTTTTTCGGTGTCGAAGGCGTATGGATGGCTTACCCTCTCGCCGACATCATCGCTACTTCGATCACGCTCGTTCTTCTGCTGCGGGATATGAGGAAAATGAAAATGGCGTGAGGGAAGCCGGTTTCTGTTTTGCCCTTGTGACCAGTGTACCGTTATGTATACTTGTCTTGAAGGTACAGGAGGCAAACACGAAAACGTTGCGGGTCCTGCTTCCGCTCGTCCTTGCCGTCGTTTTTGTCGCTTCGGTTCCGGCTGCCGGCCTTGAGGCTCTACCGTCCGTCCTGCGGATCGGCGTCTACAATAATCCGCCCAAGATCGGAATTTCCGATTCGGGACGGCCCTACGGATTCCACATCGATCTTATCGAGGAACTGCTGAAGGAAACGGGCATCAGGCCGGAATATGTGCCGGGGACCTGGGAGGAATGCCTCGCCAGGCTGCAGCGGGGAGAGATCGACGTCCTGCCCGATGTCGCCTATTCCGCCGAACGCGCCGAAAGTTTCGATTTCAACCGCGAATCCGTCCTTACCAATTGGGCCGTAGTATACGCCGCAAAACCAGCCTCGCTCGGTTCGATCGCCGATCTGGACCGGAAACGGGTCGCGGTCATGAAAGACAGTATCCATACGATCGGCGAAAACGGGATATTGAAATTGGCCGAGAGCTACGGCATCTCGTGCGATTTCCTGTATTTCGATTCCTACGAAGAGACTTTCCGCGCCGTCGAAAAGGGCGAGGCGGACGCGGCGATCGTCAACAGGCTGTTCGGGCTCATGAATGAAGGCACGTACGATGTCCACAGGACGTCGATCACCTTCAATCCGTCGCAGATACGTTATGCGTTCTCCAAGTCCGCTCCGGGCGGAACGGCGCTCATCGAACTCTTCGACGCGCGCCTGGCCGCGCTCAAGCAGAAGAGCGACAGTGTCTACCATCGCGCATTCAGCAAATATCTGCTGCCGCAGATAGCCAAGGAAAGAACCGTCCCCCAATGGATCGGAAACACGATTCTCCTGGCGATCGCCATAACGCTCGTCCTGGCGTTATTCCTGATTTCTTCGAGATCGGGGAAAAAGGAACACGGACAGTTGCAGCGCTTTTTCCGCGAATACAAATCCATGGGCGATATCCGGGTCAGTATCGCGGACCATACTCTCAGTTCCTACGCCATATTTTCCTTCCCTTTGCTTCTCTCGGTGCTCTATCACCTACTCACGGTGGAATGGAGCGATCTCATATGGGTATATGTCCCGGTCCTGCTCACGCCGGCGATCGCGGCGCTTTTCCGCAGACGCTTATCCATAAATCTCAAAACCGGGATCGTCATTGTGTCGATGTTCGCGACCGGGATTCTGACCCTGGTTTTCTGGGGAAACGTCGGCACCGGTTTCATGTATTTCCTGACCGCGGGGCTGGTGGTCGGCATCGTATACGGGAAACGCTCGGGTCTTGCGGTTCTCACTCTGGGACTCGTCATCACCGTCATTCTGGAAATCATCGCGCAGAACGCGATGATCGGCATCAGGGAAGACATGATCTCGAGTTTTCTGTCCCCTTCTTCCTGGCTTTTCGCGATCATGTCGTTTTTCATGATGTTCTTCACCATAACCAACGGGATCGAGGAATTTTACACGCATCTGATCGACGCCGTGGAAAATCTCGAACAGCGGATCGCCGAACGGACTGAATACATCGACTCCATCAACAAGAATCTGCAGGTCGAGATCGTCGAGCACAATAAAACCGAGGAAAAGCTCGAAGCCGCGCGGCTCGAGGCGGAACAGGCAAACAAGGCAAAAAGCGTATTCCTCGCGGGGATGAGCCATGAAATCCGCACTCCGCTCAACGCGATACTCGGCTATTCGCAGCTGCTCATGAGGGACAAGGATCTTTCCGCGGAAGCGCGACGGGAGATAGAAACCATCGGTACCTCCGGCGAGCATCTCCTGGGGCTTATCAACGAAATTCTCGAAATGTCGAAAATCGAAGCGGGCAGGGTCGAAATACACGAAGGTATCTGCTTTATCCCCGGGATTCTCAAACAGGTGAGAGATATGTTCGAGGGCACGGCCGCGGGAAGAGGCATCGATTTTTCTCTGGCCGTAGCCGGCAACGTTCCCGGATGCATTGTCACCGATGAATCCAAGCTCAAACAGATTCTGATCAACCTCGTCGGAAACGCGTTTAAATTCACGGATTCCGGTTTCATCACCATCGATGTTTCCGCTTCCGCGGAAGATTCCGGCATGATCAGTTTCACGGTCTCGGATTCGGGCAAGGGAATCGAGCCCGAAAATATCGAGAGAATTTTCCAGCCTTTCGAGCAGACCAGGGAAGGCCGGCTCAAGGGCGGCACGGGGCTGGGGCTCTCCATAAGCCGGCAATACTGCAGTCTGCTGGGCGGCGAGCTTGTCGCCGAAAGCGAAATCGGGCAAGGCAGCCGCTTTACGTTCACGATCCGCGCCAAGGTGTGCATGGAAAGCGAAGTGGAAACGAAGGGGTCAGACACCGCGACAATAGGCATCAAGAGCGGAAGTGTGCCCAGGATTCTCGTGGTCGACGACAAGGAAGCGAACAGGGACATTCTGGTCAGGATGCTGCAACCCCTCGGTTTTCCCGCGACCGCGGCATCGAGCGGGCAGGAAGCCCTCGACATGGTCGATTCATGGGCTCCCGATCTCATACTGCTCGACTTGATCATGCCTGATTTGAGCGGGAAAGATGTCTTGCGGATTCTGCGCACCGATCCGGACAAAGGCAACATCAGGATCATCGTACTCACCGCCAGCGCCCAGGAAAACGACAAGGACGAAGTCTTGAGTCTCGGCGCGAATGCGTTCATCCGCAAACCGTTCAGGCAGAACGATATTCTGGACGAGATAGGCACTCTTTTCGGCCTCGAATATTTCCATGAAGCACGGAAAAGCGACGATGCTCAGGCAGTGGCGCTCACCGCGCAAGGATTGGCGGAAAGAATGGCCGCTCTGCCGGAGGATCTTACCCGGCGTTTGAGCGAAGGCTTGAATATGGGAGACCTCGAAGAGGTGAAAAACCTGACGGCCGAAATGGACTCGATCGATCCGGTCCTCGCCGAGGCGATCCGGAAAATGGCCGACGATTTCAGCGTGGGGCCGCTTCTGGAAATTCTGCAGGCGAAAGGATAGCGGAGCGGTTTTCAGTCCAGCAGGTTCCGGATGCGGTCGAATTCGGTGTGTATTTCGAGAAATACGTCCACGAGCACGGGGTCGAAATGAGTGCCGCGCCCTTCGGCTATCATCCTGACGGCCGTTTCATGCGAAAACGCTTCCTTGTACACTCTTTTCGATCGAAGCGCATCGTAGACATCGACCAGGGCCATGATCCGCGCGCTCAACGGAATATCTTCCCCGGAAATCCCCGCGGGATACCCGCTTCCGTCCCATTTCTCGTGATGATTGCCGGCGATATCCATTCCGACCTTGAGATATTTGTTCCCCGGCGATTTCGCGAGCGCTTCGCCCAGGTATTTCTTTCCGATCACCGTATGCGATTTCATCGTTTCGAATTCCTCGGGCGAAAGCTTGCCGGGTTTGAGCAGAATGGAATCCTTGATGGCCACCTTGCCGATATCGTGCAGGGGGCTCGCATTGTAGATATCCTCGATCAATCCGGGATTGAGGCGGGCCGCGTATTCCGAATCCGACCACAGCCGCTCCGCGATTAATCTGCATAGGGACTGGGTACGCTCGATATGCCGGCCGGTTGCGTCGTCGCGGGCTTCGACGAGTTTCGTCATAGCCATGATGAGCGCCAGTTGGCCTTCCGTTATCTCGCGCACCTGCCGGCGGACCGTTTCTTCGAGGCTGGAATTGGTGGCCTGCAATTCTTTCTGCAGGGAGCTTAATGCGAGATGTACGCCGACCCTCGCATTGACTTCCATCACATTGAAGGGCTTGGTGATGTAGTCGACGCCGCCCGAGCGGAACGCTTTGACTTTGTCCAGCGAGTCGGACAGGGCGCTCACGAAAAGGACCGGAATCGAAGAGGATTGCGGATCGGCCTTGAGGGCCGCGCATACTTCGTAGCCGTTCATCCCCGGCATCGTGATGTCGAGCAGGATAAGATCGGGGGGATTCCGGCGGACCGCGTCGATCGCCATCTTTCCGTTGGGCAGGGTCATGACCCGATAGCCTTCGGGTTTCAGGATTTTCGAAAGAAGGACAAGATTCTCGGGCGTATCGTCCACGACCATGATCGTGGCCTTTCTGGGCGTATCCGTCATCCGGCAGCCTCCCGCGCGATCCTTGCGTGTTCATTCTACTTACCCGGCACTTGAAAAGAAACCACTGCCCGGCTTTCCGCTTCACGGCTTTCCACTACCCGTCCGCGATTCCGCATTTACGGCCCGCGCTCACGGGGCTATCATCAAAGCGACAGTTCGGACGAGTAGTCCGGACGGATAGTCCAGGCGCAGGAGGAAGCGATGGCGTTCAGCATCATCGATTCATGCATAGGATGCACGGCCTGCACAAAGGTCTGTCCCGTCGCCGCAATAGCGGGCGAGCGCGGTTCGGTCCATGTCATCGCGCGGGAAAGATGCATCGAATGCGGGGCCTGCGGGCGCGTCTGCCCGAAAAATTCCGTGCTCGACGACAATGGAGCGGCGGTCGCAAAGCTCGCCCAGGCGGAATGGAAGCGGCCTGAATTCGACCTTTCGCGCTGCATCTCTTGCGCGCTCTGCGAAGAAAAATGTCCCGCTTCCTGCATTGTCATGGCCGGGTCCGCATCGCGGCCCGAGCCGCGGCCGGCAGGGTCGCATCTGGCCGGGTCCAAATACTGGCCGCGCCTCGAGCGCCCCGAAAAGTGCGTTTCCTGCGGCTGGTGCGCCTTCTATTGCCCGATGTCGTGCATCACGATTCTGGCGCCCCGTTCCGCGAAGACGGCAGCGCAGCCCGCCGCCAAGTCCGCATCATCGGAGGCCCTCGCATGAAAACCATACTCGGCGAATCGAAACGTTTCCTCGAAATCGATCTTTCGGCGCGTTCCTTTAAAATATTCACGCCCGCGGAAGAAGACTTGCGCGACTATATAGGCGGCAAGGGTCTGGGACTCAAATTCATTTTCGACCGAACAGGCGCGAAGCTCGCGGACATCGATCCGCTGGGGAAGGACAATATTCTCGCCTTTATGATGGGAACCTTCATCGGAACGGGAGCGCCCTGTTCGGCGCGATTCGCGGGCGTCACGAAATCGCCGCTCACGGGCATCATGGTCGCCTCGTCCTGCGGCGGGCCCTTCGGAATGGCCTGCAAAACCGCAGGCTGGGACGGTGTCCTCGTGTCGGGAGCGGCCGAAACGCCGATCGTCGTGCGCATCGACGAATCGGGCGTCCGCTTCGAGGATTCAGGCGCGCTCTGGGGCCTCGAAACGGGCGAAGCGCAGGCGCGGCTCGTGGACAACCCGCGCCAGGCGGCCCTCGTCATAGGGCCCGCGGGCGAGAACGGCGTCCTTTACGCCAACATCCGCGCAGGCAACCGGTATCTGGGCCGCGGCGGCATGGGCGCGGTCATGGGAGCCAAGAAACTGAAAGCCATCGTCGCCACGGGATTTTCGCACAAAATCGAACCCGCGGACCGCGCCGCGTTCGACCGGTGCAACGAAATCGCGCGGAAACATATAGACAGGAATGGGTTCGTCCGCTCGTACCGGGCCTACGGCACCAATTTCAGCGTCAATCCCGGCGTCGATTCGGGCTATGCGCCCGTGCGCAATTTCCGCGACCGCACCGACGAGAGATGCCGCGCGCTTTCGGGCGAAGCCATGGCGGAACGCTATCACACTACGGCTTCGCCCTGCGCTCCCTGCACCGTACTCTGCGGCCACAAGGGCACGTATCCGGACGGAAAAGTCCGCCATATCCCTGAGTACGAAACCGTCGGCGTCTGGGGCGGCAATATCATGAATTTCGATCCCGACCTCGTCGCCGTCTGGAACGACAGGATGAACGATCTGGGGATCGACACCATTTCCTGCGGCGTGACCGTGGGCTGGGCGATGGAAGCCGCGGAAAAAGGCCTGCGCCCGAGTGCGCTCGAATTCGGAAAGACCGGCAACATTCCCGCGATGCTCGACGATATCGCATATCGCAGGGGCGAGGGCGCGGACCTGGCTTTGGGCACGAAGCGCCTGGCCGAAAAATACGGCGGCAAGGAATTCGCGGCCCAGGTCAAGGGTCTCGAACTTGCGGCATACGATCCG
>Ga0074199_1001578_pt1 | contig 18737 bp, 13 predicted proteins | sample EPASupsiteSAE347_FD_64528 | JGI IMG/M metagenome (GOLD analysis project Ga0074199, IMG submission 64528) | Bioremediated contaminated groundwater from EPA Superfund site, New Mexico - Sample SAE3-47 | ecosystem: Environmental > Aquatic > Deep subsurface > Groundwater > Contaminated ...
AAGCCTCTTTCTCTTTAGTCAACGCTCGCTTTCAATGCAATTTTGTCCCGATTTACCCATGATTTCTGGAGAGGAGCCGGAATTTCAATCCGTGGTAGCCGCGCCCGTGAGGGCGTGGATTCTTCCGTTGGCCACGGCGTTACCGCCGCGGCTACATGAAATAGTTGCCGAAGGCCTAATTCAAGGGAGTTGGATATGAATTTACAGACGTTGTTTGCCGAGCGGATTGGCGGGGCCGCGTTCGGCCTCTCGAGTGAAATCTACAAGTTCGAAAAAATCAAGCGCGCCAAGGCTGCGGCCCGTCAGGCGCATCCGGGCGTCGAATTGCTGGATTTTGGCGTGGGCGAGCCGGACCAGATGGCGCCCGCGGCCATCCGCCGCGCGCTGAAGAAAGCCGTGGATGATCCGGCCAACCGCGGCTATGCGGATAACGGCCTGCGTGACTTCAAGGCCGCGGCGGCCAAATACATGGCGGAATTCTTTGGCGTCACGGACCTGGACCCCGATACGGAAATCGTCCACAGCATCGGCTCCAAGCCGGCCCTGGCCATGTTGCCGCTTTGTTTCATCGACCCCGGCGACGTGGCGCTGGCGACCGTGCCGGGCTATCCGGTGCTGGCCACGCATACGAAATATCTGGGCGGCCGGGTGGTCAATGTGCCTTTGCTCAAAAAGAACGGGTTTTATCCGGACCTCGCTGCGATTGACGCCGACACCGCGCGGCGCGCGAAATTGTTTTATGTGAATTACCCGAACAATCCCACCGGCGCGGCGCCGTCGGAGGAGTTTTTTGACGGCCTGATTGCTTTTGCCCAGAAGCACAATATTCTGGTCGTGCAGGATGCCGCTTATGCCACGCTGGTTTATGGGCGCAAGCCGCTTTCGATCCTCAGCCGCCCCGGCGGCAAGGACGTGGCCGTGGAACTGCATTCCATGAGCAAGAGTTATAACATGACCGGCTGGCGGCTGGGGTTTGTGGCGGGGTCGGCGCGGGTGGTCCGGGCCTATGCCGAGGTCAAGGACAACATCGATTCGGGCCAGTTCAAGGCCATTCAACTGGCGGCCTGCGCGGGGATCGCCGACCGGAAACTGGCGGACCGGATCAACCGGCATTACCAGCGCCGGCTGCGCAAGATGGTAAAGTGCCTGCGTGCCATCGGTTTCGCGGCGCGTATGCCGGGCGGCACTTTTTACCTGTATGTGCCCGCTCCGTGCGGCGCGGGCGCGACGGCCTTTGCGACGGCGGAAGACGCCTCCCAGTTTCTGATCCGGGAGCATTCGATTTCCACGGTGCCGTGGGATAATGCCGGCGCTTTCCTCCGGTTTTCGGCCACCTTCGAATCGGCCGGCGACAAGGATGATGACCGCGTCGTGGCCGAACTCGGCGCGCGTTTGGCCAAGGCGCAATTGCGATTCTGAAGGAGAGAACATCCAACATCGAACATCGAATGAAAAAAAACATGAAAACCATGATGTTAACCGGCCTGCAAGCCGTTGAAATGCGCGCGATGCCGGAGCCAGCGATGAAGGCCGATACCGACGTGCTGTTGAAGCTGGCCGTGGTCGGCGTGTGCGGCTCGGATATTCATTATTACACGACGGGCAAAATCGGGAGCCAGGTCGTTCAGTATCCGTTCACGGTTGGCCATGAATGCGCCGCCGTGGTGGAACGGGTAGGGGCGGCCGTGACGCGGGTCAAGCCGGGTGACCGGGTGGCCGTGGAACCCGCCATGTCGTGCGGACAATGTGACCAGTGCCGGAGCGGCCGGCCGAATACCTGCCGCCGCTTGAAGTTTCTGGGGTGCCCCGGCCAGGCCGAGGGATGCTTGTCGGAGTTTCTCGTGATGCCGCAGGAGTGTTGTTTTCCCATCGAAGAGAGCATGACTTTTGAACAGGCGGCGCTTTCGGAGCCGTTGGCTATAGGGTTCTATGCGGTGCGCCGCGCCATGCCCATGAAAGGCGCCCGGGTTGCCATTCTGGGCGCCGGACCGATTGGCCTGAGCGTGCTGGTGTGCGCGCGGGCGATGGGAGCGCACGCGATCTACGTGTCCGATAAAATCGACGCGCGTTTGGCGGTGGCGAAGGCCGCCGGCGCCGCGTGGGTTGGCAACCCGGACAAGGTTTGTATTGTCAAGGAAGTCAGCGCCCGCGAGCCGTTGCTTCTGGATGCGGTCTTCGAATGCTGCGGGGAACAATCGGCGATAGACGAGGCGATCGAGCTGATTCAGCCGGGAGGCAAGCTCATGCTGGTGGGTATTCCAAGGGTGGACCGGGTGTCCTTCGTGATTGACCGCGCACGCCGCAAGGAACTGGATATCCGGAATGTGCGCCGGCAGTGTGAATGCCTGCATCCGACCCTGGCGCTGATGGCGTCGGGGCTGTTGAACGCCGACTTTATGATTACCCACCGGTTCCGGTTCGATCAGACCAAGGAAGCTTTCGATCTGGTGGCCGCGTACCGGGACGGGGTGGTTAAGGCGATGATCACATTCTGAATAAGAAGTTCTTGGTTCTTTGTTTATGCCGGAAAACAGCACTGCTATAACATGACCGAGTATTGAGTAAACGTAACTGCTCAGCTGAAAGAACTAACTACGAAATACGCAAAAAGCGCGAAAATGAGAGAAGAAAACAAGTATTTTGATGCTCAAATCTTGACGCTCTTAATCAATTTCGTGTGTTTCGCGTGTTTCGTAGTTAAAAAAGTGTTTTGCTGAGTAGTTGCGAGTAAACGAAGAACGAAGAACCAAGAGCGAGGAACGATTTTTTGTTTCCATCAACCATTTCCCGTTTTATATTATAGTCCCCATGCCGCCGGCCACAGAAAAACATACGCCCCGCATCGTCAACCGCAAGGTATACCGGGATTATACCGTGCTGGAGCGATTTGAGACCGGCATTGTGTTGCTGGGGACCGAGGTGAAATCCATTCGCGCGGGGCACGCGGACCTGACGGGCGGCTATGCCGTCGTGGAAGGCGACGCCGTTGTGCTGCGCGATATACACATCAAGCCCTTTGAATTCGGCCACCAGTTCAATCACGAACCGCGCCGGCCGCGGCGTCTGCTCCTGCACAAGCATGAGATCAAGCGGCTGGTCGGCAAGGTCACGCTCAAGGGCTGTACATTGATCCCCTTGGCCCTGTATTTCAACCGCCGCGATAAAATCAAGGTCGAACTCGGCCTCTGCCTGGGCAAGCATACCATCGACAAGCGCGAAACCATGCGGCGCAAGACGGCCGACCGTGAGGCCGAACGCGCCATGGCGATGCGCCGGAAATCGTAGGGCTATTTCGATTTTTACGCCGTTTACGCAGCCCCTCCGAATTGGGTCTAAGATTTTCTAACACCTGCCTGCTTTCCTTGCTTTCTTATCGCTGGTGTCAGAGATTAGTTTCAGGGATTAGTTTCGCTCATTTTTATCGAAACATATTTATCGAAACTTGCACATCAGCCTTCCTTTAGGTATAAAGGATCAAAAAATTACCGATCTAATATGGACATGACAAGCATATATATCGCCAAAGCTCGACCGGGATTTTAGGCGTGAATATTTTTTCTCCAAAACCCAAAGGCAATTGGTTCGTTTTAATCCCGATTTTCGTGATCCTGACCGCCGCCATTGTTGCCGTAGGCTGGTTATATTACCAGAATTATAAGAGAAATTTCCGCCGCGAAGTAGAGCGCCAGTTGTCCGCCACAGCGGAATTGAAGGCGCAGGCTCTCTCCTTATGGCGGCAGGAACGGATTAGCGACGCCGATTTTTATTACCATAATGCCTTTTTCATCGAGATGGCCCAGGACTGCCTTGAACGGCCCGGAGACAAGCGGTGTCAGGGAGCATTAAAAGAATGGTTCACCCGGATTCACGCCAACTACTATTGCGGCGTCTTTCTGCTGGATACCGCAGGCATGGTCCGCCTGACAGCTTCCGATACAGAGGAAAAACTCTCCGACATTGCAAAACAACAAACGTGCGCCGCCTTGCAAACGGGGAAAATAACCTTCGTGGATTTTTACCGGAACGAAAATTCGAAGAAAATATTCCTTGAACTCGTCATTCCGCTTATTAACCGGACGGACGGCGAGCGGATAATCGGCGCCCTTGTATGGAGGATTGATCCGCATGCTTATCTTTATCCCTTCATTCAACAGTGGCCCATATCGAGCCGCACGGCGGAAACCTTGATTGTCCGCAAAGAGGGCGATGATATTCTCTTCCTAAACGAACTCCGTTTTCAAAAAGATACGGCTCTCAACCTGCGCTTCCCATTGGAAACATCCGAAATACCGGCCGCCATGGCGGTTAAGGGCCACCGCGGAATCATAGAAGGAAAAGACTACCGCGGCGTCCCCGTGATTGCGGATATGCGTCCTATTCCCGATTCTCCCTGGTTCATGGTCAACCGCATGGATATCGCCGAAGTTTTCGCGTCATTAACAGAAACGCTTTGGATGATGGTCGTTTTGATTTTAAGCCTGTTACTGGTGCTTTTTTTTGGCGTGCTCTTTTGGCAGAAGTATCTTGCCGAAAGTGCCTTGCGCGAACGCGAGGAAGACCTTGCCATCACCCTGCGCTCCATCGGTGACGCTGTGATCGCCACCGACAGGGAAGGCCGGGTAACGCGGATGAACCCGGTGGCCGAACAGCTGACCGGCTGGTCGCTGGCGGAGGCGGCCGGAAAGCCGTTGGAAGATGTTTTCCGCATTATCAACGCCCAGACACGTGCGCCGGTCGAAAATCCCATTGCCAAGGTTCTGGCGAGCGGACAGGTTGTCGGCCTGGCCAACCATACGGCCCTGATTGCCCGCGACGGAATCGTGCGCCAGATCGCCGACAGCGCCGCGCCCATCCGCGACGCGGAAGGCCGGATCCGCGGCATAGTGCTGGTTTTTCGCGATGTATCGGCTGAATACCAGATCAAAGAAGTGCTGCAAAAAACGACCGAGGAACTGAAGGGCTTCTTTAATATTTCCCTTGATCTGTTATGCATCGCCGATTTGGAAGGTAATTTCATCAAGGTCAACAAAGCATGGGAAGACGTTCTCGGTTATCACGTCACGGAACTGGAAAAGAGAAAGTTTCTGGAGTTTGTCCATCCCGAGGATATGCAAGCCACGCTTGATGCCATGGCAAAACTGGGTGAAGGAAAACGCGTCCTGAACTTTACCAGCCGTTACAAGTGCAAGGACGGAAGCTACCGATTCATTGAATGGCGCTCCAACCCGCACGGGAATTTGATCTATGCGGCCGCCCGCGACATCACCGAGCGCAAACGGGTGGAGGATGAATTGCGGAAACTTTCACAGGCGGTGGTGCAAAGCCCTGCCATTGTGGTCATTACCGATCCTTTGGGCAATATTGAATACGTGAATCCAAAATTCAGCCAGGTGACGGGATATGATGCGGATGAAGCGCTCGGCCAGAACCCGCGCATACTCAAGTCCGGCGAATTATCCGCCGAAACATATAAACAGCTCTGGGCAACCATCACATCCGGCGGGGAATGGCGCGGCGAATTTCACAACAAAAAGAAGGATGGGACGCTTTATTGGGAATCCGCCCTGATCGCCCCGGTGATGGATGCGAACGGACGCATCGCCCATTTTCTGGCCATCAAGGAGGACATCACCGAACGCAAGCAAGCGGAAGAGGCGCTGAGCCGGGCAAAAAACGATCTTGAAAAGGCCAATAAACAATTACAGGAAGCCCTTGAACTGGAAAGCAAGCTTACGGTCCAGGCCCAGACGGCCAGCGCCGCCAAGAGCCAGTTTGTCGCCAATATCAGCCATGAGATCCGCACCCCTTTGAACGGGGTCGTCGGCATCTGCGAGCTTCTGCTTGAAACCAAAATGACCAAGGAGCAGCTGGAATACGCGCAAACCATCAACTCCAGCGCGAAGGCGCTCCTCGATATCATCAATGCCACGCTTGATTTTTCGAAAATTGAGTCCGGCAGGATGGAGTTGGAACATATTAATTTCAATCTCAAAGACGTTCTGGAGGATATTATCAGCGTGCTGACCGTCAGCGCCGCCCAAAAGAAACTTGCATTGGTTGATATTATCGAACCGAATGTGCCCCTCAATCTGAACGGCGATCCCGGATACCTGCGTCAGGTTCTTGTCAATCTCATCGGCAACGCCATTAAATTCACCCACGAGGGCAGGATCGAAGTCAAGGTTGAGCTGGTCGAACACCTTACAGCCGTTTCCCTGCGCTTTTCGGTGCGCGATACCGGCATCGGCATTCCAGCCGATAAAACCAACCTGCTGTTCACGGCTTTTTCACAGGTGGATGCCACCCTGGCGCGCAAGTTTGGCGGCACGGGCCTCGGCCTGGCAATATCCAAGGGGCTGGTGGAACAGATGGGCGGCTCGATCGGCGTAAAAAGCGTCCATGGCAAAGGTTCGACATTCTGGTTCATTATTCCATTCTCGAAACAGCGCCCAGACGGCCAACTTTCCGAACCATCATCCGATTCCGGGAAAGTTGCAGAACGCGTGGTCCAGAAACATGAGCAATACCCGCACGGCAAACGTCTGCGCATCCTGGTGGCTGAGGACAATATGGCCAATCAAATGGTCATTGTGGGCATCCTTGAAAAAATGGGACATACCGCCGTGGTTGTTGCCGGCGGTGGTGAAGCGGTCAAATCGCTGGAGACGATCCCTTATGACCTGGTGCTGATGGATATTCAAATGCCCGGAATGGATGGGTTCGAGGCTACCCGCCGGATTCGGGCGATGGAATCCGAGAGGTCAAAAGAAAGAGGCCAGAGGTCAGAGGTCGGAAGTCAGAAGGAAGCTGATCCAGTCAGTCATCAACCATCAACCATTTCCCATCAACCATTCCACCGCATTCCCATCCTGGCGCTCACGGCGCATGCCATGCCGGAAGACCGGGAAAAGTGCCTGGCCGCCGGCATGAACGGCTATATTACCAAGCCGGTCAGCACAAAATCGGTTGCCGATGCCATTGCCGGGATTGCATTCCCGATTAATGCCGGTCTTCCGTCTACCGGTCCGGGGTCAACGACCCCGGCTACAACTGTAGCCGGCCTCGCTGAGGCCGGTCTTCCGATAGCCACCGCGCACCAGGATAAGAATAATAAAATTCAAAAAGGAGAGCCGGCCGTTGTCTTCGATATCAAAGCGTTTACCGACCGGCTTTCCGGCGACAATGCCCTGATCCGCGAAGTTGTCAATGTGTTCATGGCAGAGACGCCGAAAAATATGCGCGCGCTCGAACATGCCATCAAGCAACAGAAGAAAGATGAAGCCATGCGGCGGGCCCATACCATCAAGGGTTCGGCCGCCAATGTGGGCGGCAATCAGTTCCGGGCCGTTGCGGCCAAGGTCGAAACGGTTTGCACGGCGGAGAATTGGCGTGAGGCGGAAGTTTATTTTCCAAGATTAAGCAAGCAATTCGAATTTCTCGAACGGGCCATGCGGGAGTTTCTGAAAACATTGAGTTAAAGAAGAAGTTAATGAAAAAAGTCCTGCGGACGCTACAAAGCGCGTCCTTCCACTATTTGAATGCATAGGAATTTTAAAGTTGTAGCCGCGATCGGTGATCGCGGATCCGGAACATCCGGGGTCAGCGACCCCGACTACAGAATAAGTCGTCCCGCCTTTGGCGGCCCAACTCAATAGATGGAAAGCACCCCATGAAAATACTCGTTGCAGAAGATGATTTGATGTCGCAGATCATGTTGAAGGCGATGGTCGCCAAGGCCGGATACGAGCCGGTTATCACCGGCGACGGGCTGAGCGCCTATGAAATACTTGTCGAACCCGATGCGCCCAAATTGGCGGTCCTGGATTGGATGATGCCCGGCATGGACGGCGTGGAAGTCTGCCGCAAGATCCGGGAGTTAAAATCCGACGAGCCGGCTTATATCATTCTCCTGACCAGCCGGGATAACAAAAAAGATATTATCCGCGGCCTGAAATCAGGGGCCAACGACTATGTTGTCAAACCATACGACGTTGAAGAGCTCCAGGTGCGCATTGGCGTCGGACGCAAGGTTGTTGAACTGCAATCATTGCTGGCCGGCCGCATCGCGGAACTTCAGGACGCCCTGGCCCAGATCAAGACCCTGCGGGGATTATTGCCGATTTGCATGTATTGCAAGAAAATACGCGATGACAAGCAGTACTGGCAGCAAGTGGAAGGTTTCATTTCCGAGCACAGCGAAGCCCAGTTCAGCCATTCCATTTGCCCCGACTGTTATAAAAAATACGTTCTGCCGGAACTGGATAAAATTAAAAATAAAAAAGCGTAACATCTGAGCCAATTGCAAAAGTATAAAACGCCGCTCATAGAGCGGGGCTACACCGAACATATCCGATCGTAACAATATAATTATCAGTGATTTAAAATGTAGCACCGTTCTATGAACGGTTCCTTTGATTCGACTTTTGCAATTGGCTCTATATTTATACACATATGAGCAACAAGACCGAAGAAGCGTCACGCTTACCCCTCCGCGTTCTTCCCGTCCTCCGTTTTTTTTCGGACTGGTGTCTGTCGCCTGCCCCTCCGTAGCGTCTTCGCGTAGGGGGGGGCGTCGCCCGTTTTCTTTCCGCATTCAACTGGCTTTTCCAAATGCGCCCTGATAAATTCAAAGCTGCTGGAAACGTACGGATAGGGCAGGGCTGGCAGATTCCGCTTTCGCTTGCCCCGATGAAGGTATAGATTCTCCAAGGCGATGACATTCATCACGGCGCCCCGGCGCAGACAGGAACCCTTGTCGGGCATAGAAGATCACAAACAAAAGAAAGGATAACCCGATGCAGATAATCACAAGAATTGCATTCATGCTTATGTGCATGCTTATGGTGTTCGCGACAGGGTGCGCGACCATACACTCTGCCGCAGGCAATGGAAATCTTTCCGCCGTAAAGCAATATCTGCAAGATGGCGCGGGCGTGAACGCAAGGGCCAAGGACGGCCGGACACCGCTGATGTTTGCTGCGCGAGATGGACGTCTGGATGTGGTCAAGTACCTTGTCGATAAGGGTGCGGACGTGAACGCGAAGGACAAGAAAGGCTGGACACCGCTGATGTGGGCTACGGACGAGGGTAATCTGGATGTGGTTGAATTTCTTGCAGCCAAGGGTGCGGACATGAACGCAAGGGATAAGGACGGCCGGACACCGCTGACGTGGGCCCGGGATATGTGCAATTGGAATATAGTCAAATTTCTCGAGCTACACGGGGCAAAGTAATAGACTTCCGCGAGCGCCAGGGCCACCCGTCCGTGATCGATAAATGTTTTTATAAGATTATTGTCCCTCCGCATTTTTCGGGGAATGGTAGAGCCTGGCCTTTCAAAGAGGCCAATCCGGCGGATATGTAATAAAGTCGTCAGTTTTGCACAACAACATTCCAACATTCTGCAGAATGTTGGAATGTTATCGGAAAGAGGCGCTCAGAACATGCGTGCAAGGTGGAGCGGGAGATGGGAGTCGAACCCACGACGTTCAGCTTGGGAAGCTGACATTCTGCCACTGAATTACTCCCGCATTAGCGTGGTACGCAGGGATAGCCTATGCCTTGTCGCTGTGTTTGGCAAGCGATTTTTGCCGTTTTTTGCCGTTCGCGCTGGAGCGATTAATTATTCGTACCGCAAGGCGTCAATAGGATTAAGGTTGGCGGCCTTGGTCGCGGGCCAGAGACCGAAGACCACGCCGACAAGACAGGAGAAGCCCACTGCCAGCAGAATGGAAAACAGCGTCACCAGGGCCGGCCAGCCGGCCAGGGTGGAAACCAGGGTGCTGATGAGCCATCCCAATAAAATTCCCAAGCCGCCGCCCAGCACGCTGACAACCAGGGCCTCGGTCAAAAACTGGGCGAGAATATCACGCTGGCGGGCGCCGACGGCCTTGCGAATGCCGATTTCCCGGGTGCGCTCGGTCACCGAAACCAACATGATATTCATGATGCCGATCCCGCCGACCAGGAGCGAAACGGCCGCAATGGAGGCCAGCAACCATGACATCGTGCGGCTTGTTTCGGTCAGGGCCGCCTGAATTTCGGCCATGTTGCGAATTTCGAAGGATTCGGTCTGCGAAGGCGGCAAACGGTGCGTGCGGATAATCAACTCGCGGATGACCTCCTGTGCCATATCCATTTCCTCCGATGAGCGAATCTCAATATCAATGCTATCCAAATAATCCTTGCCAAGGAGGCGGAACATGGCGGTGGTCAGAGGGATAACAATTATATCGTCCTGGTCGAACCAGCCGGTAGCGCCTTTTTCGGGCAATATGCCGATCACCTGGAAATTGACCTTGTTGATCTTGACGTATTCGCCCAGCGGGTTGGCCTTGCCGAAAAGTTCCCGGACAAGCGTCATGCCGAGCACGACAACCCGAACGCGTTTGTTCATTTCATCGGCGGTGAAGAAACGGCCGATTGTCGGTTGGGATGCCCGCATGGCGGCATATTCCGGCTCCACGCCCTGCAGGCGGGTGTTCCAATTTTTATTGCCGAAGACGACCTGGCCGCGGCCGTATACCGTGCCGCCGACACGTTTGACGGCATTGATCGAGGCGCGGATATCGGTGACATCCTGCGGGGTGAACCGGGTGACGGCGCCGGCTTCGTAAGCCACGCCGCCCGCCCGGTGGGCGCCGGGGCGCATTACGAGCAGGTTGGAGCCCATGGAAGCCAGTTGCGCCTCGATGGACTTCCGGGCGCCGGTGCCGATCGCCAACATGGCGATGACGGATGTAACACCGATCAAGATGCCGAGCATGGATAGAAACGATCGAATTTTGTTGGCCATCAGCGCGCGCCAGGCCTGCCTGAAATCGTGCGGCAATTCGCGTATGATGGCGAAGGGGTTGACCCGGGGGGCGATAAAGGAGACCGTACCCGATGTTTTATTTGCAATGTTTGTGTTGGCCGTCGCGATGCCGGGCTGGAGTTCATCCGATTGAATGACGCCATCGCGCATGCGGATGATACGCCGGGCGTGGGCGGCAATATCCGACTCGTGGGTGACCATGACGATCGTGATGCCATGCCGGTTGAGCTCCGTCAGGATTTCCAGAATTTCCTCCGCGCTGGCGGAATCCAGATTGCCGGTGGGTTCATCCGCCATGATGATGCGGGGATCGTGGATCAAGGCGCGGGCTATGGCCACGCGCTGCTGCTGGCCGCCGGAAAGCTCGTTGGGCTTATGGCCCAGCCGGTCGGCCAGGCCTACCTCGGACAGCAGGCGGCGCGCCTTGTCCATGTTCTTTCCCCGCCGGCCGGTGGCGTAAAGCATGGGCAATACGGTGTTTTCCAGGGCACTGGTGCGCGACAGCAAATTGAAGTGCTGGAACACAAATCCCAAGGTCGAATTGCGCAGGGCTGCCAGGTCGTTATCCGAAAGATGCGCGACTTCGTGATCCAGCAGGCGGTACGAGCCCGCGTCCGGCACATCCAGCAGGCCGAGGATGTGCAGGAGCGTGGACTTGCCCGAGCCTGAAGGGCCCATGATGGCTACGAACTCGCCCGGCGCAATCTTCAGCGACACGCCGCGCAGGGCATGCACGGCGACTTCGCCCAGGGCATAGGTCTTGGTTATGTTGGCTAATTGAATCATGGTAAGCGCTCGCGGAGCGCTGAAATTGGAAAATAGAAATTAGATGTTTGGCTTTCACCCTAATTTCGAATTTCAAATTTCCAATTTCCCGCCAGAAATGAATCTGCCTGTGGCATGACAATCAGTGAACGACTACGTCAGCCTATCGTCTCCGTCGGCTGCCAAACGGCATAAATGGGTTCTTCTGGTTATCCTCTTTGGTTTCCGTTTTGAACGCGGATTTGACCAGTACGGCGTCGCCCTCCTGGAGACCGGAACAAATTTCCACCTTCTTGCCGCTGCTGAGGCCCGTGACAATCGGCACGGACAAAGGCTTGTCCCGGTCAGCGGGATTGGCGCGCCAGACAACGGTCTGGTTGGTTTCCGAGTGCACGGCTTCCGAGGGCAGGACCAGGACATCGTTGGTGGCGGCGGTCAGCACCTTGATGTTGGCGGTCATGCCGCTGCGCAGGAACGAAGGCACCTTGCCCGGCAGGACATCCACCATGTAGATCGTCACGTTGTTGACCGTTTTGGCCTCGTAGGCGATCTGGTCCACCTTGCCCGCGATGACATCCTGGGGATAGGCGTCGAGGGTGATGTCGGCCGCCTGGCCCACGACAACGCGGCCGATATCGGTTTCATCCACCTGGGCCTCGATGATCAGGCGGTCGGACATGACGTACAGGATGTCCGAAGCCGTGACTGTCTGGCCCGGCTCGATTTTACGGGCAATGATTTCCCCATCCAGCGGCGCCACCAGCGGGGTGCGCTTGTAAAGCTGTTCCCAGTAGGCCAACTCGGTGGCGCCCTTGGCCCGTGCCGCGTCCATCAAGGCGGCCCGTTCCGTGGAACTCATCCATGCCAAAATCTGGCCTTTGCGGACCTTATCGCCTTCGCGGACCAGGGCTTCTTCAACCCGACCGGCCACGGGCGACTTGATTTCCAGGCGATTTTGCGGCTGGGCCATGCCGGTGGTCAGCACGAAGGTCTTCAGGTTTTCGCGCTCGACAAGCACTTCCTGGTATTGCGGTGTTTCCGCGGCGCGCGTGTGCCAGAACCAAATGGCCCCCGCTACGCCTGCCACCAAAACAATGCCGATAATCCAATATATTATGCGCTTCATAATCGTAATTCCTCAGGTGTTCAGTGTTCGGCATTCAGGGTTTTCTTCGCTGGCGTCTGGTGTCCGTCGTCCGGTTTCATGGAATGACACCTGTACCCAGGGCTTTTTCCCAGCCGGCCCGGGCCACGACCGCATCCCGCTGGCTGGACAGCATGGCCTTCTGCTTGTCAATCAGGTCGTTTTCAATCAAGTCCCAATCCTCGAACGAGAGCAGACCGTTCTGATACTGAACCCGCGCAATCTCGGCGCGGACTTCGGCGGCTTTAAGAAATTCAGTCTGCACGTCGGTCCGCTCGGTTGCATCCTGCCAGGCCACAAACCGGTCTTCAAGCGTGGCCACCATCTGGTTCTCGGTATCTTTCCGTGTGTCTTCGGCCTTGCGCTGATCGGCCTTGGCGCTGCGTGTCGCATACCAGTGCTGGCCGCCCGCGAAGAGCGGGTAGGAAATGGCCGTGCCAACCGACCATTGATCGTTTTTGGGAATCAGGCTGTCGTCGTCCGAACGGCCGATCGATCCGTTCACGGACCAGGTGGGATAAAAATCGCTTTGGGCGATGCGCACGCCTTCCTTGGCCGCGCGCACCTGGGTTGCGGCGTTCCGATAGTCCGGGGTCTGGAGGGCCAGCGCGTTGAAGTCGGGCGCTTCCGGCAGGTCGGCAAAATCCCATTTCCCGGTAATGGTCAGGACGGTGATTTCGTGGCGGCCAAGTGTCGCTGCCATCTGTTGTTGGGCCGTCTTGAGGCCGCGATGTGACTGGGTCATTTCAAACTGGGCTTGCCGGTAATAAGCCTTACTGCGCAGAAAAGAACCCTTGTTTTCGCGGCCGGCATCGAACCGCATTTCCACCAGGTTGACGTTTTCCTTGCGGCGGGCGGCAATGACCTCGGAGAGCCGCACGAAATCCTGGGCATACAGCAGCCGGGCGAACGACTGTCTTAACGTGGCGCTGAGCGCGGCCTTGGTCGTTTGGAGATTGATTTCCGCAATCGTCAGCAGGGCCTGGCTGCGCCGCAAGGTCGCCACATCGCCGAATCCGGCAAACAGGCTCTGGTAGGCGGATAAACTTGCCTGGTAGGAGGTGGAATCCTGGTAGCCCGTATCCAGCTCCATATTGGACTTGCCGATGGACCCGTCGGCCGAAATCTGCGGCAGGAACGGGCCGTAATTGCCCATGACGTCGGCCCGGGCCTTTTCCACGGCCGCGCTGAAAGCCTGCAACTGGGGATTGTTACGGATCATTTCGCCGACGCAATCATCCCAGGTTACAAGCGGCTCGACGGCATAGGCCGCGATGCTCAGGAACCAGAGGCCGAGGAATAACCCATGCCGGCGAAAAAAATAATGTGAGAAAATAGAATCCAAGACAAAATCGTCCTCCCATAGGGGGAAACATTAACCCGAAAGATCGGCCTTTGCCGCCAGTGACTTGACTGCATATGTAGTAGGATGGCGATGCCGTCCGGTTACAAAATAATCCGCAATCCCGCCAACGGCGGGATCAGCAATGAAATCACTCGGCCGGCTGGATGGTCATATCCGGTTTGATCTTGCCATCGAGGACTTCGCAATAGCCGATCTTTTCCTTGACGGATGTTACCTTGATTTTCCCGGCCTGTTTCAATTGACTGCTGTTTAATTAGTTTTGGATTGTACCTCAAGAAAGGCTCGCGTCCAATAAAAATTCAGGGGACATAAAAATTCAGGGGTTCCTTCGAATTAATCGCTGGTGGCGGAGCGCTTCCAATTCCTGACGGAGCGGTCGCCAGTATGCTTCATCCCGGGCGCGTTCCGCAAATTCTTCCTCCTGCAGTGCCTTCGTCAGGTTGCCCTCCTGTCCCCGGCGCGCCAGCCGTAACAGGGTGCGCTTCCGGGACGCTCGCGTGGCCTGGCATGGATATTCGGCGGCCAGGGCGACAAGCCGCTCCGGCGATCGGGATTCCAACAGCCAGAAGCGAATGCGTTCCGGGGAAGGCGCATGCTGGAATTGCTGATAATGGGCCTCGACCAGACGGCGGATCATGGGCCAATCCTTGTCGCGTTGTGTCTTCTTGGCGGTCACCAGGTCGTTCGGCGCCAGGAGGTTGTGCCGTTCGCCATCCGTGGTTACGATGGTTGTCCGCCGCCGCCAGAGCGTTTCGAATGGCGCCATGCCACGCATGGTTGCCATGATGTCCAAGTGGAGTCCGTCCGCTTCGGCCAGATGACAACGGAAGTGAACGGCATGCCCTTTGCGGAGCCACCGTCTTGACAAAGGCGGCACGGCAATGGACTCCGCTCGCAGCCGTCGCAGGGCGACGCGCAGGCGGCGCAGGTTGGTTGGCGACATGGCGATGACGATATCCGTGTCCCGGCTAAATTCGGCCGCGCCGTAGAACACGCAGGCTTGTCCGCCCATGAGCAGAAATCTCACCCGGCAAGTACGCAGTGTTGAAAGGACTTTGCGAATCGGGTTCGGGGTCAAACGATCCTCCGGCTTCCCTGTAGAACGCCCACAATCGGTCCGTGGCGGCCCAGCGCTGTTGCGGTGTCATCCGGCACCATTCCAGCCATTCGTCCGACTCATATGGTGGTTCATGTTTTCTTGGCATGCACGTATCATCGCATATCATGGCCGTAATTCAAGTTCAATGTGATGAGACTTGATTCCCGGCTCTCTTTTCGTTAGCTTGACCCGTGTTCGACGGAGGACAAGCATGTATCAACCCGTATCAGCATCAGTCAAATTTCCGGAGATCGAACGGGAAATCCTGGCGCACTGGAAGCAGAACCGGATCTTCGAGCAATCGTTGCAGAAGTCCGGCCGCGAAATGGTGTTCTACGACGGCCCGCCGTTTCCGACCGGGACGCCGCATTTCGGCACGATTTTCGTTTCCATCCTGAAGGATGCCCTGGCGCGTTATTTTACCATGGCGGGGTATTCCGTGCCGCGGCGCTGGGGCTGGGATTGCCACGGCCTGCCGATCGAGAATGCCGTCGAGAAAAAACTGGGGATCAGCGATAAAACGCAAATCGAGAAACAAATGGGCGTGGCGGCCTTCAACGATGAATGCCGCAAGCTCGTGGCCGACTGCAATGCCGCCTGGGAAAGCTACATCAATAAAATCGGCCGCTGGGTGGACTATGCGCATGCCTACCGGACCTTGAACCTGCCCTACATGGAATCCATCCTGTGGGTGTTCAAGCAATGCTACGATAAAGGCTTGATTTACAAAGACTACCGGGTCACGCCCTATTGCTATCATTGCGAAACTTCGCTGTCCTTTTCCGATATCCGCGAATCCGATTCCACCCGGCCGCGCCAGGACCCGGAAGTCATCGTGCGCTTCAAGGCGCTGCCAGGCTCCGCGGCTCGACTGAGCTCGCCGAAGTCCGGAGCGCTACGCCCAGGCGAGGACGAGGTGGCGGGCCTGCCGACCTGGTACCTGGCCTGGACCACGACGCCCTGGACGCTGATTTCAAACCTGGTGCTGGCGGTGGGCGCGGACTTTTCCTATGCCGCGGTGGAGCACGAGGGCGCCGTGTATATCATGGCCGAGGCGCTGGTCGCCAAGTGGGCCAAACTCTTCGGCGGCAAGCCGCATGTTGTCAAAACTTTTGTTGGAAGCGAGCTGGTCGGGCGCCGCTACGAGCCGATTTTTCCGCATTATCGCGATTTGGCGAAAGAGGGTTATTTCCGCATCCTGGCGGCCGATTTCGTCACGCTCGATGACGGGGTGGGGGTGGTCCACTGCGCGCCGGCTTTCGGCGAGGATGACTACTGGCTCTGCAAACGGAACGGATTGGGCGTGCGCAATCCCGTGGATGCCAAGGGTTGTTTCACGGCGGACATTCCCGAGTTTGCCGGGCAGAACGTGCATGATGCCAACAAGGGCGTGATCCGCGCTCTCAAGACCAACGGCGCGCTGATGCATCACAGCACCATCGAGCATAACTATCCGCATTGCTGGCGCTGTCGCACGCCGCTGATTTATCGCGCGATGGATGCCTGGTATTTCGCCGTGGACAAAATCAAGGACCGGCTTATCAAGCACAACGAAGAAATCAACTGGGTCCCGGAGCACGTCAAGCACGGCCGGTTCGGCAAGTGGCTGGAAGGTGTCCGCGACTGGAACATTTCGCGTTCGCGTTTCTGGGGGACGCCCATCCCGGTCTGGGAATGCGAAGCCGCCGGCTGTGGTCAACGCCGCGTGCTGGGGTCGCTGGCGGAAATCAAGGCGGAGGCCGGGCGCGATCTCACGGACCTGCACAAGGAATTCCTGGACGAAATCGTGCTGAAATGCCCGGCATGCGGCGGAGCGATGCGGCGCGTCCCGGAAGTGCTGGACTGCTGGTTCGAATCGGGCGCGATGCCGTTTGGCCAGTGTCATTATCCGTTCGAAAACAAGGAATGGTTCGAGAAACATTTTCCGGCCGACTTCATCGTGGAGTATCCCGGCCAGATCCGCTGCTGGTTTTATTACTTGCACGTGCTGTCGGTGGCGATTCAAGACCGCGCCGCGTTCAAGAACTGCCTGGTGCATGGGACGCTGTTGGCGGAGGACGGCGGCAAAATTTCCAAGTCGAAAAAGAATTTCACGGACCCCATGGAGCTCATGGACCGTTACGGCGCCGACGCGCTCCGGCTTTACCTGCTGGGTTCATCGGCGGTGGTCATGGAGGATTTGAATTTCAAGAACGCCGGCGTCCACGACCAGATCAAGCAAGTGCTCCTGCCGCTCTGGAACGCTTTTTCGTTTTTTGTCACCTATGCCAACGTGGACTCCTTTGCCGGCGATCCCGCGCGGCGGCCGGAGTCCGCGCATGCGCTTGACCGGTGGATTCTGGCCAAGCTCTACCACGCGGCCCAGGAAGTCGGCCAGGCCTTCCAGACCTTTTATCTCAACCGCAGTTTGACGCCGGTGACGGCGTTCATCGAGGACCTGACCAACTGGTACATCCGCCAATCGCGCGCCCGGTTCTGGGGCGGAGGATTGACGGCCGACAAGCGGCAGGCCTATGACACGCTGTATTATGCGCTCGTGACCCTGCTGAAACTGCTGGCGCCTTCGGCGCCGTTCGTGGCCGATTACCTCTATCGCCAGTTGACGGGCGAAGCCTCCGTGCACCTGGCGGCGTGGCCGGACGTGCCGGAGAAATACCGGAACGATGCGTTGATCGCGGAAACCGGCGTGGCGCAAACGATCGTCTCGCTGGGGCTGGCCCTGCGGCAGAAGGCCGGCCTGCGCGTGCGCCAGCCCTTGCCCGGCATCCAGGTGGCCTTGCCCAGTTCCGTGGATCCCGGGGTGGTGGCCAGGCAGACGGACGTGATCCGCAACGAATTGAACGTGAAGACCGTGACCATCCTGGCCGATCCCGGCGCGGTGGCGACCCTGCGGGCCACGCCCAATGCGCGCGTGCTGGGTCCAAAGTGGGGGCGCGAAGTGCAGGCCATCATCAAGGCCGCCAAGGCGGGCCAGGTGCGGGAAGAAGGGGACAAGATTATTGTGTTCGAAGGATCGAAAGAATGGACCGTTGACCGGCAGGATATTGACCTCAGCTACCAGGGCAAGGACGGCATGGATGTCATCGGCGACAAGGGCATTCTGCTGGCCCTGGATAAGACCCTGACACCCGCCTTGCGCGCAGAAGGCATTGCCAACGAGCTGAACCGCCTCATCCAGGACCTGCGTAAGACAGCCGGTTACGCCGTGAGCGACCGGATCGAGCTGACCATCGAGGGCGAACTGGATCCCGAGTGGCGCGGACACCTTCTACAACTGGCGTTGGCCGAGTCGGTCGAATTAAGCGAAGCCGATGCCGATGCCACCACCCGTGAAACGATCGAAGGCCGAGCCTTCCGTATTTCTATTCGGAAAAAATAAATCTTAATCCATCCGGGTAGCTGCGCCGGTAACGGCGTGGATTCCTTCGGCGGCCACATGAAGCATGTTGTGGCCTTTGACTGGCCTAATTCAATGTATAGGAATTTCCCTTGGTCACCAAAATTCATGGGTTGACGGTGGATCGGGTAGATGGCCAAGGGTATGATA
>Ga0074199_1001580_pt1 | contig 18694 bp, 14 predicted proteins | sample EPASupsiteSAE347_FD_64528 | JGI IMG/M metagenome (GOLD analysis project Ga0074199, IMG submission 64528) | Bioremediated contaminated groundwater from EPA Superfund site, New Mexico - Sample SAE3-47 | ecosystem: Environmental > Aquatic > Deep subsurface > Groundwater > Contaminated ...
GCTTTTCTGGATCATATCGCCGCGGAGGCGCTCCCCGTGAAAATAAACGGGGACGTGGAATCTATTATCAACAAGACAAAAGATGGCTGGCTGATTACCTTGATCAACAATAAGGGCGTATACAAGGAACCGACCAAAGCGCCCGTTGTCAAGGAAGAAGAAAAGGCGGAGGTGGAGATATTATTCAAAAAGGCGCCGGTGAAAATCTCCGAGCTGATTGCGAACAGCCCGGTTGAGCGGTCGGAGAATAATGTGGCTAAACTGATCGTGCCGAGCGGGGACGTGGCAATCTTGAAAATCGTTGAATAGAAGGACAACTATGAAAAAATTATTGATAAATCACGTTTTGAGCGTGATAAATATTATTTTGATTTTTTTCTGCGCAACATCGTTTTCCGCGGACCGCTATGTTGTGGAACCCGGCACAATTGCCGACGGCAACGGGGGGATTTATTCAAGCTGGGATATTGCGGCCACGCAGATCCAATGGGCGGTAAGCGCGGCAGCGGCCGGCGAAACGGTCTGGGTATCCAACGGAACTTATCTCCTCACAAATCAGATAACCATTTCTGCCGCGATAACAACCCGCAGCGTCAATGGCCGCAGCGCGACGATTGTGGATGGAAATAATTATTACGGAAAATTGGTGACCAATAGATGTTTTGATATGTCCGGGAGTGCCGTTTTGGATGGATTTACCGTGCGGAACGGGATTGCAACGAATTTAAGCGGGGGTGGCGGAGGCATACGATGCAACCCGGGGAAAATATATAATTGCAGGATAGAGAATAATGCCAGCTCAAACGCGGCTGCCGGAGGAATTGAGGCGGAAAATAGCAGCACAATCACCAATTGTCAAATTATTAGTAATCGTTGCGTGGGCAGCACCGGCGGAGGGGGCACGATAAGAGGAGGCAGCGTATATGGGTGTGAAATTTCAGGAAATACCAATTCTGGGAATAATGGCGCCGGGTTACTGATCAGGTCGGGGGCGATAGTCAGTAATTGTATTTTTTTTGATAACGCGAATGGCACAGCTGGTGGCGGATTAGCTGTTTATGGTGATGGCTCTGTATACAACTCGCTATTTTATCGAAACCGTTCCCCGCTTGGCGGTGGAATACATGTTGATTCAGTGGGGGCCGGCAATGTGCCCATAGTCCGCTCCTGCACCGTAGTAAGTAACTATGCGTCCAGCCAAGGCGGGGGAATTTATATTTCCGGTGTTTACCCCGCCACTTCTTACGTTGAAAATATCATTTCGTATTACAATATTTCGGCGGCGGGCAGTAATTTGTATTATTCCGGGACCGGATACTCTGCATTCGTGTATTCATGTATTGGGCCGACCAGCGCAATTCCCACCACCAATATAATCGTAAATGCCGGCAATATCCAAAGCGACCCAAAGTTTATTAATTGGACCAACGGCAACTACCGCTTGAGAGCGGATTCGCCCTGTGTCAATGCGGGAACGAATCAAACCTGGATGACGAACGCCTGCGATCTTGACCGGGCCCAGCGTATCCGTTACGGGGTCGTTGACATGGGCGCCTTTGAACGCGTCAACGAAGGCACAATCTATACCATTCATTAGTCCCAGCTTCATAAAATTCAGGTGGTAATACGGCCAGACTGGTCGTTCCGAGCGGGGATGTGGTAATCTTGAAAATAACAGAATAGAAGGACAACTATGAAAAAACATCTGATTATATGGGTTTTAATGTATAGCGCCTTGATTTTGGCATGCCGTCCCGACGATAAAACTTCGGCTGAAAATACGAGTGCCGGCAAGTTCACCTATTCCGGGCAAAAACCGAAAATTACCGCCGGAGACCTGGAGGTGGAATTCGCCCCGGAACTGGCTTGGACAATCAAATGGGTTGCCTACAAGGGAGCGCCATTAATCACGCCTACCGGCTACAACGGCACAGTGATAAACGGCTGGATTGACAAGGACGGCGTTACTCATAAATGGGTCGGCACGGGCCATAGGGGAGAGATCATCAAGGAAATCGTCCTGAAGGTTGACGGGAAGGATTACCCCCTCACCCGGGATGGAGAAACAAGCGTGCCGGATAATTTCACTGTCCAGGGAAAAATGTTTTCCCTGGCCAAGAAATCCATCATCGGCCCGTATTTGTGCGATACTTTGCTGAAATTCAACACGGACAGCATTGACGAAAGCGTGAATTTCAATCTCATTGAGAACGAGGCCAAAATATCTCTGATTTATGTGTTTATGCACTGTTTTGCCAACGATACCGATCAATGGGTGACCGAAGTCCAGGGAGAAATCCTGAAGGATTGTTTCCGGAACGATAACACGAATGCCTTAAAAAAAGACATTCGCTGGATCGGCATTTATTCCAGCAAGACGCAAAGCGGCCTGGTCTACGTTTATCCGGAAATTTATAAAGGGACCCGGAAAGACAGTAATTTTATCTGGAACAGGCCCAGCGATAACAAATTATATTTTGACGCGCAGATAGACAAGAAAAAGAAGGATTTTTCCTTTGCCGTGTCCCTGGTGTTTTTCCGGTCGCCGGAAAAGGAATGGCTGAACCGAGCGGAGAACATATTAAGCGCGAGCTTCAACATCAAGGCTGATCTTTCCGGAAACAGCGCCGCAAACGATAAGGAGGAAAATGAATAAAATAAAAAAGACCGGACTGACAAGTTGGCTGATAATTTTCCTTGTCGCGGGAAGTTTTGCCGGTTCGCCTGCGACCAACGAGATATGTCGCGAAGAAGGCATCGTTTCCAGAAAAGACTGGACGGCTCCTGAATCCTGGCAGCCCAGAAAAATCGGCGGCAGGGATTTTTGGAACATGTTGAACCACAAGTGTATCATCAATGCGCAAACGGCCGGGATAAAAGACCGGTTTTGGGAGGAATCCGCCATAAGATTTGCTCTCTTTGGTTCAATCAACTATCAAGTCGCCGTCAGAGAGCTTGAAATATATTCCCCGGTTGACGCAAAAAATCAGGCCCTGGGCGCCAAACCGATTGCCGGCGGAAAAATAAATGAGAACGCCACCGTTCTCGGAGCATACGTGCCGCCGAAAGAAATTGTCGCGGATCTTTCCTGCGTCAACGACGGCAATACCAATACGGCGGCTTATTCCAGTTACATATTTAATTTCCCGGTCTCAGGGTGGATCGGCCTGGATTTTGCCGGGCCGGTTGAAATTAACAAGGCGGTTGTGTATCACGGCCTGGGGACTGCGGATTACGCCAATGTTTCCGACCATTTTGTCCTGCAATATTGGGACAGCGGAAATTGGACGGATATCCCGGGGACAGAGACAAAAAACAACCGGCAATGCCGGACGGAACATCTTTTTAATCCCGTGAAAACGGCAAAAATCAGGGTTTTTGTGTTTAGCCAGATATTATCTTCAACCCACTACGCCGCCGGCGAGGAATGGCAATGGTGGTTCAAAAAGTTCACGAACAGCGGCTTGGATTATGAATCAAGAATGAAAACGGCGCCTTTTATTTTTGAGGTGGCGGCAGATTTACGGGACACCCCCTGCGAACCGGCGATGCAGGCCACCGCTGAAAGCCTGAAAAACAAATTCAGCGAAACTTTTCTCGGCTTTTGGACCGGCGAATGGCCCGGATCGTATTTTTTCAAAAAATTTGAAGCGGCGCTTAAAAAAGAAGGGGCGGCGATCAGCAAAAAAACGATGGCGGACAGGACAAGAACCGAATTTCAGAAGCTAAGAAAGAAATTTTTTAATAAATTCTCCAATATGTGCAGTAATTTCTTTATTAACCATCAACAACTGGAATGGGGCGCCGAATTTCCGAGCGCCGAAACGACGCAAACTGGCGGATTGGACATGCATCAGGCGCAAATCATGTTCACCCGCGGCGCCGCGCGGCAATACGATAAAATCTGGCAAATGTATATTGCTTTTTGCCTGCCAGGGGCGGAACGCGGCATTTCCTCGTCGTTATACAGAAGAATTATGTACGCATTTTATATGTCTGGAGCGAGCCTGATAGACCATGAAACCAACGGCGCCATATTGATTACCAAAGATCAAAAGGGAAGATCCGAATTATCCCCGCATGGCAAAGCGCTTGGGGAATGGTTTGATTTCACGCGGAAGAATCCGGACCGGGGCATTACCTATGCGCCGATCGGCTTAATGCTGGATTATTATGAGGGATTCAGCCCCAGTATCAGGCGGATGTGGTATCTGATTGATAATGAAAAACCCGATAATCAAATCTATGAATTTGTGCAAACGATTTTCCCGACCGATATAGTCATTACGAATGAACATAACGGCGTCGGGTTGGTCAACACGCCCTGGGGCGACATTTTTGACGTCATGGTCCCCAACCCTCCCAGCGGAATAATAGACCAGGCCAGGATAAATAATTACAAGGTCAACATCCTGCTGGGAAAGATTGATATCAACCGGGACTTTGCGGACAAATTGAAACAATATGTCCGCGAGGGCGGCACGCTCGTCATGGATGTTGACAAAGTGAATAAATTTATCGGGGACTCCGATTTTCTGGGCTTGGAATTAAAGAGCGATTCCATTCTCGGCGAAGCTGATCAAGCCGTGGATTTGAGTTCAAAACGCACAATTATTTCGCGCAAGTTCAGTTATCGGCGCGCCGATCTTAAAACAGCCAAACCGTTATTTGCGACCGAGAAGAACATACCACTCGTGACCATCAATGAATACGGCCAAGGCAAGGTGGTTTTGTTTTTAACCCCGTGCATGCTGGATCAACAGGATAAAATCGTGCCGTTCTTGCCGGCTTTTCTGGATCATATCGCCGCGGAGGCGCTCCCCGTGAAAATAAACGGGGACGTGGAATCTATTATCAACAAGACAAAAGATGGCTGGCTGATTACCTTGATCAACAATAAGGGCGTCTACAAGGAACCGACCAAAGCGCCCGTTGTCAAGGAAGAAGAAAAGGCGGAGGTGGAGATATTATTCAAAAAGGCGCCGGTAAAGATTTCCGAGTTGATTGCGAACAGACCGGTAGAGCGACCAAGCGACAATACAGCCAAAGTGGTCGTTCCGAGCGGGGATGTGGTAATCTTGAAAATCGTTGAATAGGTCCGCCCGTTAGTGCGTTAAGTCTAATAGGAATTTCGATGTTGCCACAAAGGCCAAAAAAGGGGCCGGCGTTTTGTTAAGAATCAAAAATATATGTTTAAAACAAAATCCATGAAATCGTTAATCATTCGCCCGTATCAGTTGATGTGCGTCGTGTGCGGACAGTCGTCCGGATTCAACGCTGAACCGCGCGGTCGGAAACTCAGGCAAATTATGACCGCCATTCAGAAAAACCCGGACCGACCGATCACATTGTGTTGCAACGTCGAAGGGACGTATGATTATCAGAACCCGGGAAAAGAAGACGATACGCCGGAAGGTGAATTGTTCAACCTCAAGCGCGATCTGGACATTATTCAACGCCTTGGCCTGACGCCGGGTGCCACGCGTCCCGCGTATGTTCTGTTCGAAAGGCTTTTCAAGTCCATCACCACATCCAAAGGTCTCTGCCGTTGCGAAACATCCGCATCCGCCGTCTGGCGCGGGTGCCCGTTGGCGGCGGAAGGACATTATGAAAAAGGCCTTGCCGCTGGTCTTGCCGTGATTATTCCTCCGCGCGATCCGGCGGAAAAAGAGCGCGCCAAAAAGGAATCGGTCGCGCAGATGTATCGCGCCGGCACACTGGCAATACGACCGCATCATCTCATGTGCATGACCTGTTTTCACGGCGGTCGCGAGAAACTCGCGCCGATTGCCGAGGATAATTTATTTGAGGCGATTGATATTATCCGGAAGAACCCCGCCATTCCCGTCAAACTTGTCCATGCCGGAGACTGCGTAATATGTCCGCCTTGTCATTCATGGAATCCCAGGCTCGGAAAATGCGTCGGCGGTTGTGAACTGCGTGATCAGAAGAAGGACCTTGACGTACTTCAGAAAACCGGCCTCCAGTATGGCGATGTTCTGCCGGGACGGGAATTGTTTCGGCGATTGTTTGCCGCGATACGTTCCACAAAAGAGGTATGCGGTTTCGGCGATGGTATTACCCGTTCTCCGGAATGGAACAGCTGCGGTATAAATGGAAACGAAGCTTATGTCAAAGGCCGGGCCAGGGGGCTGGGAATACCTGGTTTGAATGGGGAGGCAGATAAACAATGACCATGACCCATAAACAGCGTATTGAAACGGCGTGGTCGTTTCAAGAACCGGATCGAGTTCCCATAGAGGTCATGATTTTACCCCATTCCCCAAAGTATCCCAATCCGGACGCGTGTTTGAATTGATCCGGTTCGTGTCATCCGCAGTTTGTAATGTATCAGTTATTAACAGAAAGGAGCTTGATAATATGCATGGAAGATTAAATGCAATAATATGTTCCGGCATCATTGCGGTTTTATTATGCACGGCTGTGGTGCGGTCCGGCGAGATCGTTAAGGTTGTGCAAAACGACAATTGGGACCAGTACTTGCTCAATATTGAAAGAATCCCTTCCGCGATTTATGAGCCCGAATATCAGGAGGCGGATTTGTCCTACGAAACCCCGCACACCAAGTGGGCCAAGCCCTACTATCTGGGCAAAATCAAGGCCTTGTGCATTGCGCCCCAGGTCTGTCACCGGGATACGGCGGAGCTGGCGCAAAGAATGGATTTGGAGTGCGAAATATTCTGCGCATTTAAAAGCGATTCGCTAGGTTCAGAGCTGACGGGATATTCCCAGAAGGAGCAGTTGACGCGCCTGAATCGGTTGTTGGACAAAAAATATGACGTGATTATCGTCGGGCAGATGTTCTGGAAAGCCTTTTCCCAAGAAGTGGGCGACAAAATATTAAAGAAGGTGGCTGAGGGAACCGGCCTGGTGATCAGTTATTCAAACCTGCGCGCAAAAGAATTCGTGCCGCCAAAAATCGGCGAGACGGCCTTGGCTGGGCGGGAACAAAAAGACATGGCGGCCGGGGTGCCATTTAATGCGTTAAGTTCGTGGAAACATTTTCCCTCAAACGCGGAAGCCATCAAAAGCATTGTGTCGTTTAATAAACTTGGCAATGGCCGGGTGGCTCTCCTGAATGTCGGCGGCAGTTCCTTCAACGCTTATTTTATCCCTCCGCCTCCGCTTATTCCCGAATTAAAGATATGGGAAACGGATTATTACCTGTCATTGGCGGCCAAAGCGGTTTTATGGGCGGCCGATAAATATCCGGAAGATGAGGTCAAACTCAACCTGAATGACAAGCTCGTTGCCGTTGCGGGCGGCCGGAGCAAGGCCGTAGCCGGCCTTGAATTTCAAGTGCGGGATGGTTTTGGCAACATTGTCCAGGAAGGCAAAAGCGGAGAAAATCAATTCGCATTGCCGGATTTGGCGGCGGGGCAATATATTGTGGATGTCATCCTCCGGAACAGGGATAACAAATGCCTTAACTGGGGCTCGGCTTCATTTGAAATAAAAGGAGCATGCGAAATCCGGTCGGTGGAATTCACCCCAAAGACAATCAAGCCGGACGCGAAAATAAATTTCATCACAACGCTTTCCGGAAAAGCCGGTGATAACATGTCCTTGCAGATAAAACTGACGGATATGTCCGGCCGACTTGTCGGCGATTTGAACCAAAAGGTGTTGACCGGGCAGAGCGACGTGAAGACCGAATTGACGCTTGAAAACCCCTTGAATAATTTAATCAGGATTGACGCGGTCCTTTATGAGGGAAGCAGGGCGGCAAGCCGCTTTCAGACCTGGCTGCCGGTTCGGATGCCATGTCCGGCGGATGATTTCCGGTTTGTGGTCTGGGATAGTTACGCCAATGAATATTCATGGTTCTATGCCCGGAAGGAGCTGTATCGCTTGGGAGTGGATGCCGCCCTCGCAACCGTGATGGGCAGGCGCGATCCTCGCATCAAATCATGGAACCTCGCCCTGGCCGGTTTGCAAATGATCCCCTATATGACCCGCTATGCCATCAGCGAGGTCAACAATGATCCTTTGCCTATCAGGCTTCCCTGCCTGAGCGATCCCGAATATCTCAAAGAGCAGCGGCAAATATGGAAAACAAAAACAGAACAGTCCGTTCCTTTTGGCCCGGCGGCTTATACCCTTGGCGATGAAAATGATTTGTCCCTGAACGATCAGGAAGTGTGTTTTTCAAAATCCTGCCGGGCCGGATTCAGGGAGTATGCGAAAACGCTTTACGGGGACATTAACGCGTTAAACCAGGAATGGGACACATCTTTCAAGGCCTGGGAGGATATTGAGCCAATCCCCCTGGAAGAAGCCCGAAAATTAAACCAGCCGGCCAGGTGGGTTGATTTCAGAATGCACATGGAAAATGTGTTTGCCAATATTCATAAAATCGGCGCGGCCACGGTCAGGGAAACCGATCCGGAAGCCCTGGTCGGATTTGACGGAGGATGGGATGCAACCAGTTTTACCGGATATGACTGGTGGAAGTTGTCAAAAATACTGGACTTTTGGTGTATCTATCCGGATCATTTGCAGTCCGAACTGTTGCGCTCATTTCATAAAAAAGGCGCCCTGACCGGCCGCTGGTATGGAGGGTATCGGACCATCGGGGGGCGGTTTGTGGAACATGCGCGCTGGGACCCCTGGTATGCGCTTTTTCATGAAATGAACAGCGCCTACTGGTTTAATACCATTTCCACATTTAATTCCGACCTGCACGCCTGTGATGCGCTGAATCCCGTTTCTTTCAGGCCCTTTTCGATCCTGAAGGCGACTTCCGATGAAGCGCTGGCAATAAAGTCCGGCCCGGGGCGGCTCCTTTTGGGTTGTTGCCGCGATTCAGGAAACATAGCCGTATTATATTCACAGCCGAGCCTGCATGCCTCAACCTTTTATGCGAAATATGGAAATCCCGCCAATAGTCAGTATGATTTTATCAGAATATTGGAGGATTTATCCTGTCAATACCGGTTTATTTCCTATGAGCAGTTGGCGCAGGGCGTGTTGAGCAAGGAAGGCTACCGGCTTTTGATCCTGCCCTGCTCCATAGCACTGTCACATGCGGAGCGGGAACAAATAACCGCGTTTGCAAACGCCGGGGGCAAAGTGCTGGCGGATAAAACCCCCGGTATTTTTGACGAGCACGGAAAAATCATGGAAGATGCAAGTTGGAAAGAGAAGCTTGGCAAAGAGGTGGACCTCATTGGAACTGCGATCAGCGGTTATATGAAAAACAAGGTTGGTGCCGCGGAAAAGCGCGAAATTATTGGGCGTAAATTGGCCGCGCTTGGGATATTGCCAGAATTTAGCGTGACGGCGGATCGGAACGAATTGTATGAGGGCGAATTGGCGGTATTCAAGGACGGCGCGGCGACGTATCTGGGCCTGCTCCGCGATCATTCGCCAAAGATCAGGAAACAACAGGCCCGGTTGAAGTTACCCCGCAAAGCGCATGTTTATGACCTGCGCCAAGGTGCATACCTGGGGTATACGGACTGCATTGAGGCGAATCTTGAACCCGGCATGGCGGGCTTGTGGGCGTTGCTGCCGGAAAAGGCCGGAGATTTAAAGTTGACGGCGCCGGGTGAAGCAAAGCCGGGCGCGAAAGTGAATTACAGCATTGAAGTCGGCGATGCGAACCGGCATGTGGTGCGGATTAACGTTGTGGATGGCAAGGGTAATCCGCGCGTTGAATATGGGCGGAATCTGGAGTGCAAAAACGGAAAAGCGGAGGCGATTCTGCCATTGGCCTTGAACGATGCCGGCGGTGAATGGATGATCACGGCGCGGGATGTTATCAGCGGCTCAATATCCAAACACAAACTGATTGTAAAATAGAAGGATGTAATGGGAAAACATTATACAATGAAACTCCGCGCGGTATCTCAATTGAAATCGCCCAGGATTCCCCTTGACGATGCGTGGGATGTGATTGTTGCGGGCGGCGGACCGGCGGGTTGCGCCGCGGCCGCAGCCGCGGCGCGCGAAGGCGCAAAAACCCTTCTCATTGAGGCAACCGGCGCGCTCGGCGGCATGGGGACATCGGGGCTTGTCCCGGCCTGGTGCCCGTTTTCCGACTCGGAAAAGATAATTTACCGGGGGACTGGCGGAACGCGTGTTCACCGCCTGCAAACAAGGCATGCCGCATGGGTTGCGGAACGTGCTCGTGGCGGGCCGGGCAATCTCCTGCGATCGCCTGGTGCAAGGGAGCGTCCGGATCATGCCGTCGTGCCTCGCCATGGGTGAGGCCGCGGGCCTGGCGGCGGCCATGGCCGCGCGGGTGAAGAATAACACACGCGGATTTCCGGTTGCGGATCTGCAACAACGGCTCAAGGCACTCGGGGCGTATCTTCCGCATTGCTCATAAAATCATCGCCGGGAAATGTCCTTGCCCCATGTTCTCGCATAAACTATTTAACTATTTCAACTTGAACCAAGACAAAATAAATGCAAATATTATAAATATGAACCTTAACTTTTCCCGGTCAAAAAATGGACTGGGTTTTATTCTGATGCTTGGGTGCGTTTGTTGCCTTGGCGTTTTGCTCAGGGCGGCGGATCGCTATGTGGTTGAACCCGGAACAATTGCCGACGGCAACGGCGGGATTTATACGAGTTGGGATATTGCGGCCACGCAGATTCAATGGGCGGTGGCGGCGGCCGAATCCAACACGACCATCTGGGTCTCCAACGGAACTTATGTGCTCACCAATCAGGTGGCCACAGTCTACGGCACCAATATCACCATCCGGAGTGTCAATGGACGCGCGGTAACCATTGTGGACGGCAACCGGGAAATAACATCCAATCGATGTTTTGATTTATATACCAACGCCACCCTGGATGGATTTACCGTGCGGAACGGATGCGCAACGAACGGGTCCGGCGGGGGCGGAGGCATAAGGGCCAACAATTCAAAAGTCTATAATTGCCGGATAGAAAATAATGTCAGCACAAACGCGGATGGCGCTGGAATTAACGCGCAAAGCAGCCGTTGCCTGGTCACCAATTGCCAGATCATCGGCAATGTTATCACGGGCGCCGCGGGCGCGGGGGTTTATGCCGTGGCGGGCGCGAGCATATCCAGCTGTGAGATCGCCAGTAACAGGAGTCTCGGCACAATATACGGCGTCGGGGTCCGGTTGAGGTCCGGGTCCATAGTCAGCAATTGCATTATCTATGCGAATACAGCCACTAATAGTTCTACCGAGATTTATGGCGGCGGAGTATGCACTTATGAGAGCTCCATCGTGCGCAATTCGCTGATTTATGGAAACAGGGTGACCAGCGGCGGGGGCGGGATATGGGTGTTTGCAATTGAGGGTTCCAGCTATGAGCCTAAAATTCAGTCCTGCACGGTGGTCAGCAATTATTCGTCCGGAAGCGGCGCCGGCATCAGGATTTCAGGCTATTACCATAACACCACTTATGTTGAAAACACCATTTCATATTACAACACGGGAAACGCTGACAGCAATTTATATTATCACCCGGCCCATTCGGGATTGTATGTAATTGCAAATTCATGCATTGCGCCAACCAGCGCGATTCTCGCCAACATATCCATAAACACCGGCAACATCCAGAGCAATCCGGGATTTGTTAATTGGAGCAATGGCAATTACCGTCTAAAAGTGGACTCGCCCTGTGTCAATGCGGGCACCAATCAAAGCTGGATGACAAACGCCTACGATCTTGGCGGCGCCCAGCGCATCCGCTACGGCACGGTTGACATGGGCGCCTTTGAGCGCGTCAATCAGGGCACGGTCTACACGGTTCATTAGACCTCTCATGCTTCAAAAAATCCAACCCGCTTCAGCCATGTCCTGGCAGGTTCACTATTGCCTTGATTTCGGGTTCTGTTTTGATTACCCCGAAAAATACTGGCATGGATATTTTAATGCCTTGATCAAGTATGGTTACAACACTTTTATGCTCTGGGTGGCCGGCATACTGCCCATGCCAGGCTACGAAAAGACCCTGGCCTGGCGCTGCGACTATTTTCCGAAAATCGTGGAATATCTGCACAGCCAAAACTGCCAGGTCTTCCTTATGACCGGAGTGCATGGCTGAAAAATATGAAGGCGGATGCGCAGGGACTGCTGGATATGCAATCAGCCTGGCGCGCCCAGGAGCGCCAGCCAGTCCGTCCATGCGTTCATTCCCCGGCCGGTCAGGGCTGAGACTTGAAAAACCGGCGCATGCGGATTGATTTTGCGGATAAAACTGAGACATTTCTTCAAATCAAAGGGCACATGGGGCAACAGATCAATTTTTGAAATCACGATCGCTTTCGCCTCACGGAATATCAGCGGATATTTCAACGGTTTATCTTCGCCCTCGGTGACGCTGAGCACCACTGCCTTGGCGTGTTCGCCGATGTCAAACTCCGCCGGACAGACCAGATTGCCGACGTTTTCAACCACCACCAGGTCCAGCTTGCCGAGCGGCAGATCGCGCACGGCATAATGAACCATTTTGGCTTCCAGATGGCACCCGCCTCCAGTCAGCAGCTGGCTTACGCGGCAATGGAGACGAGCAAGGCGCTCGGCATCATTCCTGGTTTCAAGGTCACCCTCCAGCACGGCTAATTTAATGTCTGGAAATTTTAAAGAGGCAGGGCCGCACAGCCCTGTGCGGCCGCGGCGGGACAGGCTGTCCCGCCCTACCCGAAATTTGTGCGAGAGTTCTTTCACGGTCTGTTCCAGCAAAGCGGTCTTGCCGGCGCCGGGCGAGCCGATCAGGTTAAGCATTTTTACCTTTTTTCTTGCCAGCAAAGCGCGGGTCTTGTTTGCCCACAGGTCATTGGCGCCCATTAAATCGCGGTAGACTTTAATTTTCATTGCTATCCTGTCATTGTATATCAAGCTATAAAGAAAATTCTTACCGCAGAGGCGCAGAGGTCGCTGAGGTAAAACGAAATTGATTTAAATTATTCGTAAAATAATTTTTATTTCTGTCTCTGCGTTCTCCGCGACTCTAGCGAAGCAGGCGGTGAAATTTTGTCCATCTCAATGCTTTCCAGATAAAGCTCCTTGCCGCCGGTAATTTCCAGATCAACGCCGCCGCATTTGCGGCAAAGGAAACAGATGTCGCGCGTGGAACCTTTCCAGCCGCATTGCTTGCATTTCAGCTTGATGGGAACAGTCTTCACCCGCAATGCTGAGCCCTCAGCCGGGGTGTCCCTGGTCAGGATTTTATAGGCCAGCTTCAGGCTGGCGGGAACAAGATGATGATATTCGCCGGCAACCACGCGCGCTTTTTGCAAGCGCATTTTTTTGTTTTTAACCCTGCCCAGTTCTTTGAGGACCGCGGCGACCAACGGCTGGCATATTGAAAATTCGTGCATCTTAAGGAAAAGGCAGAATTAAGAATGCAGAATGAAGAATTTATCCGCCTGCGGCAGATTCTTATGATCTCATTTCTTCATTCTACATTCTGCCTTCTGCCTTTCTTAGACCGGGTCTATTAAATCCAGAACGTTTTTAACCGGCTTTTCTTCTTTGTTGACCGGCACACTTTCCTCGGCATCGGGTTGTTCGGGTTCCGGCGGAACTCTCCTTTGGGGTTGATTCTGCCGCGGCTGGCGATCATGATCAAGATTGCCTTCCATGCCCTTTTTAAGCGTTGTCAACCGCATGCACGGCACGCTCGTTTTCATCGCCTGCCGTTCAATCTGCTGGTCATTGGTCACGACAACCACCGCGCTTTTGGCCGGGCATTTGTGCGTCAATTCCGCGATTTTCTGCGCAAGCGCTTTTTCGCTTTCAGCGTAATAAACGCTCACGCCTTTGAATGATTGCCCCTCGCCGGCCTCCCGCAGGGGACGGCCGACAAAAACGGCCTTCAATTCAACGCCCTCCCGCTGGACAAAATAAGCCAGATTTTTCAACACGTAAAAATTATCGCGCGGACTCGGCAGCCCGCCGGCCTCCCGGTACCGTTTATCAATGAACCCGTTGGCGTCAACGATAAATACCTGCCTGGCGGACGCAAGTCCGCCGCGCCGGACGCGACGGCCAAAAAAACGATGTAGTAGACTCATTTTTGAATAATCCTTTCTGTTTCCTCTCAGTGAGAATAGTCGTTGCCCATGGAACCTAAACGCTGAGAAATATATTGACAATTTCCCGAAAATGAAGACAATATTTCAATAAATAGACAAATTATGCAACCAAATAACACCATCTTTGGAAAGCTTTTTGTTTCTGTTGTTTGCGTTGTGTTCTGTCTGATACCGTCTCGCCTGCCGGCCGCCGGTCTTTTCCGCGATATGGAGTCCGGCCGATACTTTGACGACACCGAGCTGACCACCAACCAGCCTGCCGAGCAAGTGGATGTCTACGCGTATTATGCCGAAACCAATGACACGGTTATTATCCGGTTTGGCGCCGGCGAAAGATCGCCGTATCCCTGCTTTACAAATTACAACCCTGATGGCAGCGCTACCGCCAACGGGGTGTGGGTCAGCGCCAACGAATATCATTTTCTGGTGACAACCAACGGATGGACGGTGACTAATAACCCTGCGGACAGCGGCTGGTATAATTTTATCTGCCGCATTCCGGCCGGATACACCACCATGACCTACAATTGTTCCATGCTGCGCGTGCCCAATATTCCGCTTTGCTATGAAGATCTTGACGTGGAGACGCTTGAAATCGGCCAGCCCAAAGTCGGCACGATCAATGTCAGCTCCGACCTGGACGCCGGTTTCTTTGCGGTCTCAAACACTCCCGTCACCATGCAATTCCGCATGGGGCAGATAGACGTTGACCTTGTGCCGAACATCCAGATATACGCTCCCAACGGCCAGCAGGTGACCAATGATTATCCCACTGATTACCGCTCTGAAGTTACCGCCACGCTCACCAATCAGGGAATTTACACCGTGGTGCTTTCCGACAAATTCAACGGCGCGGGGCAGTATGCCGCAACAATGGTGCAGATTCCGGGCGCGCCGGCCTCCGGTTCGGATTCCGATATCGGCCAGATAGTCAGCGGGGAAACAAGGACGGAAAAAATAAATCAGCCCGGCGACCTTGATATTGCCATGTTTAACGCCGTCAGCGGCGATGTGGTCAGCATATCAATGCGGGAAGTTGACTCGTCTTTTAATCCGGTTCTGGAGTTTTACAGCCCGGCCGGCCAGCAATTATGGCGGACAACGGATGTTTTTGAAGTCTGCGCGGTGGTTTCAAATTATCCCATTATTTCCAACGGCGTTTACAGCGTCATCTGCAAGGACAAGGAGGACCGTTATAATGTATCCTACACGATCAGCATGAATTTTATGGCCGGCAGCCCAAGCCTTGCCAATTTTCCCGCTCCGCCCTCGTCAATTTCAGCCTCCCAGGGAACATATTCAAACCGCATTGATGTTACCTGGAGCGCGGCCGAAGGCACAACCGGTTATGACCTGTGGCGCAGTTACAGCACCAACAGCGCTGTCCAGATTTGCACCAATCTGCCGACCACTGCTTATTCTGATTATAATGTTACTGCCGGAGTGAACTACTATTACAAGCTCAAATCGCGCAATGCCTACGGCACCAGCTCAAATTTCAGCTCAAGCGCCGAGGGATATTGCGGCGTTTCAACGGTTTCCGCCAACCGGCGGGCTTTGCTGGTCGGCATTGACAATTATTCGTCCTCTTACGGGCCATCGCCGCTGTTCACCTGCACCAATGACGTCAACGGCATGCGCGACACGTTCTTCCTGGGCGATCCCTCCAACCGCTGGTCGGTTACGAACATGACCTGTTACACCGACCGGCAGGCGACAAAATTGACCATTCAGAATGCCCTGCACAACCTGGCATCGGCCAGCAGCGCGGGCGACATCGCGGTCTATCTGCATTCCAGCCACGGCGGCTCTTCCGGCGGCACGCCGGGAGGATCCAACACATACATCTGCACTTATGACGCCGATTATACCGCCGCCGAGCTTGCGAACGACCTGACATCCTTCAACGGCGAGACAAAAGTGATCGTGATTCTTGACGCCTGCTATTCGGGGGGAATGTACAGACTCCGGGATGGTCCTCCGCCGCCGTGGCGGTTTGCGGAAGAAACGATGGAACATTACCAGAACATCAGGGCGGCCCGGCTCAAAAGCCAGGGACTGGCGGTTCCAAAGGACCTCGGCCAGAATATCGCCTTTATGACGGCCTGCAACTATGACGAATTAAGTTACTGCAGTGATTTCTACAGCCGCTATATGGGCTATCTGATTCAGGGCTGTAATATTCAATCCGTTGACACCAATAACAGCGGTCAATACAACTTCCTTGAACTGCATAATTACGCCACCACCAAATCGGCGGAGGATACGCCGACCCAGCATGGCCAGACTTATCATTCTTCCGTCTTGGAAAACACAATCGCCCGCAATGTCGGCACCAATCCGGTAACTGTAGCCTATATAAAATACAACGATTTTGACGGCGATGGCGCCTCCGACCTGGCCGTCTACAACACAGCCACCGGCGCATGGCGCATCGGCTCTATCCGGCGCTGGCTGCTCCTCGCCTGGGACTTGCCATGGGGCACTTCGGGATACCGGCCGATCAACGGCGATTATGACGGCGACCGAACCACGGACCTGGCCGTTTACAATGAAACACGGGGATTATGGAGCATTGCCTCCCTGAGCCGCATGGCAGTGATTATTCCATCCGCCTCATTCGGGGGGCCGAACCTGACACCGGTTTCCGGCGACTATAACGGCGATGGAATTTATGATTTTGCGCTCTATCAAAGTCCGGACGGATTCTGGTATATTATCGCTTCCACCGGCACGCCGCTGGTCTGGGACATAAGCCTGACCGGGACAGGATATATTACCGTTTCGGGCGATTATGACGGCGATAAAATATCCGACGCGGCGCTCTATAACCTTTCCCGTGGTTACTGGTTTATCATGTCCATGGCCGGCACAACAATTACTTGGGGCACCAAATGGGGTGATTCAACGATGACGCCGGTTTCGGGTGATTATGACGGCGATGGTTATTCAGACCTTGCGGTCTACCAGGAAACAACCGGCCTCTGGTATATCTGGTCTTTGAAACGCGGCGCGTTCATTCTCAATGCCGTTAAATTCGGCGGCCCGGGGTTCACGCCCGTGCCCGGCGATTATGACGGCGACGGCTCCTGCGATCTGGCGGTTTATCAGGAAAGTACCGGTTACTGGTATCTGCGCACGGTAAGCGGCTCGCTATCCGGCACCATTCCTTTTGGCGGCATAGGCTGGGTCCCGGTTTTGCCGATGTGGTAGTTAAGACGTATGGGCGTATCGGAGTATGGGTGTCTTACCCCGACACTCCCATACTCCCACACTCCGATACATTTCCTTTCCTACCCCGATACTTCTTCCAAACCAATCAACGCGCAACAGGCCAGGAAAGCAGCCCCCACCGGAAGAATCCGGTCGTCAACGTCAAAGCGGCTGTTGTGCAAATCCGGTGTTTGTTTGCGCGTGCCAAAACCAATCTTTGCTATGGCGCCGGGAATCAACTGCTGATAACAGGAAAAATCCTCGCCGCCCATCTGGGGAACGGCCGTGACAAAGGGCTGTCCCATTTCCCGCGCGGCGCGGATGATCACATCATTCATTCCGGCATCGTTGACCGTGGCCGGCACCCCTTTTTGATAACTGATTTTCCACTTTGCCCCATGCGCCGAAGAAATTCCGGCCACAATCTCACGCATCCGTTTCATGATGGTGGCCTGCACCCCTCTGTCAAAAGTGCGCACGGTTCCCTTCATGACTATGCGGTCGGGAATGATGTTAAAGGCCGTGCCGCCGTGGATTGAACAGACCGAAATCACGCGCGCATCGGTGCCTTTCAGACTGCGCTCAATGTTCCGCAGGCCCACATAAATCTCGTTGGCCACCAGCACCGGATCAATGCATTTGAAATGATAGGCGGCGTGCCCGCCGCGGCCTAAAATTTCAATTTCAAAGCTGTCGCAGGCCGCCCAAATCGGGCCGGCTTTGCAGCTGATCGTTCCGAAATCCAGCTCCGGGGCGACATGCAGGCCGAAGATGGCGTCCACTTTGGGGTTTGCAAGACATCCGGCGCGGATCATACTCGCCGCTCCGCCAAGACATTCCTCCGCCGGCTGGAAAATAAATTTTACCTGCCCTTTGATTTCTTCCTGCAACCGCTTGAGAATCATCGTCGCGCCAATCAGCATGGCAATGTGGGCGTCGTGTCCGCAGGCGTGCATGACGCCCGGATTACGGGATTTGTAAGGAATATTGTTTTCCTCCTGAATCGGCAGGGCGTCAATATCCGCCCTGAGCGCCACGGTCCTGCCCCTGCCCTTCCCGCCCAGAAGCAGGCCGACCACGCCGGTCCCGGCCACCGGCGAACGGATCTGATTCAGCCCAACATGCTTCAATAATCCGGTAATTTCCCGGCAGGTTTGTTTCTCTGCAAATCCAATTTCGGGACAAGCATGGATCGCACGCCTTGTTTGCGCCAGTTTTCCGGAGAACTGCGCCGCTATTTTCCGAATTTTATTGTTGAACAGCATCAGAAGTTCCTCCCTTCAGAAAAAAATAGACACGATTGATTTATAAATGTCAACACTCTTGGCCAAAATAATTTTTAATAACTGATAGGAAAAAGCTCCGGTTTGGGTTAAAAGATCGTGAAACAAAAACAGATCGTACGGCTTAAGCGAGCCGTTTAACCTA
>Ga0074199_1001581_pt1 | contig 18692 bp, 15 predicted proteins | sample EPASupsiteSAE347_FD_64528 | JGI IMG/M metagenome (GOLD analysis project Ga0074199, IMG submission 64528) | Bioremediated contaminated groundwater from EPA Superfund site, New Mexico - Sample SAE3-47 | ecosystem: Environmental > Aquatic > Deep subsurface > Groundwater > Contaminated ...
GTCTGTTACCATAAGTCCGTGCGGGAAGCATTTGCCGGAACAAAGTCCTGGGGATTTGTGGACGTTTTCAGGAAATATCATCCGGAGGCGGGGCAATACAGTTTTTTTGACTATCGTGTGCCGAATTCAGTGCAAAGGAAAATGGGCTGGCGCGTTGACCATATTTTGGCAACCGTGCCGCTGGCTAAAAAATCAAAGGATTGCCATATTGATTTAAAGCCGCGTCTGGAACCGAAAGCTTCCGACCATACGGTCATGGTGGCGGAGTTTGGATGAACGTTCTACGGCACGGAATACATGGTTCCGGCGGTGAGATATTCATAACACCCCATGTCCACTATGCCGGAAAACCGACCAATCCTCGAATGTCCATCAATATCCACCGCTCCGGATATCCGGTTCTAATCAGTCCGCTTATACGGCAAAACAGAACGTGTCATTTGATCAATTTATTTTCTTACAGGCCCTAAAGTCGGGCGTCCCTCCAGCTCTGAAGAGACTGCCGACTTTCCTGGGACCGTCTGCCGGCGAGGACACCTTCAACGTTGATGTCTTCGTCCAGCGCCGGCCAATGGATTCCCTCGCCATCCCCAATTAACTCATACTGTTCCCGCTCCTGACGAGTGCCGTGCAGAAGGCGAGGATACCACGCCAGAGGGACAGACACTATTCTGCCGTCACTTAGATGAATGGTTAACGAGTCTTTCAGAAAGGTAACCGCACGGGCTAAAGTTTCGTATTCAAGCGTCAAAGTACTCATGCCATTTCTCCATAAAACGTCGTTCATTTTGCTCAATCGTTTTCTCAAGCCGGCTTAACTCATGATCGGCAAATCCACGCGATCGTTCCAATCGTACTGGATCAAGCCAGAATTTGGCGGTAGACTGTTCCCGCACCACATGAATATGACATGGCTCAGCCTGATCACTTGAATAAAAAAAGAAACGATACTGTCCGATAACTGCAACTGTCGGCATCTATTTCCTTATATTTTTTTTAGCTGAATATATGGAGGCAAAAAAACATAGGAATGTCAAGCCTTGAAATATTTAAAAAGACAAAAATGACGATAATCACGGCACGGAATACATGGTTCCGGCGGGAAGATATTCGGTGACCATTTAGCCATTTGCAGAAAAACAATACTCAGGTGAACTGTGTGCCTTCAAGCGGATTATTGAGGACGGTTTTGGCGGGGACGCCACGAAAACCGTTCTCAATCCCTCGCAGGCGCGTCTGGGGAGACGCGCAGAGAATGAGCTTGAAGGCATACAGATCGCAAAATATCTGTTTCTGCAAATGGCTAAATGCATACGATATTCGTAACAACCCATATCCACGACGCCCGAAAACCGGTCAATCATGAAATGATCGCCCAAAATCAACCGCTTTAAAAACCAAATCTGTAAATCGTGCCCTCGTAAATCATTTCATAGCAGCCTATGTCAACGGTTCCGTAACGGATACGCGTGCGTCCATCCAGATCAACAGAGTTCGTCATCCAGCACTCATTCGTACCGGTGTTAATGCAGGGGGAATCATTGCGCAGATGCCAATCGCCGGTGTCCTTGCTTACAAACTGCGGGTTAGACTCAATGTTGTTGGCATAATAATATCCGGCCACGTTGGTCGGGAATGATCTTGTCGGCGCGATGCAACTATTTACGATGGAATAATATCCGGTGTAAGTTGCAATTAAAGCATAGAAATTGCTCGTTCCCCCGCTCCCCGGCGTATTAAGATAACAAGCAACATTCTCAACACAAGTGGTGTTCGGGTAGGATGTAGCCAAAACAAGCCCGGACGCCCATCCCGCTGTGGCGCCATAATTACTCACTATCGTGCAGTTTTGAATTGTTGCATAAGAATAATAGATCATAACACCACTACCTATTGTCGCATAGTTGGCATAGATAGCCGAATTACGCAAAGTTGCGCCATCCTGCAACACCACCCCTCCGCCTATATTACCCGCACCGTGATAGTTATTCCTATAAATTTTACATGTATCAATTATAACAGTGGAGCCATACGCTGCAATCCCTCCCCCCTGCGCTTCCGTTCCATTGCGATTTACAATATTACTCACAATAATGCTATTGATAATCAACGCGCCTGACTCCGCGTAAATTCCCCCACCGAAGCAAACTTTATTCAAACCAGGCCAGCAACCATTTCTGACCACTTCACAGTTGGACACAACCCCGCCTGATTGATAAATCCCTCCGCCATACACGTATAATGCGGCTGAATTTGAGCATATATTATCTGTTATCCGGCAGTTTTTAATCTTTCCGCCACCGCTACAATAGATACCGCCGCCATTGGAAGCGTTGAATCCGTTCCTGACGGTGAACCCATCCAATGTCGCGGTGGCGGTGATATAGAAACATCTATTGGTAACATTCGGATAATTCCCATCCACAATCGTTACCTCACGCCCGTTCACGCTGGTCGTGGTAATCGCGGCGGTAATATTTATCTGGTTGGTCAGATAATACGTTCCGTTGCTGACCAGCACCGTATCGCCTGCAGTCGCCGCATTCACAGCCCATTGGATATTTGTGGCAGCATCCGCCCAATTCAGATATGGCGAGTTATTCGTGCCGGACAGCGAAACATAATGCACGGCGGCGTTTGCGAACATCGAATAAAACGCAAAAGCCGCCAACGAAAACATTCTGATTTTGCTCATGCTTCCTCCCTCTTTCTACTCCGTCAACGCAAACTTCTTGAACATGCCCGGTCTTTTCCCATTGGCAATCCCGTCCGACAGTTGATACCAATATGTTTGGCCGGCGCCTTCGTCATCGTCGGGGATCACGAAATTGAATCCGAACACTATACCTTTGGCCGGTTTGATTTTCAAGACATTCCAGGGAATTTTTGCTTCATACACCGTCTTCTTGCCGGCCTCGTCCCGGACCACGATTGCTTCAATCTTTTTCCAGGCATCCTTAACCGGTCCGGCATATTCATAAACCTCTTTCCCGTTCTTTGTCAATGCCATGGCAAATTCATAATCGTCCGCTCCGTATCCGTCGTTCGCCAGCGACCCGTCAGCCTGCGGATCAAAGGCGAATCGGATTGCGTCGCCATTCCAGATGTCCGGGTCGGTCTTTTTGTTGAAATGTTTGTCATCAGTCACTTCCGCCGCCAGATAAAAGTTGGTCGCATCCCAGCCCACATACACATTCGCGCTTAAGTCGTTCGTGCCGCTCCATTTTGTCTGAATCCAGTCAGGCGGACGCAACTGCCCGCTTTCATTCATCAGAATGCACGGCATACCGTTCCATTCCGAAAGATCGCCGTCTATTTTTACCGGCAAAGCTGTTTTCGGGCATTTCTCGAATTCCACGGGAAAGATAGAAACGACTTTTTCAAAACCAGAGCCGCAATCCGCATCCACCTTGACCGTATCCTTCTTCATGTCCCCCGCCAGGGAAATATCCACGGAAACAGTCTTTTTCACGGGGACCACCGCTTCCTTCGTCAGAGTTTTATCGCGTATTTCCAAAGAAACATTGGCCTTCAAATCCTGATTAACCAGATTGCGCAAATACAAGACGCCCTTGTCTATCCGGGGCGTGGTAAAGATCATTTCCAACGGAGCAATATGAAGCTTTGCCGTTGCAATTGCCCGGTCAAGCTTTTCAAAACTATTCCTTCCGCTCATACCCAGGTACACCGGAAATTCCCCGATCGCAAAGGTCATTTCATTCCCGCTCAATTCCGGCTGAACAGGATTCCCCATCACATCGGAGACGGAAACAGCTTCCGAAGATGCGATCGTGATTTTGCCCGCGCCTTTGATCATCCAGACCGCTCCAACCGCCTTGTCCGTATTGTTGAAAATCCGCCGGATATATTCCCTTACTCCATCCGTTTGCCATGACTTTCTAAACACAACGGCCTTTGTCAAAAGCCCCAAATCCATCATTTTTGATTCAACGACATTTTCCACGATCCGCGCCACGGCGCTGAAAGCGGGAACGGTTGGGAACGGAAAACCGTCCCGCCAGATACCAGCCTCGTATTCCGGTATGTCCCTGGAGCCTTGAATCATAAACCAGCGACAGAAAAGAAGATTGGGGGTTGCCCGCGCGATCAAAAAAGTCCTGGATAATCGTTTGACTATTTCCAGGGCGTATTTACTGTCAGGCGGCTCATTAATGTCCAACCAATAACCGAATTCGGAAATATAAATCATCGGCTGGCCTGTCCCATATTCCCTGGCCAGAGCATTCGCCCGCGCCAGTGTATTAGTCAGCATATATTCCAGCGGCAGCGCCTTTTCCGGCTGGTCTTTTTCAGGGCCCAGATAGCGCGGCGGGAAACAGTAACAATCCAGGGGGAAAACGTTGAATTCCTTTCCAGCCCGTTTGAATATTTCCCGCGAAAAAGTATAGCATTTCGACCATCCATCGGGGCCGAAACCGGCGCAGTCGCTTCCGCTTGGCCTTATGGCGCCGATCCGCGCCTTTGGATTGACGTTGCTTATCTCTTGCGCGGCAATCGTCACCATCTCAGCCATCCGGTCGGCCACGGGACCGAGCACAAAGGAATTTGTGACGAACTCGGGATATTTCGTCCGGTAATATGAGTTTTGTCCCCAGATCAGGTCGTCTTCTCCGCCAATCTCCCAGATATCCACCACGTCTTTATAGTGGACCGCCATTTCATGGACAAAGTTTCGCCAGTCGCCAAGATGCTCGGTCGCGGGCAAAATTGCACAGGACAGCCCAGACTTCCCGACCTCCGAAATTTCATCGGCATCACACGTCCATTTTGGAATTCCGCCCAGCCATAATGTGATAGTTGCTTTTTTGTAACCCTGTTTTTTACGTGTCAATATTTTATCGTCAAAGTTAATTTTTCCTTTTTCAGGATTCATATTGCTCCAAGTCTCAACACATTCTATCCAATCCGCTCCGATACGCTTCGGACCGAGAAATCCGGGATTAAGCCAATTAAGCCCGCAGAAATGTTCCAGACCATCCGCGATTTCGACCGGCGGCTTGACCACGGCAAATGAAATGAGATTACTAGCGCTTAATTCCCCGCTTTTAAACTGACTCCGGACAATGAACAGCCCCAATTTTTCCGGCTTGAACAAAAGTGTTTCCCTGAAGCTTCCTCCATTGTCAAAAGCTATTTCCTTTTCAACCTCCTTGACGGTTTTTCCAAGAAAATCACTGATCCGGTATGAAAACCTGCCCCCACGCGCAGTCACCTCTTGCCAGGCCTTATGAACCGTAAAATCAATCCGGATATTTTCGTCCGGATAAAAAACATAGTTAAAATCGTTTGAGGGAATATGACTCCCGACGTTTACCGGACTGCTGTTTCTATATGCAGTCGGTCGTTCCCCCTCCTCAAGTTGAAAGGCGTCAAGCCAGACAGCCCCGGAATTGGCGCTCAAGGCAAACGACAGCCGATAAGGCGATTTTTTCGCCTTGAGGATAATTTCGTAACGCGCCCATTTGTCGCCAAGAACTATGTTTTTATGGGCGGAATATCTCCAATCGACGCCGGAAACCAAACCTAGCAATGCCTTGACGTTATTGCTCTCCCCCCTGGCATAGAGGGAAAATGCATAGTTTTTGTTGTCGTCAAGGGAAATTATCGCTGAATTGACCATGCCGTCCACCTTTAAACTTTGTTTCCCATCCCAACATTCATTCGCAACGATTTCGGTCCGGCCACGGGACTCTTCGCCACCCAGCAAAATCCCGGATCCGGTCTCAAAACTGCTGTCGCCGGGAATGAGATTTTTAGCCTCACGGAATTCCAGCGGCTGGTTGGTATGCGCCCATACGTGAATTCCGAAACCGACACACGTCATCGCCGCCATCGCCAATACGAATGATTTTAATCTATGCATCACAACCTCCTCCTGTTTGTTTTAACTGCACTTTTTCAACTACGAAATACGCAAAATTTTACCTGAGCTTATGTGTTTTTCCGGGATCCGCATCACGCTCCTTCGACTGCGCTCAGGACAGGCAAGCGTGACGCGCTACAGCGAACGTATCGGCACCGGAGTTGACTGTCGAGGAATTATCCATCTCCCCTTTACTTATTCGTTTTGCGCAATGTTTTTTGCCTCAACATCCAACGCATAGGCAATTTTTTTTATCGTCTCCGCCTCATGACCGATACCAAGGGCGAAATGATGCGTAGGCCCCTCCGCAAGCCATCGTCTCAAAAACGTTTTCACATCCGGTCGAAAACGGCCATGCGTGTTGGTGTTTCCCGTCGGCGGAACCGGCCCGCTGACGGATTCTCCCTCGGCAATTATCATCTTGAATTTCCCGTCCGCCTTCACGCTTATGCCAAGCATGGTTATCGGACCTTCCTTTATTTTGAACTCAACACTTGCGCCGGAACCGGGCTTGCCATGATACTTTTTAAGACTTCGAATGACCGGTTTCCCGTCGGATATATTAAGGTGATGAGGGCCGTCATGACCGACGAGAATCGTGTCTCTTTTAAAATCAATCGGATGAAATTCGGCGAAACTGCCCCCTATATTTAGCCTATCCATCATCATCATGGCAATGCAGGTCTTTATATCGAATTCTCCGCACATCGGAAATCCCGCCGCAGTAAGAAGCGAATTCCCCGCTATTAAACCGGACATCAGTTTCCGCATGTCGGAATTTTCCTCGCCTTCATGGTAATATGCCAACCCGTCAAGTTTTTTCTCGTCAATGAATTTTTCAAGCGCCACCGCCGCCATCGCCGACATTTCAAGGTCGGAATCAAGCAGTTTGCAGGTTATCGGGTCAGAGACCGGATCCGGCGTATCGAAAAAGCTGACTATCTCATGTTTCTTATCTTTTATATCATTATCAGACGGTTTCAGCTTTCTAAAATGCGCCATCAAACCGTCAGGTTCCGTCTGCACCACATGACATCCAAACCCGGCGGTAACCGCGGTCGGGTCAGTGTGCATATCCAGCATGGCTTCCAGGACATGCCCCATCTGGCCTATTCGCGCCCTTTTCAGGTCATGCAGGACATTCGCAACCCTGCACCAATCAAATATCTCTTTATCGGCCGACGGATCATTCTCCAGCATGCCGATAACCACTTCCGGCGCTTTTTTGCCCATCCGAACGCTCACTCCCGCAAATTCCGGCGCAGCGCAAAAGTCGTCATTGCATAACTGCATGAACGTTGATGCCCGCGCATAATCCATCGCTTCCATCGGCTGTAATATCGCCATTACCACGGGCGCATTGATTTCCCGCGCCACAATGCCGAAGGTTGCAGACGTGGCGTAGGTCAGCATGTCTATAAACAACAAATCAATGTCCGCCGCCTTTATTTTGGGAACCACGCTATAAGCTCCGGCGGCGGCGTCAATGATCCCGAAATTTTCAACCTTCACCCCGGTCTTTTCCACCTTGCCGCAGAAAACCGCGAGTTTCTCCTGCATTTTCGCCAGCAGACCGTCAAACTGTTTCCAGTAATTGTGGTGTCCCACTCCCAGAACGCCGATATTCGCCCCCAACGGTTTTCGTCTCACGATCTTCATAAGCATCCTCACCATGAAATCAAAAGATTTCCCGATATTTTATTAATTTTTATCAAATCGCCTTCAACTGTCTTTGAAAGTTTTGTCTTCAAACGTTCTCCTTTAAGATATCCCGCACCAAGCGATATTTCCGTGTTCTGCTCAAAACCGGCTTCCGGAAAAAACGTCACATCCGCCTTTTTAAGTCCCTGCAGCTTTATTCTTCTCTTGAATGCCGGATACAAGGCAGTTCCCTCGCGGACAGAAATTATTCCGTTTTCTTTCTGCTCCATGAATATCCGGCATTCCTTGTGCCAGCTTTTCGGAAACTGATACACGCCGCATCCATCGCTGACTTCAGCCTCCATGCCGGTGAAAACCGGCGCGCCCCACGGCATGCGGAATGACTGCCGCACGGTTGTGTCCGGACAGTACCCCGAGTAGAAAAAGCCGTTTTTGTGCCGCGTTATGACCAGCATTGGATTCTTTTGCGAAAAAAAATGTTTCTCGAACGCGATCCGTATGCCGATTTCCTCCAGGGCATACCGCGTAAGATTCCCTGCGTTAAAAAAGGTTCCGGCGTCACACGGGCTAAACCATTCGTCTTTTACCGAGTTCACCGGTCTCAGCCAGATGATTTTACCGGAACGAGACGTATTCCGCGTCCTGACAAGGCCAATGACTCTTTTTTCATTCCCTCTTCCAACGCAGGCCAACGCTTTTGTCCGGAAATGTTTGTTCTTGCCGGGGACCAGAACTTCGCGTATTCCCCCGGCCGATATGTTTGCCGAATGATATATTTTCCGCGCACCGGCATCTGTCCTGGCGATGTCAAGTCCGGCCTTTATCTCGCATTTCAGTTCGCCTGCAATTTCATTGCCGACAGCCTCCGCCCCGATCAAATCCAGAAGTTCCTCATCGGCCCCGTTCAACGTCCCGTAAAATATAACGTTTCCGCCTTTTCGCGCGTATGATTTCACGGCCTTCAACAGCCTGCCTTTGGCGGCGCTTGTGGGCATGATCACTGCCCCGCCGGCAAGTTTATGTTCATGCCCATTCTCCACCAACCTGATAAAATTGGCCGAGCTTATGACCGTATTAAGCGGTAATCCGGCGTTTATTGCTTCCTTTAAAAACCATTCTTCCGCAAATATTTTGCCGGGTTCCCCGCGTTCATTCTTCAGAACCTCACTGTATTCGTCAAACGGATAAACCAGCGTAATGATTCCGGGCCTGTCCGGCCGATCGTTATATGCGCATAGGACATGGGGAATAACCTCGTTCGGCACTTTCTCCGGCATATTACCCCATGAATCGTCAACCGTAAGAAAAGCGATGGAAGACGGATTTTCCACATCGCCTTCTCCGTTTATTCTGGACACGCCAAGCAGCATGTAAATATCATGCGCTTCCCGCTGATAACGGTCCAGCCAGGGGCTGTTCAAAAACCACGGATCATGGGTGTAAAACCGGTACTGGTAATAATTCGACGGCAGTTCGGCAATGTGCGACATCCAACCGGCAATCTCCGTGCCAAAATCATCATTAAGCGCCGCCCAAGGGGAATTGACCGGCGGAATCGGCTTGAACTTTTCATAAATATCCCTGATTGGAACACCATCCTTGCAGATTTCCAGTCCGGCTGAAAAATTACTGCCTCTGGTTTCAATCGGCAGGTTCGGACATTCGCGGGCAAAACATTCCCAGAAATTCAGGATATCTTCGGATATAGTCCTCGCTTTTTCGGGCATAAACCTCTCACCGTCAAAGAGACTCCCTTTGTATCCCCAGGCTTCAAGCCCGAAACCGAAACCGTTGGAAAACCAGATATAATCGAACCCCATGTCTTTTACGAAATGTTTGACCTGTTTTCCAAGAAAAGCGCCGAACGGCGTGCCACCGGGAATACCATCCGGAAATCCAGCATATTTCCCCCGATCGGCATGCAGACTGGTGTTGCAGGTTACAAAGCTCTTGTTTCCCATTGTGTTTCCGCCGCATATCTCCGGATGTTTTTTGTATTTGAATTCGGAAACTGCGAATTCCGGACCGGGATCGAAAGTGGCGCCACCCCTGACCACTTTGCCGCTCTCTTCCCTGCCGATACGCTTCAATGTCTTTACCAGCTTTTTCAGCCACGCATATGTCAAAACCGGTGGATTTTCAATATATTTCCATGGAACCTGATGGATGGTCGGCCTTGCCCCATTTTGCATTTCGGATTTAACACGAACATTGGCGACCCCCTGCCAATAGGCCCATTCAAAAGATTCGTTCCGTTTTCCCTTGTATTCAAGAATTTCACTGCCGTCTGAAATCCACAAAAGAACGGATATTCTTTCAGCGCTGTCCGTCATGTTTTTCCACTGCCTGAACATCCTTGCGCATACTTCCTCCATCGTCCTGACGGAATTATCCTTGAACGCCTTGGCGCTTATTTCCAATGTTATGTTTTTGAGTTGTTTCATGAATGGTAACCTTTTCAGCGTCCGATGGCGACAGAATCAACGCCAAATGTCTTTGTCATATAATCGATATGATCAAGCATGGCGTTTATATCGCCGGTTTGCCCAAGAATAGCGGGAACGGCGCAAATGCCAGCCAATCCGCCGCCATCGACTATCGCGCGGATTGCATCGTCAAGGCAACCGGTCATGCTTATATCCTCGCGCAAATCGCGCAGTTCCGTTTCGGAAGCGCCAGCGTCAATCTGTTTCAGCAGCATTTCCACTCCCATCCCAGGAGCGCCCATGGGGCCAAAACCATAACTGTCAACAACCACCGAATGGCGATGCAACTCCGCAACCGCCGTACTTAACCAGACAGGTCTTGAAGCACACGTCCTGCGAAACGACGATTTTCGTCAAATTGCGATTTTCAATCTGTTTTTTTATCGCCCTGATTCTCTCGATGTCTCTCGGAAGAAACCGTCCCTCCAACGCCATAATTTCAAGTCCAAACTGATCATATCCGATGCGCGCGCCCATCTTGGCGATAGAATCGTGATATTCAGCCATATCCAGCGTCGGATCGCAATGGCACATAACCACCCGGTCAAGGCCGGCTCCCTCTTTCTCGAGAATATCCAGAATTTTACAGGCATGGGTCTCAAACAGCGGCTGGTGGACAAATACCGGCGCTCCGGTTTCCTTCTGAGCGATCGCCGCAGCCTTCAAAACCTTGATTTCTTCCTTCACCCCGGCCGCCACACCCAGTTTTCACCGTCCATCCAGAATCCGTCAATATCATACAGGTCAATAATTTCAAGAAGCTGGGGAATGAGAAGTTTGTTGAGATATCCGCTGTTCATGCAGATGGTGAATTCGGCCTTTTTGCCGGAAGCATTTACCTGCGCCCACTCCGGATGTTTGGCAATGGCCGCGCGGTCCATCAAGCCTGAATAGTGGACGAACAATGGAATATGCAACGTTTTCGAAACGCGCTTCCAGACTTTCAAGGCGTCCCTGACCAACCCCGGCGCCGGCGCGCCGACTTTGGTGGAATATCCGGCATAGCCGGGATGTCCCTTGCAGTCATACTGGATGAAATCCGGTTTCACCTTGGATATCTCACGCAAAATTTCCTTGAACGACGCTCCGGCCCCGACATTCCGGTCCTTCGCACCCAGGTGCAGATCGTAATGCAAGCCGATATAAGCCGTCTTGATCCATTCCCGCAAAGATTTATTTACCACTTTTCCGTGTCCTTTCGCAGTCAAACATTCCGGTACAAATCCTGGTTTTCGCGCGCATGGCGGTCGAGGCCGTCCATGATCGCCCGGCAGCTGTTCTGCCAGCGTTCAGGCGGCATGTCCTCCGTGATCCCCATGATTACCCCGTTCATGCAATCCGATTGATTGAGCAAATCCACAGTCGTTTGCTCCACCTCCGCATCCGGCCTTAGATGAACCGAGGATGGAAAATTAAGCCAGAGCGCCTTGTCCGGCCAGGCTTGGCGCGCCTCCCCAAGAGTCATGTCCGTGTCCGGGGCGGGCGTAAAGGCCTCAATAAAATCCAGCCCCGTCCCGGCAATGGCCTTGGCAAGCAGTTTGCAATTGGCATCCAAATGACATCCGATCAGCTTGCCTTTTTTGTGCATGATCTCGGCGGCTTCGTTATAGTGCGGCACGTAGTATTTCTCAAACATCTCCAGGCCGATTATTTCCGGAACAACGTTGCCGCCGTAATTGGCGTGCAGGACGGGAGCGTCTGCGACAATTTTGTAAATGGAACGGCGTTTCTCCACAAGGGCGTCATACAGTTTCATGATTTCATCGCGGTTATCCATCCACTCAATGCAGAACTGACCGGTATCGAAAAACATGCCGGAAATAAGCGACTGCATGGGTTCGCCGCCTATGCCCATTCTTACGATGGCGTCATCGCCGAACGCCCGGTCAACGGACGCAACGGCCCCGTAGTCCGGCTCGCAAACTTCATCATCGATCAGGAAAAGCATGGCTTTGTAGTCTTCCGGCTTTTTATACATCCGTTCGTGGTGCCAGGTGGTGAATCCGGCCGGCTCATGCAGGGTGGTGAGCGTGCCGCGCGGCGTTTCCCAAAAATTCCTGACCATTTTACGGCTGCCCTCATGGAACGTCTGACTATAAAATTTCACATTCGGACTATGCGACTTCAGGCATCCGACCCGTTTCACGATGCACAACCCGCGATTACGCATTTCGCGCTCAGCCGCGCACTGTGGAATCATGGTCTCATACATGGTGAATGGTACGCGATCACCGTGTCCGCCTCTTAACGATTTTTCCACTCGTTGTCTCGGTGTCATGTTTCCTCTCTCTCCCCTGAAGCTGCGTTCAAAGACGAATCTTTGACGCATTATCTTGTTTTCCTGTTTTTTCGTTTCCAATCCTGAACAATGGACTTGCATACGGGCCACGCCCTGAATTTTGTTTAAATCTCCCCTGCGGATTCTCTAACATCCAGTAACGGATGAAGAGGCCGCCAATATTAAATGCACGGCGTGGCAGACCAATCTCCTATTTATAACGAAGCCGGGCGCGGCGCCAGGCGCAAGGCTCCTTTTTATTCGACTTCACGACAAGAATGCCGTACGGATTAAGCCGGGGAATGCAAACCTCCGTCGTCCCGTTTTGCTCTCTTATCCGCACGCTTTCCTCCCGCACAAATTTGTCGTCATCCGACGATTCCAGCAATTCCTTCCCAACGATGGAAACCGGCGTAAAAAGCTTCACATCCATGGCGGTTGCCCCAAAAAAGAGGTCGTTTCGCAGGCTAATAACAAACGGACGCGGCGCCCCACGCCAATCGACCAAATGTACGGCAACCGCCGTCTCGGCATCCGCCGGTTTGGCACGAATAAAGGCATAAACATCGCCGGCGTCGACTTGGACAGGCGGAACGGCACCGTAGCGCAATTCCACCATCCCGGATCCGACAGCCGCAGCGTCTTCGTACCCGTCGTAATAAGCCCGCATGGCGCGCACAAACGCATATATCCCGACATAATCCTCCGGCTTGCCGAAAATCCGGGGCGCTTCGCCGTTCCAGACATCGTAGGGGACAATTATATGTCCGCCGCAGGCATAAGCGGTCGCTATAACCTGCCGGGTCAAAAAAACATTCGTGCTGACAAAGGTGAATACCTGTCGTTTGCCCGACCTGACCGCCCCGGCAAATTTACAATAGAGAGCTTGCGGCGTACTCTGTTTTTCGCGCAGTTCCGCCATGCCATAGTCAAATAAATCGTATGGAAAACCGGTTTGCCCCTGAATGTTGTTACAAGACCAGGGAACGCGCCGGCCCGCATAAGAGTCGATCTCGCCGCGCACATACGCATAGAACTCCTTCACGGATTCAGCCTGTAAAGCAGACATTTCCTTTTCCAGATCCTTGGCATGTCCGGCGGCTTTTTCCCTGCAGTATCTGCAATAACACCCCCCCCAGTTTACAGCCGACATGTTGCCGTCGGGATCATCCATTTGAATGGCATCGGCGCCGCCATCAATCAAAAGCCTGGCATGCGAGAGAAAACTCGCTCGGTACTGGGGACTGTTCATGCAGCCCCACCATGTTCCCCCCGACGACTTCATCCAGGGAGCGGTAATCGGATGCCCATCCTTATCAATGACGCGTCCTTGCTCATATGATTTTCCCCCGGGCGTATCAGGCAAAATAGTGCACACCGCCCCGGCAAACCTATAACCGCGCCGCTTGCATTCGCGAATCCAAGCGGGATCGGCGCTGTAGACCCAATCCAAGCGTGTCGCGCGAAAGGTTCGCGCGTCGCGAAACGTGTCATGATGGTCGCCGGCGTCGCGCGGGTGGCGCCAGCGGCTGGAAAAGCAGACGTCTCCGTATTCCGGCGCGCCGGACGGTCGGATCGTTTTTTCCGCGGCAGAGGAAATGGTCCTATACGGCACGATCGTATCGCCCGCAATGCGCGGGAAAAACGCGGGGGTAACGATTGTCCGTATGTCTCTGTTAATGAGTCGTCCGGTTGCGTCATCGGTAATTTCCGTGACGAACCTGCATTCTTTGCCGTCCGCGCAGTCGTTCCCCGGAAAGACAACCTCCACGCTTGCTTCCGACGCAATGTTGACGTTTGTCACAAGGCTCCGGCCGGAGCTTATTCGCTCCGTTTTAACCGCAAGTTTCATGTCCCGTCCGGAATCATTGACGATCGTTTGAACGCACCCTAATATCGATTTGCCGTTTTCAAAACACCATTTCAACTCAAGCGGACTGGATATCGCCGCCCGCGCGGCAAAGTCGGCGTCGCGGATTGTGCCGAACCGCTCCGGCGTGTGAAAATCATTCAGCGGCACCCAGGCGCTTGTCTCAGCCTCCGTCCGACGTTCCCGGCAAAGGTTCATGCCGCAGGAAAAGCCGGCCGCCGGATTCAACCCAAGCGCGCTGAATGGAATGGCGATTCCCGCAGTCCATTTGCCGTTTCCCTCGAGAACCCGACTCTCCCACTGCGCATTCCACCCATCAATCCGTTTGCCGTCAATGAATTTCTCACTGCACTGAACGTTTCCGGCATTCAGCATGAAATGACAATAACTTCTGCGGCTAATCCCCGGATCTACAAATATCTCGACACAATCATCCTTCCACACCTCGCCGTTGCGCTCCGTAACGTCGCACTTCAATTTATCAAGCTGCGGCTCGCAACACTCGAACACCAGATAAAGAGCCAGCGCGTCGTAACAAACATATGCGGTTGTAGGCGCACCGGTTTGTTGCCGCGTGTCGATATCCACCAGCGCCACCTTCCGCCCTTCACGCCGGCACATCTCGGCCGCCGTTCCGGATACATTCCGGACGGCGGAAAGCCTGGGGATGGAAATGTCGTATTCCGCCTTGCCGCAGGCGCCGATCGAAGCGATACAAATGGCCATCATAGATGAATTGATTGCAAAAGTTTTTGATTGAATTATCACAAAATGTATTCCTTCCCAAAATTTATCTTTTGCATCTCGTCCTCCCTTGTTTTTACTGCGCTTTTTCAACTACGAAACACGCGAACTGCGCGAAATTTTAACCACGAACGGCACGGGTTCCTCTTTCGCGTCATTCCGCGCCTTTCGTAGTTAAACATCTTCGCTTTTCCATCCGAAAATATCGCAGGCATTGCGCCAATAGAAACGCTCCCGCGTCTTCTCCGGGATTTGCAGATAATCCATCAGGCTTTCCGCCGCCGGGAACCAGACCGAAACGGATGGATTATCCGTGCCGAAAACCAGCTTTTCAAAATACCGCAAGGCCAGATTTTCGTCCTTATCGGCCATGTTCGCCCCGGGGAACGGCGCGAGCGCCTTTTTCAGCAGGGCGACGTGCGGTTTCTGGCCCCCGCCGCCGCAAATGTCAAAATAGACGTTCGGGAAGAAATTAATCAGGGTCAGCGCCTCGTCCGCATGCGGCAATCCCAGATGCGCGCCGACGATTTTCAACTTTGGAAACGACCTTGCAATGCGGTCAAGCCGCCAAGGGCGCATATTGTCCGAGCTAATGCGCTCAACGACATCGGACGACTCCAGCGCCGCCACCCAGCCGGTATGGAAAATGACCGGCATGCCCAGCTCCTGGGCGCGCTCGTAAAGCGGCATGTAGAGGTCATGGTCGTATGGAAACGAAGGCGTTATGAATTTCAAGCCGGAAAATCCCTGATCCCGCAGACGGCTGACGTCATCCGGCGTTCCGATCTTTTCTTTGCCAAGCTCAATCGCCCCCATGCCGACGATGATGTCAGGATATTCCCGCATCCATTTCAACACGCCCTCATTGCCGAGATAGACCGAATGCGGCGGCTGCCAGAATGAATTCAGCGCCAGGGCGCACCATTTTTCGCACCCCAACGCCGCCCATTCCCTGATCCTGGCGGGGACATCGGTTTTGACGTGAATGTGCGAGTGAATGTTGATTATTTTTTTCATGAGATTTTAACCACTGACTTCACAACTCTTCAACTACGAAACACTCGAAAGGCACGAAAATTACCTGAGTTTATCTGTGGCTGAATTACAAAAACATCCTCCCAAACAATCCGTGTTATCCGCGCCATCCGTGGTTCAATTTTTCATCTTTCGCGTCCTTACGCGGTTAAATCCTATTTTTTAAACTCCGGCATCAGCTTGCCGTGGGCCGCGATCAGTTCGTCGCACATGCTTACAATGTCATCAATGGAAAGTTCCGCGGCCGTATGCGGATCCAGCATGGCTGCCTGATAAACATAATCCTTCCTGCCGGTCAAGACCGCCTCGGTCGTCAATATCTGCGGATTGATCGCCGTGCGGTTCAAGGCCGCGCATTGCTCCGGCAATTCTCCGACATAAAGCGGCGTAACCCCGGAACGGTCGGCCAGGCACGGCGCCTCCACGCAGGCCCTGGCCGGCAGATTCGGGATCAGTCCGGTGTTCATCACGTTGCCGCCGAATTTGTACGGCTCATCCGTTTCCATGGCTGAAATGATATGCGAGGCGTATTCGCCGGACCTGGCGTGGATCAGGTCTTTCTTATGCACAAGATCGTTGCGCATTTTCTTCCAATCCTTGATCTGCTTGACGCACCGGCGCGGATATTCATCGAGCGGTATATTGAATTCTTCAAGCAATTCCGGATAACGCGATTTGATGAACCAGGGAACATATTCGGAGAAATGAATGCTTGACTCCGTGACGTAATATCCGAACCGCAGCAGCATTTCCAGTCTGACCAGATCGTTCTTTGGCAATTTTCCCGCGGTCTTGGCCTTTTTACAGGCCGCCCTGATCTCCGGATACAGGTCGCGTCCGTCATCGGTTATTTCCAGAAGCCAGCCCTGGTGATTGATCCCTGCCACTTTCCATTGCAGTTTTTTCGGTTTCATTCCGAAATGATTGAGCAACGTCGGGGCGCAATGCTGGACGCTGTGACAGAGTCCAACGGCCCGGATCGAGGAGCCGCGTAAAATCCCCATCATGTGCATGGAGATGGGGTTTGAATAGTTCAACAACAACGCATGCGGACAGACTTTCTCCATGTCATGCGCAAAATCCAGCAGGACCGGCATGGTTCGCAAAGCCCGAAATATTCCGCCAATGCCCAGCGTGTCGCCGATGGTCTGTCGCAGGCCGTATTTCCGCGGTATTTTGAAATCAATGACCGTGGAAGGCTTGTAGCCGCCGACCTGGATGGCATTGACCACGTAATCGGCGCCACGCAGCGCTTTCCTGCGCTGTTCCACCCCGAGGAAGGCCTCCAGCTTCATATCCGCCTTCAAGGTGACGTTCAGGTTCTCCAGCATCATCTCGGATTCGCGCAGACGTTTCGCGTCTATGTCGTAAAGCGCGATGGTCGCGCCCTTGAGCGGCTCCGCGCACATGCAGTCGCCAAAAACGATTTTGGCAAAGACCGTGCTCCCCGCGCCCATGAATGCGATTTTAGCCATGTTAAGATTCTTTCATACACGCTTCAATAACCTCGCTCAACTTGCCAGTCGCCAGGCAGATCCGCGTGTCGGCCGCGCCGTAATACAAAGTCAGCAAATCCTTTTTCTTATCCGCCAATGCGCCGCACGGAAAAACCACATTATCCACCACGCCGTGCGTCTCGTAATCCTCCTCCGGGCGGAGCAGATAACCCATGGTTTTACCGATGACTTTCCACGGTTCCTCCAAATCCAACATGACGGCGCCGATGGAATAATACGTGCCGCCGCAGGGCGAAACCACGCCGTGAACGATCTCCAGCCAGCCCTGATCCGTTTTTATCGGAGGCGTGGGGCCGATCTTTGATGTGTTCCAATACGCATACGACGGACGCAACACCGGGCGGAAACAGCCCCAGTGGATCAAGTCCGGCGATGAGCTCAGCCATATCTCGCCGCCTGCCCCATACGCCGGCCGGTCAAGGCGATAATATTTGCCCTTGATTTTCTCCGGAAACAACGAGTTGCCGCGGCTGTGCGGCTCGGCCACAACCTCCATCGGCTCATAAGTCTTGAAATCCTTTGTTTTACCCAGCACTGTGGCCGGGCCGCTCCAACCATGCAGCCCAACCGGCGTCAGGATGTAATAAGTATCCCCGATTTGACTGACCCGGTTGTCAATCACGTGCCGGCTGACGATGTCGTAGGGAAAACCGCGCGTTTGCAGATCAATGAACACCTCGTCCCTGATCTTGAAATGAATGCCGTCTTCGCTTTCCGCCACCTTGGTTACGCCATTGGCGCAACCGCCGCCTTTGAAATACACCATGGACGCCAACAGGATGATCTTTCCCTGGTATTCCGCCACGCCCGGATTGAATATCTGAAAAACCCCGGGATAATCCTTCGGATCAATGACCGGATTCCCTTCATAACGTTTCATTATCCTGCTCGCATCAGTCTGCATCTTTTCCTCCTCGTTCAGGGTCAGCCCTGAATGGCGCTAAGTTAAGCGTTTTTGTGCCATTCTGTTGGCGGCTCAGCACAGCTTCGCCCTCCATGTTGCCGGGCAATACGGTTTGTGGAGGGCGAGCCTGTGGCGAGCCGGGGTTTATCTTAGCGCCATTCGGGTCAGCCCTTGATATTTGACATTCCATTAAAGGGGTATCTCCTTGTCTGGCGTTGATACAATTGGTAGTGTCTCTGCGTGGACGACTATCCGAAAACATTGGCTGAGTTGGAGGCTGAATTTTCTACTGAAGCAGCTTGTCGAGGTTAT
>Ga0074199_1001582_pt1 | contig 18686 bp, 20 predicted proteins | sample EPASupsiteSAE347_FD_64528 | JGI IMG/M metagenome (GOLD analysis project Ga0074199, IMG submission 64528) | Bioremediated contaminated groundwater from EPA Superfund site, New Mexico - Sample SAE3-47 | ecosystem: Environmental > Aquatic > Deep subsurface > Groundwater > Contaminated ...
CAAATTTTGTTATTACATTATCTATTCCAGCCCCCAACGCAGCTTTTCCTGCTATGACTATATCTTTAGCTGACCAGGCAATCATCTGATCGATATCTGATATTGCCGATGTTTCAAGCGATTTTGACCTTGAAATAAGTTCATTCGTACCAGTTGAGGTAACAATGAATGACTTTGAACTACTGCCCATTAGAACTGAATTCACATACATATTGACTGTAATAGTGTATGAGCCGACTGCCACATTTCCAAGATTGAAACTTTCTGAATATGTAGAACCTGCTGAAATTGTTATACTTTTTGTATCAGAAAAACCGCTTGTTGAAGTTACTTGAAGCGTGACCTGTGCAGGGCTGGGGACAGTGTTACCGACTGATGTTTCAAGGATCACTGGCTCTCCTTTTGCATAACTACTTGATAAAGAAGTGGAAAGCGATACCTTCGGCGCGGGAATAAATATACCCTGTTCATACTGCCGTTTTATCTCCTCGGCGCTGAGGGCGCGGTTGTAGATGCGGATTTCATCAATGAGGCCGTTGAAATATCTGCCACCATAATACCAATACCCAATGTTAATCGGCCGTCCACTTGGAACAGGTGTTCCAATGTAAGTATCAACTCCGCTTAAAACCCCATCCAAATAAATCTTTTCTGAAACCCCATCAAAAGTTCCAACTAACTGATGCCAATTATTATCTCCCGGGTTACTTGATGTTTGTGCACCATAGAAAGAACCACTACTGCTACCATAACCAAATATGATAAACCCTGGATATTGTTGCAAAACCCAACCTTTAGTATCATCACCATGACTTGAATCTATAATAAGACGTAAGTCCTCAGTCCTGCTAAATTTTACCCAAACAGAAACTGAAATTGTACTGGGTTCTAATTCAGGGTGAGCCCCAATTGTCACATAATCATCCACCCCATCAAAACTCAGCGCCCTGCCCCTCACCCCATCCACAAAAGCAGCGCCGTAGGTTGTGCCGTCGTTGCCGTTCCCGCTCGAATCCCTTGCATCGCCATCGAAATGCCATTCAGCCACAAGCCCCTGCTCGGCGCCCACTTTTATCAGCCAAGCATCAGAACTTCCATACGAAGATGTGTAGCCTGCGAGGATATAGCCGCCATCAGATGTCTGCTGAACAGAATTAGCAGAATCATAGCTTGTTCCTCCGAAAGTCTTGTTCCATTGCTGGTTGCCATTGGCGTCTGCTTTGATGATCCTGGCATCATAGTCTCCGGCACCATACGAAGATGTGTAGCCTGCGAGGATATAGCCGCCATCAGATGTCTGCTGAACAGAATTAGCAAAATCATAGCTTGTTCCTCCGAAAGTCTTGTTCCATTGTTCGCTGCCATTGGCGTCTGCTTTGATGAGCCAAGCATCATAGTCTCCGGCACCATACGAAGATGTGTAGCCTGCGAGGATATAGCCGCCATCAGATGTCTGCTGAACAGAATTAGCAGAATCATAGCTTGTTCCTCCGAAAGTTTTGTTCCATTGTTCGCTGCCATTGGCATCTGCTTTGATGATCCAGGCATCAGAGGCATCATAGCCTGCGGCACCATACGAATATGTAGATCCTGCAAGAATATAGCCGCCATCAGATGTCTGCTGAACTGATGTAGCTGAATCAGCGTCTGTTCCTCCGAAAGTCTTGTTCCATTGCTGGTTGCCATTGGCGTCTGCTTTGATGAGCCAAGCATCATAGGTTCCAGCACCATACGAAGATGTGTGGCCTGCGAGGATATAGCCGCCATCAGATGTCTGCTGAACAGAATAAGCAGAATCATCGCTTGTTCCTCTGAAAGTCTTGTTCCATTGCTGGTTGCCATTAGCGTCTGCTTTGATGATCCAGGCATCATAGACCTCATAGCCTCCATACGAAGATGTGTAGCCTGCGAGGATATAGCCGCCATCAGATGTCTGCTGAACAGAATTAGCAAATTCTTCGCTTGTTCCTCCGAAAGTCTTGTTCCACTCTTCGATGGTAGCTGCTTCCGCTTCTCCAGCCATCATCAATATCAGCACCGTTATTCCAATAGCGATCCTTAGGCTACATCCTCTATAAGCATTATTAGCCACCATTTTTTCCACCTGTCCGTTCAATTGCCCAATCAGATATATTTATTGAGCCTGATTGACAAACTTTCACCCACACCCTCCCGCTCATGTTCGTATCATCCCACTCCTCGATCCAGTACGCAAGCTCAGCGCCGCCAGCATCCGTGAACCTCACATCAGCGCCGTCGGGCTGCGCGCCTGTGGGGAAGCTTGCTCCTGTGAGATTGACCAGCACCTGATAATCGCTCAGCGCGCCGCCGGGGTTGATGATGGTGATATCTTTAGAATACTGCCAGCTCCCGCCTCCCGAATTCGACAGCGCGCCCGCGCCGCCAGCCAGCATTAACACCAGCATCGTTATTCCAGCCACCATTCTGAGGGCGCACCCTCTATAACCTTTATTCCCGAACATTTTTCCACCTATCCGCACAGAAAGTAACTGCTCTGATTCACTCTTCGAGCAGGATTACTATATTAGTCTTTTTTGGAAGCTGTGAAACTATAAAAATCTATCGAATTGTTAATGTAAAATAATTAAATTCTGTTTATACTATTCTTGATGCCGTCTATTCTATCCCGCTGCCTGCATCCTTGCAAGTGTAGCTTTAATCTCAGCAATCTCGCCTCGCAGTTCACTCACTTCATGCATGAAAAGCTCTTTGAAATCATCCCGCTGCATATGGATTTCTTCCGTGACTTTTCCAAAGCCCTTCTGCATTTCTTCCTTGACTTCCCCAAATCCTTTGTGCATTTCTTCCTTGACTTCCGCAAAACCCTGTTCAGTTATTTTCAATTGCGAATCTTGCTTCTCCAGCATCGAATCTTGCTTCTCCAGCATTTTTTTAGTATTATCCCGTATATCGAGGATGGCAGGTATTCCTTTGTTTAACTGCTCTATTTGAATGAGATGCAGATACCTCTCGATATCCATCACATTGCCAGTGAAATCTTCTATTCCGAAATCCGAAACAATGGCGTCTTCTGGAATATTTTCCTTTATATGATTATAAAAGCCATTTATAGTTTCCTTTTCAGCACTTATAAGCACTATAACAGCCTGTTTATCTTTTATCTTTGTGTTATACGCATAAAAATTACTTATCCCAAAACTCAAGGCATCCGTTAAAAGGGAAACTCTGTATCCTATTTCCTGAACCGTCTCGCCTTTGATTATGATTTTTGCCTTGTCCATATTTTTAACTATGCCAGCTTTGTATATAAATCTAATATCTGCCGCCGGGGTTGGTGATGGTAATGTCTTTAGAATACTGCCAGTTCCCGCCTCCATCGTTCAAGATCTCGCCCGCGCCGCCCGCCATCACCAACCAGCGCAGTTATTCGTATTTAAGCCGCTTCATTCCTCAATCCCGTTCTATTCTGTAAACAAACTTTGCATGCAATCCCTCAGGTACTTCCACCCATTCATCTTCCGGGAGCGATTCCATATCTTCTATATTCTCGATTTTCACTTTTCGCATATTTATCTTTGATGATGTTACTTTTGCCATCTGTCACCTAAAGTGTATAAAAACTTTTCGAAATTATTTCACCGTAATATTCTTAAGTAATTCAGACAACTGAAGGTAAAAAAGAATGTGATTTAGCTTGAATAACGATCTATTCAATATTAAGATTGGCTACGCCTCTCCCCGGAACCCCATCGCCCTTGCCCCCATGGCAGGGATAACCGATAGTAAATTCGCATCCAGGTTCAAGAATGCGGGGCTGATAGTCCTTGGCGGCTATAACCTTGACGAAAAGACAAACGAAGCTGCAATGAAAGAGATTGCGCGCGGCAGAAAGGAATTCGTATCAGATAGACCGATTGAATTTCTTGAGAAGGAACTTGAGGCTGTGCAGGGATTAACGACTGTTGCGGTCAATGTGAGAGCTTCTACGGTAGAGCCTTTCATTCAGGCGGCCCATCTGGCTAAAAAATACGGCGCGATACTTGAGATCAACGCGCACTGCAGGCAGCCTGAGATGCTGGCGCTAGGCGCCGGGGAGGCGCTCTTAAAAGACGTGCCGAGGCTTTGCGAGTATATCCGGGAAATAAAAAAAACAGGCGCTGTGGTCTCGGTTAAAACAAGAGCCAACGTGGTGGACGACGTTTCGCTTGCAAAGGCTATCGAGAGCGCGGGGGCCGATATCATACACGTTGATGCCATACCCCCGGAGGGTGACCAGGGCGCGGATATCAGAGTGATCAGGCGCATCCGCAACTCGACCGGTCTGTTTATTATAGGCAACAATTCCGTCGTTGACTTTGAGAGCGCAAAAGAGATGTTCGGACACGGCGCCGACATGGTCTCGGTCGCACGCGCGACCCTCTCCAGTCCGGGTATCATCGATTACCTTGTGAGCGAGGTCTCATCTGTCCAGTCCCTAACAGGCTGGTATAACGCGCCAAAGCACATATGCGCAGGCGGGGACCTGAGGGCGCTTGCTTTCTGCTGTCTTCCTGTTAAACCCTGCGCACTGCACGGCGCTCTCAAGCAGGCAGGCATCAGCGCCGAGGAGTTCATGAGGATAAAAACAGAGTTTGCCAGCAACACGCCCATCGAATACGGGGAGGGGACATGCTTTGGCAGCATGACCTGGTGCTGCAAGATAACAAAGCCGTGCTTCCTGCGGGATTCGGCTCTCACTTCCTCGGGATTATCCGACGTGGAGTACATGCGGATAAAGAAGAGGCTGTCAGAATATGTACTGAAGCACAGGAAAAGAAAGGATTAGGACCCAAGCAGCTTCAATACTCTTATCCCGAGCTCTATGCACTCAAGCTTTTCCTTGACCCTCTGGAGATCTGTCTCCTCCTCAAGGCTTTGGGCAATACCGTGGATCTTGCTCTGCGTCAGTGCTGCTATTTGAGAGAGCTCGGCCGGCTGGGGTTCCCTTACAGGTATGACCTCGCGTCTGATCTCTTCGTGCTCCTCTTCACGCTCTACTGCTTTTTCTGCCGCTTTTTCTGCTACCTCAGGTCCTTTTTCTGCTTTTTTCTCCTCAAAATTGCATACCGGGCAGAGGACCTTCCCCTGGTACCGAAAGAGCGGTGCACCGCACTCATGGTGGCTTGCAAGCATGGTTCCGCCTTTCTCAAGTAATCTTGTTATCTTCTGTAGTTTTCTGTTCTCATCTGTTTCTGTCATTGGATATCACCGAAAGTCTTTTCGTACAGGAGTTTTATTATGCACGAAATTATGACCTTGACTATGACTGCTTCTTTTATAAATGTAGCCCGGAGTGATAATCATGTCGGAAAAACCAACCGAAACCATAAGACAATGCGTCGAAGTCCTTGATAGGATTATCAATGATGATTCGGTACCAAGAAACATCAGACGTAACGCGGATAATATGAAAAACATACTGTTGAACGAAAAAGAACCGCCGTCGGTAAGAGCTGCGATGGTGATCTCCAAGCTTGATGAGATAGGCAATGACCCTAACGTGCCCATACACACAAGGACCATGATATGGGGACTTTCAAGCCAGCTCGAGACGATCCCTGTGGATAGATGAGCCCTAGTGGGACGGTGTGGCGGGGCAGTGGTAGGTATGCAATTTCCGGTGTAACAGTCCTGCGTATTCCTGCGTAGCCCTTGGCATGACAGTCCCGGCTTAACACCTTAACACCTTTAACAACACCTTAACACCTACCCCTTCATTTCATCTGGACTATTTGCTCTGTCCTTTCGATTTTTGATAAGCAGTAAGTATAGCAGTATAGCTGTGGTTACGTGTGATTTGTTGTTTTTGTTTTCATTTTTTATATTTTAATCCTTAATCGAAATCTTTATATCTAGTGATGAACAAAGCAGTACAACATTGGTTGATATTGTACGTCAATCATCGGGAGAAGATTGGTTCTCAGGTTTCCAGAAGAAACAAAGGGGTAGGTCTTGAAGAAGAATCTTCCAGTGGAAACAAAGGGGTCGAACTGTATATATCATGGTAAGAGGTTTGAACCACTGAGTGAGGGCGATCAAAAAGCGATCACAGGAGAGCTCGTATTATTTTAAATCCTGAAATATTTTCATCCTGCTCCAAAAGAAACCAAGGGGTCCTAACCAAAAGTCTTAATACCTTAGCTTCCATTGCATCTGTTGCAAAGGAGGGTCGAAGTATTGGAAAACGGAACCATAACAATAAAGGGAATCTTTGAGGATATGCTTACTATAGTCAATATTTTCGAGAATAGAGAGGTACTCCGTTCGACATATACGCCTGATTATCTTCCCCATAGAAGCGGGCAGGTAAAAGCGCTGGCTACCGTTCTGGTGTCTGCGCTTCGAGGTGAGACGCCATCAAATATCCTGATATATGGAAAAACAGGAACAGGCAAAACGGCTGTGGCAAAACATGTCGGACAGGAACTTGAAAGAACGGGTGAATTGTACGGGAATCCATGCATAGTCATATATATTAACTGCGAGGTCGTGGACACCCAGTACCGCCTGCTGGCATCTCTTGCCAGACATTTTGATAAGGAAATCCCCATGACAGGGTGGCCGACTGACCAGGTGTATTCAGAATTTAAAAACGCACTGGATTCAGACAGACGCATTGCAATAATAATGCTCGACGAGGTGGACAAGCTCGTAGATAAGGGCGATGATGTCCTCTATAACCTCACAAGGATAAACTCGGACCTTAAAAAAGCCAAGGTAAGCCTCATCGGCATAACGAACGACCTTAAGTTCACCGAATTCCTTGATCCAAGGGTAAAGAGCTCACTGGGTGAGGAAGAGATCATATTCCCGCCGTACGATGCCAACCAGCTCAGGGATATCCTGCAGGAAAGAGCCAAGATGGCTTTTAAATCAAATGTGCTGGAGGAAACAGTCATCCCTCTGTGCGCAGCGTATGCAGCACAGGAACACGGCGATGCAAGAAGGGCGCTTGACCTGCTGCGGGTATCAGGTGAGATAGCCGAGCGCGCCAAATCGGCCAGGGTCCAGGAACTGCATGTGAAGCAGGCACAGGAGAAAATCGAGACCGACAGGATAGTGGAGGTGGTGAAGACGCTGCCAACGCAGTCAAAGCTTGTACTTCTCAGCGCAGTGCTTCTGTGCTACAACGGCGACAGCAACATCACCACGGGAGAAGCATATAATGTCTACAAACAGATGTCCAGGATCATAGGTATCGAGATCCTTACACAGCGCAGGGTGACCGACCTGATATCCGAGCTTGATATGCTGGGCATACTCAATGCAACTGTCGTGAGCAAGGGCAGGTATGGAAGAACCAAAGAAATATCCCTGAGCATCCCGACGGACAGCACCCTTAAGGTGCTCTTTGATGACTACAGGTTAAAACAGCTTGAGGGCTTCAAGCTGTCCAACCAGACAAAACTATATGCCTAATATTTTTCTCGGGACAAGAGAGACATATCCTGCTAAAGGAACCCTGTAAAAGCGGGCAACACCGATTACCCATTCTTTTTTAACAGGCTGTTGGGAGCTTATGCTCCCCTGCTGGTCGTACGAGGGATTGGTCATCGGGTTATCTCCTTTTGTGATATAACCCGCATGAGGCGCCGGGGGTCCGTTTTGCCACATGGGCTCTCCCTTCTCAACGTAATACATGGCACGGTGAATGATGGGTGTTACATCCTTCTTTCCGTACGGTCTGTACAGTACCACATCGCCGTATTCACCAAAGGAAACGTAGCCGCTCTGTTTTCCCTCCTCGTATGTCGTAACTTTGGTGCGGTCGATACTCTCAACTAAGATAATGTCCCCTATCTGGATATGGGGGATCATGCTGCCGCTCTCCACCGCAACCATGGGCGACCAGAGCCCGAATGCGATATTAGAAACAGAAGCAATGATAACCATTACTGCAAACACAGAGACAGCATCCCTTAGAAATCCAATCCAGAGATTATCGCTCTCGTTAAATTGTTTTATTTTTTCCCGTAGAGGCATCCAGAATCTAATAGCCTATAATCATCCAGAGAAAGTATAAACGTTTGCTTTAAGTGCCCAGGATCATTCTCGGAATGAGTGAAACATATCCTGCCAGGGGGATCCGGTAAAAGCGGGCAACACCTATTATCCACTCCTTTTTAACAGGCTGGAGGTAGCTTATATCCCCCTGCTGGTCGTATGAGGGATTGGTCTTCGGGTTATCTCCTTTTGTGATGTAACCCGCATGAGGGGCCGGGGGTCCGTTTTGCCACATGGTCTCCCCCTTCTCAACGTAATACATGGCACGGTGGATGATGGGTATGGTACCCTCCCTTCCAAAGCGCTTATAGAGGATAACGTCGCCGTATTCGCCAAAGGATGTGTAACCGTTCCGCTCCCCCTCTTCGTACGTCGTAACCGTGGTGCGGCCGATGCTCTTGACGAAAATGAGGTCACCTATCTGGAGATGGGGGACCATGCTTTCGCTTTTCACGGCGACCATGGGCGACCAGAGCCCGAGCGCGATATGCGAAACTGAAGCAAATACAGTAACTACTGCAAGTACAAAGAGAAAATCCCTTAAAAGCCCGATCCAGGGGTTATCGCTCTCATTGAATGCCTTTATTTTCTCCCTTAGAGACATATCGGGTTATTATCGTAACGCATAAGCATAAACCCTTGTGCTAATACGTATGAGATTCATATCGTTAATAAACAGTTGGATTTCGGATAAATTCGAGGATTTTTATTATCTTCTGATTTGAAAACCAACGAGTTTGGCTTCTGAGCGCATACTTCTTGCATACGAGTATGACCTCATTGGTAATCATCGATGCAAATGAAGTTGCTAATTAATTTTGGCGATTGCGCGAAACTTTATATTTGTTTTCAAGCAGTATAGTACACCTAAACAATCACCTTCGAAGAATCTATTACTACTTTACCCTTGATAAAAAACTTGATGGTATCCGTTGTCGCGTTGATATTCTTAGCTTTAGTTATCCTAAGTTCATTTATTATTTTATCCGGATCCCTCGCACAACTTATATCAAAAATAACATCACACTGCCACATGATTTCATTCTCGAGTTTGCTATCAATTGTATTCCTCAATGAAAGCAGGTAAATTATGGCATTATTATTTTTGGCAAAGTTATAAAGAAAATTCACAAATTCCTTTATACTGTTCCTTCCTTCATTCAAGAGTGGGAAAAAATTAAAAGTATCTATAATTATTGTTAAATCTCTTTCTTTTATACCCTGCAACTTGCTTTTCACAAATTCCAGTGACTTGTGGTCAGTTTCGGTTACCAAATAAGAATGATGAACACTAAAAATATCTATAAACTCAATATTTGAGATATCAAAACCGAGTTTTTCCATTTCTTGAATGATGTACTTAGATTCTCTCTCAGTTACGATGTAAAAGCACTTTCTGGGTTGAGTAAAGTGAAATAAAAAAACCTCTGAATCGATTTGCGGGTCAGACAGTATATACACCACGGACCCTGAAAAAAGCCCCCCATCCATGATATTATCCAGCAGGTTTAAACCTGTGGGCTTAATCCATTCTTCCATTTTTATAGATGGTCGTATTTTTTCATACCATTTTATTCTGTATTTCCCCATCATTTTCGTGAACGCAACTACATCAATTGGTTTTGATACATAATCAACAAAACCTGCTTCGAGAGATCTTTTTTTATTCTCTTCAAGAGGATATGCCGTTAAGGCTATCACTGGCACATCTTTGTACTGAGGCTTGCTTTTGATTATTTTTGTAGCTTCAATGCCATCAATACCAGGCAGCGCTATATCCATGAGTATCAAATCATAAACTTCTATTTCTGCCGTCTTAATTGCTGCCTCTCCATCTACAACTCCATGAGCTGTATAGCCCTGTGCGTTCAGTATTTCAAGCGCCAGTTTCATATTGTCTGGATTATACTCAACCACGAGCACTTTCATAAATTAAATCCCCTTCTTTGCTTTAACGGCAATAAAAACGTAAAGATACTTCCTTCTCCAAACTTGCTCTCTGTAGTGATTTTACCTCCGTGCATCTCAACCAGATACTTTGAAATCACAAGCCCAGTCCCATCGTATTTCTTAGAGATTCCCATGTCGATCTCCAAATATTTTGAACAATTTTCTCATTTTCGAATCCACCTCACATGGGCATCATACAATCATTTATTAAATAAGTTTCAGTAGTATTAAATTTTTTCATACTCTTATTTGGAGTTCATCTTCGTATGCACAGGTTGTGTGAAAAGTCATGTTTACAAGAAAAATAAGCCCTATAAAACCTTTAAATCGAAAAGTCACTATACCCCGTACTTGAAGGTACAGGGCTTGATAGCGTTTTTTGCCTATAAGGTTTTCTCTCTGTCAATACAATTTTGTGAAGAAATGTATTTCTCCACAACTTCCCAGCCCTGTCCTACCGAACCATGATAACACCCCGAAGACCAGAGATGACCTTCACACCATTCCCTGAGATGCGGGAACTCCCGTCTCAATATCCTGCTTGACCTTCCTTTGATATTCTTGGCAATATAGCTCAGGGAATACTTCGGCCGAGGGTACTGGAAGAACATATGTACATGGTCCACGTTCACTGCCATGTCTATAATTTTAATACCCATCTCCGCGTTCCTCTTATAACTGCCTCTGCGACAAAACCAACCTCACCTGTAAGGATTTTCCCTCGGTATTTCGGTGTTATCACCATGTGGGTAAGCAGAGATACCGTATGCCTGTCATGGCGAATCTCTTTCTTAAGTGTTTCTCTGTGCTCTCCTGTGCGGCTAAAATAATGGATTAATGATGTATAGCCTGAGGTGGGGAGCCAAGCAAAAATCTTATCCCAGTTCACAGCCATAGGTCCAGCGTATGGAGACTGGTGAAATTATCCAGATCTTTGCTGAATCCGGGTTCCAGGTAGATCCGGCGGCACTGGATATATTGAGGACAGGAGCATCACCTGAGCTTATACAGGACATGTTAAGGTCAATCGACAGCTCTGTGCTGGTGGTGGGAACAGAGCACATCACGGTCCTCAACAGAACAGAGGAGAAAGAGGTAGAAAAGATAAGACCTGTGAAACCTGTGAAGAGCCGGATGGATGAGAGCAGCAGGGTAACAGTGCTCTCGGATATAACCAACCAGTCCACATGCATAGGGGAATATACGGATTTTGTCCAGTATTTCAAGCACCGCCATAATCTGCTTGGCGACATGCTGAGGAAAAGGATAAGCGCAAGACCGATTGAGAGCCTGAAGAAAAGGAACCTGGATACGCGTGAGCCCCTTTCCATAATAGGGATGGTCCTGGATATAAGGTCTTCAGCCAAAGGGCATAAACTTATCGAGGTAGAGGATACGACAGGAACGATAGCTGTCCTGGTTCACAAAGAAAAAGATAAGGAATTGTTCGGTCTGGCGAACGGCCTCCTTCTGGACGAGGTGATAGGGATCACGGGCACGCTCTCAAGCGACGGCAACCTCATGTTCGTGAACAAGATAATAAGACCCGACATACCCAATACCCAGGCACCGGAGCTTGAGAGGGAGAGGGCGAAGGGAAAGGCGGTGTTCATCTCGGATATACATGTAGGCAGCAGGACGTTCCTTGAGGAGGCATGGCTCAGGTTCGTTGAATGGCTCGGGGACGATATCAGCTATCTCGTAGTTGCGGGCGACGTGGTCGACGGGATCGGTGTATTCCCGAACCAGGACAAGGAACTTGTAATATCAGATATTTACGAGCAGTATGAGAAGGCTGCGGCATATCTTAACGCAGTCCCAAAACACATAAGGATCATAATCTCACCAGGAAACCATGATGCAGTGAGGCAGGCTGAACCCCAGCCGCGGTTCCCGGAGAGGATAACGAAGATGTTCAGAAAGGATATAACATTCGTCGGGAACCCTGCAATGGTGGATATAGGCGGTGCCAGGGTACTGATTTATCACGGAAGGTCTATGGACGATATTATTGCCAGCATTCCAGGGCTCTCGTACGCTGAGCCTGCAAAACCCATGATCGAGATGCTGAAGCTGCGTCACCTCTCGCCAGTATACGGCGGCAGGGTATCCATAGCTCCAGAGAAAGAAGACCATTTCGTGATCGACCCGATACCCGACATACTTCACTGCGGGCACGTCCACACGGTTGGGGTCACGCGGTACAAAGGCGTGCTGACCATCAACAGCGGAACCTGGCAGAGCCAGACAGAATTCCAGAAAAGGATGAACCTGCAGCCCATGCCTGCGAGAGCTACGGTCGTTGACCTTGCAACTATGGAATACAGGATCATCCAGTTTAATTAATTCAAGGATCAATATGCTGAAGAATACCTACATACACATCCCTGGTATAGGCTCCTCAACAGAGCGGCGGATATGGGAACGCGGTATAAAGAGCTGGGATGACTACCTGAAGAACTATGAAATGGTAAAGATTCCAAGGGCTAAGAAGAGGTCGCTACTCTCTGGGATCGAGGAGTCCATCGAGCAATTATCCGCGGGGAACCATGCATTTTTCGCAAGGCGGCTCCCATCCGGGCTTCACTGGAGGGCATACCGTCATTTTATCGAGAGAACAGCATATGTTGATATTGAAACTACAGGCCTCTCCGCCGAACGCGATGAAATAACCATGATAGGCATATTCAATGGAAATGAGACAAAGACATTTATAAGGGGCATCGACCTTGGGGATGCGGCGGCGGAGCTTGGGAAGTACAAACAGCTCATCACCTTCAACGGAGCACGGTTTGATCTTCCTTTTATTGAGCAGGAATTCCCCGGTATCCTGAACCACCTGCACGTGGACCTGCTGTACCCCCTGAAAAAGCTGGGGTACAGCGGCGGTCTCAAAAGGATCGAACGTGTGCTCGGGATAAGCAGGAGCGAGGAAACAGAGGGAATGAATGGTTTTGATGCCGTGAGGTTATGGAGTATGTACGAAAAGGGGGATGAAGAATCTCTTGACCTGCTGATTAAATACAATGAGGAAGACGTGAAGAATCTTGAGAGGATAATCAGAATGACCCACTCGAAGATGATAGACTGTGAGATGAGCTTTTAAGATCAGATGTAGTTATAAATAATATTTATATTGTGCACGACAACGATAAGATATACCACGTTGAGGGATAGTATTACGAACATTATATTTAAGCTCGATAAGATACCTATCGAATTCAGCCATCCGTTTTTATGGGACAGGAAAAACTCTGATTTCCTCCACACATTTTTAATGATATAACAAAGTATCAAAGCCGTTATAATTTTTAAAGCCGATGGTAATAATATTCCAAAGATACCAAAGAGGTACGCGGTTTTTTCATTGGCTTCGTAAGCATTGAAATATTCCAGGCCGATATATGTACTGACAATATCCAGTACGATCAGCAGGAGAAATAAGTAAATACTGTATTCAGTGAATTTTGAATACTGTGGCATTATCTTCTTGAACATGGTCAAACCCGCCTGCGTACTGCCATCAGAAGGATGGCTGCGTTTCCACTGAGCAAAATCCAGAATGTCTTCAGATTATTTAAAGCTTTCTAAATTATTTACTACAGTTCATTATAATCATCATAATCACGTCAAGACCTCAGAAAACACAAACCTTAAGAGCACTGAAAAAGTATTGGAGTAAAACGTGATAGAAAAAACCATTGCAGGATTGAAAATCGGAGATACTCAACCTGTAAGGATAATGGGTGTTATAAACCTGAGCAAGGAGTCTTTTTACAAGGGTTCTGTTGTCCAGGCCGACCTTGTTCTGGATACGGCCCGGAAGATGGTACAGGAGGGCGCGGATATTATCGATATCGGCGCCCGCTCCACGTGGCCGCTGGCGCAGAAGATCTCAAAAGAGGAGGAGCGCTCCCGCCTCATCCCAGCATTGAAGCTCCTGCAGGATATCGATGTCCCGGTCTCGGTGGACACCATGTTCGCGGACATAGCGGATGAGGCACTCTGTACAGGCGCGAATATTATCAATGACGTGAGCGGTCTCACAGCCGATGGAAAGATGGCGAAAGTAGCAAAAGAGCACGGCTGCCCTGTAATATTGATGGCAAGCAATAAACTTCCAGGCGACCCTGTGGGCATGGACGCAGTAATGAGTTCACTTGAAAGGATAATATCCGGGGCAGAAGAAAATGGAATATCTCCCGACAATATAATCATAGACCCCGCGATAGGAAAGTGGACGCCAGAGAAACTTCCGCTCTACGACTACGAGGCCATAGATAATCTCCAGAGGCTCCGGGTTTTCGGGAAACCGATCCTGGTTGCCATATCCAGGAAATCCTTTATCGGGGAGACGCTCAATAAACCTGCAAGCGAGAGGCTGTACGGAAGCCTTGCAGCAACGGCAATTGCGGTACGGAACGGGGCACATATCGTACGGACGCATGATGTGGCGCCAACTGTTGATGCGGTAAAAGTAGCGCAAAATGCAAGAGCAAAAATACCCTCGGTAAAATCGGACGGGATCGAAGCAGAACCGCTATTCATAAAAAACCCGGACGACAGTGCTAGGGCGATGGCATATACAGGCGTGACAGGGACCGGAAGCCAGGTCATGAAAAATAAAACAGTTCTATACAATATCCTTCTTAAAAACATAACCGCGACAGAAGCGCTGATCATAAAGCAGGAGATGCTCGCGCGGGGAGGAGATGCAGCCCTCCCGCGGGAGGCTGTATCCCATGAGGTGGATAAAGTGAACCTAATAATCACAGGAACAAAGCTCCAGATCGAGCGTCTTATTAAAAAAATAAAGCACCAGGTGAGAGATTTGCCTCTGGTCGCGGATATGCTGGCTGAGTTGATCGAGAAAGAGAACGATGCTGTTTTCAGGTATTCGGGAAAAAGATAATAAAATGATAATATCAAGACAAAAAGAATTTAAGGATATCCTGAGGGTGCTGAAAGAGAGGGATATCTTCATAATCGGCTGCGGGAAATGCGCTGCAAAATTGCATGTGGGCGGTGAGCCCGAGGTGCTTGAGATGAGTAAAAAGCTTAAAGCGGCAAAAAAGAACGTTGTCGGATCGACGGTCCTAAGCTCTGCGTGCAGTATCAACTCATGGAAAGAAATACTCTCTCAAAATCCCGGGATTAAAAAAGCAGAAGCTTTACTGGTTATGTCCTGCGGCGGAGGTGTGTCCGTACTCTCAGGGGTTTCAGGGAAGCAAGTCTACCCTGCGCTTGATACCGAATCCGTGGGAGGGTTCTGCCGTGATGATGTGGTGAAGGACCAGTGCGGCATGTGCGGTGAATGCATGGTATGGATGTACGGCGGGATATGCCCCATCTCGCGGTGCGCCAAGAGCCTGCTCAACGGACCGTGCGGCGGTGCAGTGGATGGAAAATGCGAAGTGGACGACCGCACATGTGCCTGGGATGAGATATATGAGCGATTGAAAAAGATGGAGAAGCCTGAGTACCTCAAGATCATACACCTGCCTAAAAATCACACAAAAAAGCAGAGGAGGGAGAGAGTTTGAGCTTCCGGGAAACACTGGGGTCTAAAAAGTTCATAATCACAGCCGAGATAAGCCCTCCAAAAGGTACTGATACGGCGGCTATGCTGAAGGATGCAGGCACGATAAGAGAAGTCGTAGATGCAGTAAACATCACGGATAACCAGCGGGCGGTCATGAGGATGAGTCCTCTCACCGCATGCAGCATACTTTCAAAGAAAGGATACGAGACCATAATGCACCTGACATGCAGGGACAGGAACAGGCTTGCCCTCCAGTCGGAGATTCTTGGAGCTGCGGCGATGGGAATAAACAACGTACTGGTGATGACAGGAGACCATCCTGCAAAAGGCGACCATGCAGGAGCCAGGCCTGTATATGACCTTGACTCGGTCCAGCTCCTTGGTCTTATCAGGGAATTGAACCGCGGCTTTGACCTGTCAGGCAACCTTCTGCACGGGGCGCCAGATATCTTAGCAGGTGCGGTGACTGGAGTAGAATTAAACGAACCCTCGTTCATAAAACTTGAGAAAAAAGTGAAGATGGGAGCAAGGTTCATACAGACCCAGGCGGTTTTTGATACAGGCAAGTTCTCTTATTTTTTGGAAAAAATCAGGAGTTCAGAGGCTTTTGAAGGGGTCAGGATAATTGCAGGCATAATCCCGCTTAAATCAGAGAAAAATGCGAACTTCCTCAATAAGAATATAGCAGGTATAAGGGTACCTGAGGACATAATCAAACGGATGCATGCTGCTCAAAACCCTGTATTTAAAGGAATGGAAATAGCGGCAGAACTAATAAAAGAACTGCAGGTGGTATGTGACGGCGTGCATATCATGCCAATAGGAAACCATGAACATACAGCCGGGATACTTGAGATGGCAGGAATGAGATGAGAACACAGATCGAGCACGCAAGGGAGGGTTTAATCACTCCGCAGATGGAAGCAGTCGCGAGAATTGAAGGAATTGATGTTCACACCCTTCTCTCGCAGGTAGAGGAGGGAAGCATTGTCATCATGAGCCGCAGGGAAAGCTCTGTAGGCATCGGTAAAGGTCTTAGAACGAAAGTGAACGTCAATATAGGCACTTCCTCTTTAAAGATCGACCCTGAAGAAGAAGTGAAGAAAGCAGGCATAGCTGAGAAATACGGCGCTGATACCCTTACCGACCTTTCCATGGGCGGGAATATCACGGAAATACGCAGGATGATCTTCAATAACACCACTCTGCCCATAACGACGATACCTATCTACCAGACTGCAGCTGAAAAAGGTCTCAGGGATATGACGCAGGAAGACATTATCCAGGACATAAAGCAGCAGGCAGAGGAAGGTGTGAGCTCTTTCGTACTTCACTGCACTGATAGTGAGATGCTAAGACAGCTCAGGAAAGGGAAAAGGATAATGGGCGTCGTCTCCAAAGGAGGCTCGATAACATGCGCTTACATGCTGCGGAACGGGTGCGAGAACCCGTTCATCGAGAACTTCGACACGATCCTGGAAATCCTGAAAAGATACGATATCGTACTCTCCCTGGGGAACACGATGCGAAGCGGGTGCATACACGACGGGAGGGATAAGGCACAGCTTGAGGAAATAAAAAAGAACGTGGAGCTTGCAAAACGGGCGAACGAGGAGGGTGTGCAGGTCATCATAGAGGGCATGGGCGGGCATGTACGTGCCGACAGGATAGCTGATTATGTAAAGTTCCATAAGCGCAGCTCCAGCTTCCCGTTATTCGTGGCAGGACCTCTGCCCGCGGACGTGGCTGTAGGGTACGACCACATCGCCGGATGCGTGGGAGCGAGCATAGCCAGCGGCGCGGGGGCGGATTACCTCTGCTACATCACGCCCTCGGAGCACCTGGGCCTTCCCGGCCCCCAACAGGTAAGGGAGGGGCTTATCGCCTTTAAGATAGCCGCGCACATAGGGGATTCCATAAAATACGGGTTGAACGGGAAGGACAGGGAGCTTGCAAGAAAAAGGGCAGAGCTTGACTGGGAAGGGCAGTTAAACTACGCCATCGACGGCGAGAGGGCAAGAGAGTTAGCGCCGAAGGAAGGAACCTGTACAATGTGCGGGGATTTCTGCGCCATAAAGATAATGAAGGAGTTCGGGACATGCAATTATTCGGGATAAAGACTCCGCTCGTAAAACCTGGAGATGACTTTGCAGATGTGCTCATCCTAGCGTTGGAGGCTTCGGGCATTAAGCCCCGGGACAATGATATACTGGTACTTGCAGAATCTGCGGTCGCGACTGCAGAGGGACGCGTTATCGAGCTTGAGAGCGTAAGACCTGGTAAAAAAGCCATCGAACTCTCAAGGCGCTATGAGAACGATCCGAGGAAAATGGAACTTATCATCCTCGAATCGGACGAGATACTCGGCGGGATACCCGGCGTTGTGGTCACGATCACAAAAGGAGTCCTCTCCCCCAGCGCAGGAATAGATAACTCGAACGCACCCGAAGGATGCGTTGTATTATTGCCCGAAAGCCCGAGAGAAAGCGCGATCAAGATCAGAGAGAGGCTGATGGCTGAATACGGATGCAGCCTTGGAGTGATCGTCGGCGACAGCAGGACGCAGCCGCTGCGCCTGGGATGCGTTGGTATTGCCCTTGGCTGCGCAGGTCTAGAGCCTGTCGAGGATATAAGGGGGCGAAAAGACCTCTTCGGGAAACCGCTTTTGATAACAAGAAGAGCCACGGTAGATAATCTCGTATCTGCCGCGCAGATCGTGATGGGCGAAGCAGATGAGAGCACGCCTGCAGTGCTTATCAGGGATGCGCCCGTAAAGTTCATCGAGGGAAGCGAGGAGATACCGACGATCTCACGGGAAGAGTGCCTGTATTTCGGGTGTTTTAAGAAATAATGCTCAAGTCCCGGAGGATATAGGTAGACTTGGAGTTTGTAGATGACCAATGGCATACAGAACACCGGGAATAAATATCCGCCAGCATCCAGGGTCTTGAGAAATCGGAAATTCATTCCAGGATACCGAATATAAATGAGTTCTCAGAAATGCTCATCGATCTCGCCGAATGCGTGCTTTCATATCTACTGAATATTACAGTTACAAATCGTTTGAGAGAGGCAAATATTGATGTAAAAAGTTCAAAAAAAACATATGAGATTTTAAGGGATGGTATTGTTGGAAAAATGAGTTTAAAAAGCACAGGTGAGGAATCTT
>Ga0074199_1001584_pt1 | contig 18662 bp, 18 predicted proteins | sample EPASupsiteSAE347_FD_64528 | JGI IMG/M metagenome (GOLD analysis project Ga0074199, IMG submission 64528) | Bioremediated contaminated groundwater from EPA Superfund site, New Mexico - Sample SAE3-47 | ecosystem: Environmental > Aquatic > Deep subsurface > Groundwater > Contaminated ...
CCTTTCGGTCTCACTTGCTATAGCAGTGATGCTCTTCACGGGTACGCTGCACCCGCCCGGAGGAGCTACTGCACTGATAGCCGTGATAGGCAGCGAAAAAATACACGACCTTGGCTATCTCTATGTGCTGATGCCCACGCTTGCAGGGGCACTGCTCATGCTGGTGATAGCGCTGCTGATAAATAATCTGACAGATGGAAGGAAGTACCCGGAGTACTGGTATTGATGGCATCCAAATTCCTATCAAAGATGCTGCAGCCGCGGTGCCATCTTCTTCAGGTATAGGTAAAATGATCCTTTCTCTCTATAAAGTATAAGCTAAATACCTGATTTTAAGGCTTTATAATAGTGGATATATTTATAAGCTATAGTTGCATAATTCGTAATCATGTTTAGCAGACGAAACGTCCTTAAACTAGGTGTAGGCATTGCTGCTGCAACTGCTCTTGATTTAAAGTATTTCCGCATAGTTGAAAATGCACTGGCTCAAAGCTCGCAGGAGTCGTTGTTCATCCGCTCCACGGATTCCCCGAACTGCACGGGAGCGTGCGGATTCATCGCGCAAGTAAATAACGGGCGCATCAGCACCCTTATACAGGCGGCGGATTATCCGGAAGCCGAATACAATCCAAGGGGTTGCCTTCGCGGGCTTTCCATGATGAACCTGATCTATGGGAAGGACCGCCTGAAATATCCCCTTATCCGGACAGGAGAGCGGGGAAGCGGCTTCTGGCAAGAGATGTTAAGACCCTTTCCAAAGAAGCAGAAAATCAGAAAATTCCGGGATATCGCGATCTATTTGTAATAATCACAGATAAAGGGTCGGCAATACTGAATCCTGAGAGCCTTGAACCCACCCATGCCATTCTCGATGGAGAATTCACGGTTGACCTCAAGGGTGGAAATTCGGTGGAAGCGCAGACTGTTTTTACAGAACTGAAAAAATCTTTAAAAGATTACTCCCTCGAAAGGGTGGCATCCGTCACAGATGTTCCAGCCAGACAGATAGAAAGAATAGCTGTCGAAGCCGCAACAACAGCGCCCCTTCATATAATATTCGGCGCCAGCAACTACCAGTGGTACCACGGCGATCTGAAAGGACGTGCTCTTGCTCTGCTCGTTGTGCTCACAGGAAATATCGGAAAAAGCGGAGCAGGCATATCCACGTATGCAGGGCAGTACAAGATACGCTTCAACCTCAAGGAATGGTGGTCTCCAAAAGGAGGAAAGCTCAACTGGGTGCCGTATCTTTATTTTCTGAACGGAAAGGGTTCGCGTTACCCGAAAAACGGCATAAAAGCCATGGTAGGGGGATGGGGCAATCCCTTTGACCAGCACAACATGGCAAACCGCCTGAAAAACATGGCATTATCCGGAGAACTTGAATTCATTCTTACCACGGATATCCAGATGACCACCTCATGCCAGTGGTCCGATGTGGTGCTGCCGGCATCAACATGGTATGAGAAATATGATATAACAGCCACACCTGCCCATCCATACCTCCAGCTCCAGCAGCCTGCCATAAAGCCTATGTTCGAGAGCAGATCGGAGCTCTGGATGGTCAGGGAACTTGCAAAAAGGATCGATCCTGATTTTGAAAAGCACTTCTATCCAGAACTTGATGAAAACGATGCTGCCCTCAGGGTCATCGAGACCGTCCTTGCCACAGGAGGCCCTGAGTCGGAAGGCATCACGCTTGAAATGCTCAAAAAAGGGCCGGTGCGCCTGCATTCCACAGCACCTGGCGACAGGCAGATCCCTTTTTATGAGCAAATCCATAAACGAGTGCCTTTCCCACCAGTGAGCTATCCTGCCGCGCTTGACGCAACAGCAAAATTTGTGAAGAGCGGGCGCATCGAATTCTATAAAGATGAAGACCTGTTCCTTGAGCTGGGCGAACAGCTCCCTGTGCACAAAGAAACCTTCCTTGAGACTGAATACAAACTCGACCCCGATGCAAAGGAGAAATACAGGCTTCGATTTGTGACCAGGAATTCACTTTACCGCGTCCACTCCACCCATTCCAATAACGTCTGGCTGAACGAACTCCAGGGAGACATGCCGAAAGTGTTCTTGAATGGGGATGATGCAAGAGAAAGAGGAATTGGGCACGGAGATTATGTTGAGATATACAACGGCAGGGGGAAGACAAAAAGCTATGCTGTCATCGATCCCGGGGCCCGCAAAGGCACGCTTGTCTTTGAACAGGGCTGGTGGGCACGGTACCTGAACAACGAATCCTACAACTCGCTCACAATGCCCTGGATAAAACCCACGCATGAGGTTTATTTCGTTCCAGGCATTTGGTCGCCCAACACCTGCTGGAACGAGTGCCTCGTTGATGTCAGGAGGGCTGAGCTATGAGGCGGGGTTGGGTTATCGATCTTGAGAAGTGTATTGGGTGCCGGTCATGTATGGTCGCCTGCAAACAACATAACGGGCAGCCACCGGGGACATGGTGGAACCGCGTGTTCACACCCGGCAGCAGGGAAAACCAGGTGGCGCCTGAGAAAGGAAAAGAGTATTTCCTTCCAGTCACCTGCCAGCACTGTGCAAATCCACCCTGCGTAAAGGTCTGCCCTGTAGATGCAACTTACAGCACGGAGGACGGTACTGTGCTCATCGATTTTGAGAGGTGCATAGGATGCCGCTATTGCATCAGTGCATGTCCTTACGGGGTGCGCCAGTTCAACTGGGAAGAACCGAAAAAGACACTTTATAAAGCAGGATATGTGGAGAACTACACATACGGCTACCCGAAGGATTTCCGCAAGGATGGGAGGCTTGTGTATATGCCCGTGCGCTTCAAAGGCATTACTGAGAAATGCCACTTCTGCGTGCACTATTATGAAGAAGGACTGGAGCCAGCCTGCGTGAGGGGGTGCCCCGGAGGAGCAAGGTTCACGGGCGACCTGGATGATCCTGAAAGCGTGGTATCAAAATTGATCCGCGACCGGGATGGGTTCAATCTTTTGCCTGAGAAAGGCACAAAACCGAGCTGCTATTACCTGCCGCCCAGGCGGAAGGAGAACTTGAGTTATGATTTTTAAAAAAATAAGTTTGTTTGTTGCTGCCGTTATCATGGCTGCCGGCATTATCGCATGGCTCTACCAGTTCCAGGAGGGTTTGATAATTACTGACCTTTCGAATCCCTTTTCATGGGGACTTTACGTCTCAGGGCTTGCCTTTTTCGTGGGCAATGCAGCAGGCGGGCTGGTATTGAGTTCCAGTATATATATGTTCGGATTGACAAAATTGAAACCTTTCGCGAAACTGGGAGCACTGACGGCTTTTGCCAATGTGACCGCTGCAATGCTGATAGTCCTGCCTGATATCGGGCAGCCTCTGCGCCTCTGGCACCTCATAGTGTATCCGCAATTCCGTTCCCCTCTTGTCTGGGATGTGATAGTCCTGAACATGTATGCGATCCTTTCACTTGCATACCTGTACATACTCATGCTGCCTGACCTTACAGGGAAGCTCCAGAAAATAGCTATCAAGGTAAAAGACCCTCTTGAATTTTCTGAAAAATGGGCAAAACGCCTGGCGCCGCTTGCGCTTGTGTTCGCTGCCAGCATCCACATCGTCACAGCCTGGATTTTCTCGACACAGGGGGGAAGGGAGTGGTGGTTCACGCCGGCGCTTGCCCCTGATTTCCTTGCTGTTGCGGTAAGTGCAGGAACCACTATCGTGCTCATGGCTTCTGTCCTTGCATTCGGGATAAAGGATGCATATAAAGAAGGGTACAAGACCATGGTCAAAATAATCGCAGCAGCCTTTTTCATACATCTATTCCTGATGTACAACGACTTTTTCATCCACACCTGGTACGGGGCGGAAAGCTCAGCGCACACGCTTGGTGTACTCTTCAAGGACTATCTTGCTGCACATGCCTTTGAGGTAATAGCACCTCTGGCGGCGGTGGCGCTCCTCCTTAACGGCAAAGTGAGGGAGAGCAAAGCAGCAATAATTGCAAGTTCCAGCCTCCTGCTCCTCGGGGTTTTCATACACCGTTTCCTCCTCATGCCCCCTGCATTTGAAGCTATACCGCTCACTTTCAACCCCATCGGACTTCAGGAAATATTCTGGTCATATCCTGTTGCATCGGGCAGGTATGTGGAAGGTATGGATACCTTCGTGGACAGATGGAACTACTTCCCCACATGGGTAGAGATGATCATTTTCCTGGGCGTCCTTGCCTACATGTATTTCGTAGTTGCTCTGGCTTCAGACTATCTGCCTGTTATTAAAAAGGAACAGGAAGTAATTTAATATGACAGAGAAACCCAAAAACGGGATTTACGGGAATTTATCCCTGCTTTTCAGCTACCCCGAAGTCATTCCTGATGAGGATCTGTTGAAGAACTCGCTTCTGCAAGGTAAACTTCCCGGGATCCATGATCTCATAGACCTTCAAAACCAGTATGTGCGGCTTTTTATCAACGCTCTTCCGGAAGTACCCTGCCCACCCTACGGATCATTCTATCTGGAAGGCTCCTGCATGGGAGAAAGCACGGTCAGGGTGCGGAATATTTATCGGAAATATGGGTTTGAAACCGATGAATTGCCCGACCACATAGCGGTGGAACTTGAATTCTTAAAATACCTGGAGCAATACTTTCATGTGGATGAAGAGGCAAGGTCGGACTTCCTGTTCCTCATTAACCACCTGATATCCTGGACACCAGCATTTTTCAAAGAGATAGAAAAGCACGATGGAAGCGGATTTTATATTGCTGTTTCACGGGCTGCCGAAAAAATAATTAATAAAGCGATATCTGAAACATCTTGGTTTGGGTCATGTTGAGGCAATGGGTTATCGAAAATACGGGCTAAAGAAAGAGAGACCTGTGCGAATGAGGGACGGGTCGGCGGTCGTAATGGAAAAAGAAGTAAATAGGTTGAAACTTTTCAGTCCTTCTCTTTTTCTAACCTTTCGATAAGTTCTCTTACCCAGCTATATGTCATTATCATTCTCGGGAAGCCTACGGTGTTTAGTGTGAGCAGGATGGTGTGGTATATCTCCGGAGGGGTGGCTCCAGCCTCAAATGCCTGTGTAGTATGGGAGCGTACTGCCCCATGCAACTGTGCCGATGCTGCCATACCGAGCTGTATTAGATGGCATGTCTTTTTATCCAGCGGTCCTCCGCTGTGTACCAGTTCGCCTGTTTTTTCGTGTGCTACCCAGATATCAGGGTATTCTTGAATAAAGGATGTGAGTGCTTCTGAGAACTTTTTAATTTTTAACCCTCCTTTTATTATTTTGTTTTGAGTTCTGCCGTATTAAAGATTTCGACTTTTATTTCTCATTGGGTGCGCACAAAATTCTTCTTAAAGGAAATACATTATCACAGGCAGCAGTATTACCCCATCGCGGAAGTTAAATATTTTATGGAATTCTCAGTGTCACGCCTATGAATTATTAGCTTTAATGTCCAATAACACTCTGGGGTTTTTTCATGGGTTCCAATCACCGCAAAGGACGCAAAGATCGCAAAGCATGGCAGCAATATTCTTTGCGTCCTTTTGCCCTCTTTGCGGTGAGACTGCCCCAACTGGTCATTGGAAACTCGGAGTGGCATCGGCTTTGTTGTGATTGCCTAATCTGCACATACAGCTAAGAACTTAAATAGGATACCGTTGTAGTAATAATAGATGCAGCCCAAATAGTTTGTTTTAAGAAAGAAAGACAGAGAAGCCAGTACACCGACCGGGAGGCAGACAACGTACTTCCGTGAGGAAGAGCGCCATCCTCGCGAATCCGACCGCCAACTAATCAGAGAAATACTTGACCGCAGGCATGCGGTTTCAATTATATTGAGCTAGCATGTGCTTTGACAAACTCCAGGCAGAGTGAAAATACCCGGTTATCCTCTTCTTTTAAGACGCTCGCAGGTCTTTCCTCATAAGTTTTGTACTGCCGCAGTCTTCTATTGTAGAGTTCTTTTCTGAATTCGTATGCCTCTTCTGGCGAGTAATCGAAGCTGTAGCCGTTCCATTCAAGGAAAAGCTCCACCGCATATAAGGCAGTCCTGTGGTGCTCTTAGAAGAAATATATTATCACCGGTAGCAGTATTACCCCCATTGCGTGCGTCTTCCTTATTCTCGCGAAAGATGAGATCATCCCTACGGGCGTGGATATCAGGAAAATAACAAGCCCGAACCATCCTGTGAACGCCACGACCATCAGAGTGAGAAATGCAAGGACTGCTGCGCACAGTTTTGAATAGTTGATCCTGGAGAGTAACCCTGAGATCCTGTCCCCAAGATAGATTGTCGTGTAATAGGAGATTATTGAGATGTATATTATTACAATTAATAAGACCATGATGGTTGAGAGCTCCCATTCGTTCACATTGATCAGCTTATCTATTGCTACCATCGCGCCGCTCCTCGTCCTGTGGATTATATAGAGGGCGACCAGGCTGAAAATCGCGTTCGCCGTATTCGCACCGCTAAGCGAAATCATGAATTCCTTTGAGGAATCCGCATCCTTTTCCTCACGCACAAGCAGCCTTGCGATTATGGTGCCGACAGCAGATGAGACGCCCGGAAGCCATGCCACGAACGAGCCGGCTGCGCTTCCTGTCAGCATGCCTCTTATAATTCTCTTTTTGGGCAACGCAAATTTGCACGTCCTCTGCTGCGGGGGTATTTCAGATTTTGTCATGAGGCTGAGGACGAGCATCGATGCGCCAAATAAACCGGAGAGAAGGGGAAGGAGGATGGAGGGTTCGCCGAAATCAACCAGCGGCGACATCTTATCGGTATTATCAAACGCAAACATTCCCAACAGCCCGGATATGATGAAAAGGATCACTGCATAGCTCTTGAATTTAAGATGAACCAGAGACCCCTGCCCTTCGATTACCTCGCCCTTCTCGGTTGCTATCATCAGCACGACAATAAAAACAAGGAGCCAGCCTATATATGCATCTATCGTGCCGTAGACGTGCTGGAAGAAAAACCCCAGGGGAAAAGCCATTAAAAGAGCCGCTACGACCGCGCCCGCGCTCCCGATGGCAGAGAGGCGGACGGCTTCCGCACCCCTGCCTTCCATGAGCAGAGCGTGTCCCGGCAGCACGGCGAGGGCGGTATCGGCTTCGGGTGCGCCCAGGAAGATGGAAGGGATGATATCGATAAAGGTTTGCGTGACTGAATTTGCGAGGATTATTACTGCGATGTAAAAGGGTTCAAATCCCAGATCGAGGAAAACCGGAGATAGCGCAACAAGGATGAGGGCGAAGTTGTTGACGTGGATGCCCGGGGTCAGGCCTGAGATGATGCCGAGAAGGAAGCCGAGGAAGACGGAGAGGATGAGGGGGGTGAGGGAGAGTTCCACCATGGGGGGCTTCTACACAGTTAATTTATAAAAGGAATTTGTTTCCCTTCTCTCCCCATCAACCACTTCCACAGCGGCATATAGATTACCCTTCCCCCCTCAACCGCTTCCTCCCCTTCAAAATCCTCGGTAATCACAAGCCCTTCTTTCAGATCAAACTCCCTCATCGCCTCCATCATCCCTTCGATCTCCCGCTTTTTTGTTTTTGCATCATCCAGATTCCAGCAAACCTGTATGACCTCCACGATTTTCAGTCCCTTTTTTATCACAAAATCCGTTTCCCTCTGGCGTCCATCCTTCCAGTAATATATTTCCTCCCCTTGTCTTGTTAATTCAAGGAACACTATGTTCTCGGCTATTTTCCCTGCATCTTCGCTGAACCGGAACGATATAGCATTTCGAAGCCCGCTGTCTATGCAGTAAACCTTTCGGGGGTTTTTTTCCTGCTCTTTTAATGAGTATGCATGCTTTTTTACAAAGAAAAACAGGTATGAATACGAGAGAAAATACGAGAACCGTTCAATCGTGCTTATCGGGATGTCTAAAAATCCTTTTATACTGTTGAAGGTCACAGGCGAAGAAACGTTCGTAATGTAGAATTTTGAAAGCGCTATCAACTTATCGTGGGCTTTGATGCCGTGCTTTACAATAACGTCTTTTGAAAGGATATCATCGTAATAATCCCTTAACATCGCGCTTTTTTCTTCGGACAGGACTACCTTTGGAAAAGCGCCAAATTCCATGTATTCGCGCAGGAGGCGGCGTATGGCATGGCGTTTTGAAACCGCCTCAAGCTTTGTTTTTATTTCAACTCCCTTAAATTTCAAAAACTCCGGAAAGCTCAATGGGAACACCTGTATTGTAATATGCCTTCCGGTGAGCGCAGTCCCGAATTCTTCGCTCAGGAGCCTGGATGAAGAACCGGAAACGATCAAATAAGCCACATCACGCTCATGGAGGGATCTCACGAACTTTTCCCAGCCTTTGATATGCTGTACTTCATCCAAAAAGATATACGGCTTTCCTTCCGGCTCGAGAAATTCAATATATGCATCGAATATCTGCTGCAAAAGTTCAAGAGAAAGTTCTGCCCCGAACCTGGGGTCTTCGAAATTTACAAAGAGAGTATTCTTTTTATTAACGCCGTTTTTAATCAGTTCATGAAGGTATTGTTTCATAATTGTGGACTTTCCCGAACGGCGTGCACCTATGATCGTTGCCACCTGTCCGGATTTCAAAACATTATTGACCTTCTCGACATACTTTTTCCGTTCCACTCCTGTGTTAATTTCCTTCTCCCAGAAATTCCATTCTGATAAAATTTCTATTAGTTTTGCCTTTTCCATAAATCATAGATGTGCGTTAAAGTTTATATATTCATAGGTTACTTTTAGCATTTAATAACCTATGAATCAGTAATTTGAAATCTTTCATTAAAATACTCAAAAAGATTATGCCTATGAGATGTAATTCTAAGTTCTGTGAAAATCGCCGTTACGAAGCTCAAAGAGAAGTCCGAAGGCATCCCCGAATTATTCCGGCGCTACGGTCACGAAGCCGTATTAGTCTCTACCATGAGAGCATCCGACCCCGCAGACCCCGCGCCGCTATCCCGCCTTGCAGAGATGGCGTCAAAAGGCGGGATCGATATCCTTATTTTCACAAGCGCGCTCGGCGTAGATAAGTTCTTTGAGAGAGCAAAGGCTGCAAAGACCACGCGGATAGTGAGCGTTGGTCCCAAAACGGCGAAAAAAGTGGAAGGATACGGGTTTTTAAGCGAGGTCATAGCGCAGTTCTCATCAGAGCATTTCGCAGAATACCTCGGCGATATCAGGGGGAAAACCATAGGCATTGCGCGCGCGGAGGTGCCGAACCCTGAGTTGATAGAATCGCTTGCATCCGGGGGGGCTACGATAATCGAGGCGCCGGCATACAGGCTTGAGCCAGCCGGGAACAGTATTGCCGATGTACTAAAAGAGGCGGATGCTGTTATCTTTACAAGTGCGAAATCATTTGAATCATCAGGTTTTAACCATGACCAGGCAAGAAAGATCAAAGTTATTGCAATCGGCGAAAAAACCGCTGATACGATGCGGAAATATGGGGTAATCCCTGATATTGTGGGAGACGGCACGCTTGAGGGTTGTTTAGAGCGTGTGTAAAAGTGTGTCTGAATACTCATTCATAACCAATCATGTGGATCGAATCAATCATGTGGATCGAATCGGTGTAAAAACCACATGTGTATCAAATTTTCAGAAAAAGCTCTAAGGCGCTGCGACCTGCTCTCAGGAACGAAATTAGGAAATTATTTCTCAAACAGTTCACTAGATAGGCGCCGTTCTCTGTGAAACATATAGTTGAGTTTACAAAGCCACAGCTTTATATACTAATTTATATACTAAAGTAATTACAATGATGAATCTTGAAGAACGCCTGGAGTTATTGAAACAAAAAGTTCAAGATGATGACTTTCTGAAAGCAAAAGGTCTTGGCAACGAAATTCCATTCTGGATTTTTGACTATCCTCCTGAAAAAGAGCTGCTAGTCCGTGAAACAGTCGATAAGATGACATTTAACCTGAAGAAGAGATCGGGTAATGTCCTTGTGATTGATTTATATGAAATGTGCCTTGAATTATATAAAGCAGGTTGTGGTAATAGATGTTAGGGAGGGAAAGCAGAAACCTGTACTTGCTTTTGGAAGGGCATATAGAAGAGTTGGGAAATCAAATCAAAAACTTGGATCTGACGAAATAAGGAATCTTGCTCTTGAAACCTCAAAAGTCTTCTGGGATGAGTGGATTTGTGAAGTTGCAAGGTTGGGAGATATTGATGAGGAGAAGGTGATGTGGTTTTTGAAGAGAGCAAAATATGAAAGGAGGCTTGAGTTAGATACGGAAGTCCCGCTCATAGAAGCTTTGGAGAAATTAGAATTATTGAGGGCAGGAAAACTGATAAACGCCGCTGTTTTGTTATTTGGGAAGAATCCACAAAAATTTGTCCTGCAATCAGAAACAAGATGTGCAAGATTTAAAGGGACAAAACCGCTGGAATTTATAGATATGAAGGTTTTTGGTGGGAATATAATTGATCAGAGGGAAGATGCTGTTGAATTCGTAAAAGAGCATATTAAACTGCATGCAAAAATAGTCGGGGTGGAGAGGATCGAGACCTGGGAGTATCCAATTGAAGCGATTAGAGAGGCGGTTTCAAATGCAATTTGCCACAGGAACTATGAAACTGCATCTAATGTCCAGATAAGGGTTTTTGATGATAGAATTGAGGTTTGGGGATGTGGTTTGCTGCCAGAGCCACTTACGCCAGAGAAGTTGAAGAAACAACATAAGTCGATTTTGAGGAATCCTTTGATAGGGAAATGTTTCTTCTTGATAAAATTTATTGAGCAATGGGGAACGGGGACTAACAGAATGATTGAAGAGTGTGTGAATCATGGCTTGCCAGAACCTTTATTTGAAGAGATTGCCGGTGATTTTGTGGTAACTTTCAGGAAATATAATATTTCAGATGAAATACTTAATGAATTGAATGAAAGGCAGAAGAAGGCAATAGAATATCTGTTAAAATACAAGAAAATAACAAATACAGATTATCGAGAGCTTAATTTGAATATCAGCGATAGAACTGCTTTGAATGATCTTAATGAATTAATGGAGAAAAACATTATTGCAGCAAAAGGTGAAAAAAAGTATAGATATTACATACTTCGGTAATTTCGGATAAGTTTCGGATAAACTTCGGATAGAATATAATGAAATCATCAATCAACAGATTCAATCAATACACAGGTAACGATTTATGACACTCCCGAACATGGACAAAGCCAGTATCATTGAATTCTCAAATACTGTCAGAGACAGGGTGCTATGAACATGGACGGACAACGAAATAGAACACGGATTGCGCGGATGACGCGGATGCACACGGATACGATTGATCCGGTTTTCGTGTTCAATCAAAAAGGAGAGAGAAAAATTAACAACGAACTCGGACTAACTCAAAACGAACTCACGCTACCAGAGTTCGTTCCAGTTCGTTTTAGTTCGTTGTTAATTTCTTCATACCAGAACACGGATGGCACAAAGAAAGATATTCAGTCAAAATCCATTCCAGTGAAGAAGATTTCAAGTCCTGAAGATATCTCTGTTCTTGACCCTGCGAAAGGGTCGGGTCATATTCTTGTGTATGCTTTTGAGGTTCTGTATGAGATATACAGGTCGCAGGGTTATCTTGAGAGTGAGATAGCGCCCCTGATACTTAACAAGAACCTATATGGTCTTGATATCGATGACAGGGCGGCGCAGCTTGCAGGTTTTGCGCTGATGATGAAGGCGAGGATGTATGATAAAGAGCTGTTCAACAAGAAGATCGCTTTGAATCTCTGTGCTATTCAGGAAACGAGGGAAGAGTGCGCCCTGAATCGAGGGAAGTATCCCGAACTTTGCAGATTATGGGATTTCTTTATCGATGCGAAGAATTACGGGTCTATATTGAAGGTGGAGGGGTTTGATTTTGAGAGGTTAAGAGGGGAGGTTGATCTGCTGAAGAAGGAAGGGACGCTTGATTTTGTTTCTGTGGGGTCGAAATTGGAGGCGCTTGTGAAGCAGGCGAGCCTCATGAGCCGGAAATATGATTGTGTTATTACGAATCCGCCGTATATGGGTTCAGGTGGGATGAATGCTAAATTAAAGCAGTTTGTCAATATTGAGTATCCCGATTCGAAAAATGATTTAATGACATGCTTCATGGAAAAAGGATTTGAATTTCTAAGTGATGATGGTTTTCTTGCAATGATTAATATCCCTTCATGGATGTTTTTATCATCATTTCAAACCTTGAGAGAAAAAATATTGAAAAATCATACTATCTATTCATTATTGCACAATGGTAGAGGTATTTTTGGCGCAGATTTTGGAACTGTCGCTTTTGTAATTAATGAAAGGATAAATCATAATTTTAATGGAGTTTACCGAAGGCTTTTTACAAAAAAAAGTGCCGTAGATAGTATTAAACAAAAAGAAACATGGTTTAAAGATTCAAAATTCGGTTTATTTTCATCAAATCATGATGATTTTTTAAAAATACCAGGAACTTCGATTGCTTATTGGGCAACTGGAAATTTTAAAAATGTATTCGCGCGTGGAATTAATTTGAATTCCATTTCGACTGTTTTCGAAGGATTGAAAACAAGAGATAATGATCGATTTTTGAGACTATGGCAGGAAATCGAGTATAGTGATATTTTTGATAAGTGGTTTTATTACAGCAAAGGGGGAGGATTTAGAAAATGGTTTGGAAATAACGAATATGTTATAAATTGGGAAAATGAAGGGTTTGAAGTAAAATCATTTAAAAAATCAAGTGGGACAAATTTTAAATTTTATCTAACTGATGCAGTGACCTATTCAGCATTAACAATTGCAAAATTCTCATCGAGATTTATTACTAAATCTTTTTTTGGTGGTGGAGGTTCAGGTATTTTAAATCTAAATGATAAGATAAATTATGTTTTGGCATTTACAAACACAAAACTATCATCTGCAGTACTCTCGATATTTAGCGAGTCTTTAAATTTCGAGGTTGGAAATGTTGGGTGCCTACCAATAATTCTTCCAGAATCCGAACAAACAAAATCCCACATCGACCATCTCACTCAACAAAACATCGACATCTCCAAAGAAGAATGGGACTCCCGAGAAACAAGCTGGGACTTAACTACAAACGAACTCTTACGCCATAAAACATCCCCACACCTCGAAGATGCATTAAACACCTACTGCACCTACTGGAAAGATCAATTCTTCAAGCTCCACGCAAATGAAGAGGAACTGAACCGCATCTTTATAGACATCTATGACCTTGCGGATGAAATCACGCCGGATGTGCCGCTGGATGACATAACGATCCTGAGAGAAGAATCTGAGATCAAAGACGGCGGACTCCTGAAGTCCTTCTTCAAAGACCACGTCAGGACTTACCAGAAAAAACCCATTTACTGGCTTTTCACATCCGGCAAAGGCAGGGGGTTCGATGCGCTTGTGTATATGCACAGGTATGACAAGACCCTGCTGGCAAAGATGAGGACTGATTACCTGCTTGAACTTGAGGCAAAGCTTGATGCGAGGATAGGTATGCTTTCTGACTCGGCGCGGGATAAGCAGGAGAAAGAGAGGATCGGGAAGCTGATGCAGGAGCTTGCGGCGTATGATGAGAAGCTGAATAATAAGGCGCTTGAGTTTATTGAGATTGATCTTGATGACGGAGTGGCGGTGAATTATGCGAGGTTTGGGGGGCTGGTGGAGGGGATATGAATTACAGAAATGAAGTTAATATCAGGATGCAGTAAGTATGGACAACAAAACAGCAGGAAGCAGTGGAATGAATACAAATACTAATAACATTGGGCAAGGTCAGCTGATCGGTGACCAGCCTCAGGATGGCGAGCTGTTTGACCGGGTTGTTTCCATTCTTGACCAGGCACGGGCAAATGTTGTCAGGTCAGTCAATAACCAGATGGTGATCGCCTACTGGCTGATCGGGCGCGAGATCGTGAAAGCGGCTCAGGGTGGTGATGAACGGGCTGAGTATGGGAAAAAAGTGCTTGAAGAGCTCTCTGCCAGGCTTTCACATAGGTATGGCAAGGGCTTTTCCGTGACGAACCTGCGTTATTTCAGGTTGTTCTATCAGACATATGCTGAGCGCTTACCTGAGATTCGCCACATGGCTTGTGATGAATCTGGCCAGATGGATGGGATTCAGCAAAATCATCACAAGGCTTGTGATGTTTTGGAAGACATGAGCCTTGCAGTTCAAAAAAGCGAATGCATCCAGGGTTTTTCCCCGCTACTTAGCTGGTCGCATTACCGAGCACTGACCAAAGTAGAAAACATGAACGAACGCCTGTTTTATGAACTTGAGGCCGAGAAAGAAGGCTGGAGTGTTCCACACCTGGAGCGGCAGATCAACACATTTCTCTTTGCACGATTGCTTAAAAGTAGGGATAAGGCTGGCCTGATGAAGCTGACGCGAGAAGGTCACAATCCGAAAAACCCGATAGACACAATAAAAGAACCATACATTCTTGACTTCCTCGGTTTGCCCGATTCCGATGTTCTGCACGAATCGAAGCTCGAAAAAGCCATTATCAGCAACCTCCAGTCATTCCTTCTTGAACTTGGCAAGGGCTTTGCCTTTGTTGGAAGACAAAAACGGCTACAGTTTGAGGATGATTTCTTTTATATTGATCTTGTTTTCTACAACTGTATTTTGAAATGCTACCTGCTGATAGATCTGAAAATTGGTGAACTGACGCATCAGGATGTTGGTCAAATGGACAGTTACGTCAGAATATTTGACGACAGATACATCACGCCAGGCGATAATCCGACTATCGGATTGATCCTTTGCTCAAAAAAGAACGAGACCATCGCAAAGTATTCGGTGCTCAATAACAGCAAGCAACTCTTTGCCTCAAAATACATGCTCTATCTGCCAACAGAAGAGGAACTCAAACGCGAGATACAACACCAGCGCCAACTGATCGAAGAGGGATCACATCATGACTAAAGAAGGGCTCATCCTTGCGAATAAGGGTGAGACCATCAAGGACTTCCTGGTAAAAGTTCCGGCGCCGTCGTTCATGCCTGACGATGATAACATCATCCCTGTACTTGAGGATGAATACTTTAAAGATGATATCGTATCAAGGTTCAAGGAATTCCTCAAGGTCACGTTCGGAGAAAAAACCCTTGCCGAGAACCTTGATTTCATAGCAGGAGCGCTCTCAAAATCAAAGAAAGGCAGCGAGTCGTCTGAGAAGATCATACGGGACTATTTCCTGAAGTCCTTCTTCAAAGACCACGCCAGGACTTACCAGAAAAGACCCATTTACTGGCTTTTCACATCAGGTAAGGGCAGGGGGTTCAATGCGCTTGTGTATATGCACAGGTATGATAAGACCCTGCTGGCAAAGATGAGGACTGATTACCTGCTTGAACTTGAGGCAAAGCTTGATGCGAGGATAGGTATGCTTTCTGACTCGGCGCGGGATAAGCAGGAGAAAGAGAGGATCGGGAAGTTGATGCAGGAGCTTGCGGCTTATGATGAGAAACTGAACAATAAGGCGCTTGGTTTTATTGACATTGACCTTGATGATGGGGTGGCGGTGAATTATGCGAAGTTTGAAGGGTTAGTGGAGGGTGTGTGAATGAAATTGCAGAAGTCCAGCAATAAGATAAGGTTAGATTATGGGAGATATAAAACGTAACCCATTTCCATCAGGGGATATCGAGGCATTGTGCAAAGTCCTGGCAGATACGAATACTGGGTTAACTGGTGGCGAGATTGCTCATACATTAGCACAAATCGGTGTAGTCGATACGGACCCAATGATGACGAAGTGGAAACGCTTATACAATGCGCTTGCCGAAGAACAAAATAAACGCCTGGCCGGGAATAAGGTTCTTTCGTTTATAGCTAAAGCATTGCAACCCACGAGGTATATCAATAACATAGAACGCTATGAATCAATGTTGAGGTGCGTAAATATTGTTTTAGCTTTTCATGGATTAGAATTCAGAGATGATGGCAATTTTCATACTATCAAGCCTGTTTCTTCATTATCAGAAGCAGAAAAGAGAGCTAAAAAATTTAAATCCTCTGTTTCAGATCGTAACCTGCATAATGATCTACTGCGCTTTTGCAGTGCTGAATTGCTTCAAGAAAATTATTTCCATGCTGTACTTGAAGCTACAAAAAGCGTGGCATCAAAGATTCGTTCTATGACCGGACTTTCCAGTGATGGTAGTCAACTTATAGATGATGCTTTTGGAGGACCCGACCCGATTCTTAAGATCAATGCATTCAAAACAGACACAGAAAAAAGTGAGCAAAGAGGATTTGCTAACTTGGCGAAGGGGTTGTTTGGAACATTTCGTAACCCCACAGCCCATGCTCCAAAAATAGAATGGAATCTTGAAGAACAAGATGCTCTTGACCTTTTCACTCTTGCATCATATGTATTACGAAGAATTGATAATAGTCATAAATGAGGAAATATGAACCTGCCAGACCTCATCAAAGCAGGAGAATCAGAAACCGTCGAATTCAAAGAAAAATTCGATGAACGAACCATCGAATCAGCAGTAGCTTTCGCCAACATAAAAGGCGGGATTATTTTTATAGGAGTGTCTGATAAAAATAATATCACAGCATAAAGATCGGAAATGAAACCATCAACCAGTGGGTAAACCAGATTTCTCAAAGCACTGAACCCAGGCTCATCCCTGAAATTGAAATTATCCAGTTAAATGAAAAGACTGTTATAGCAATGCGGATAAAAGAGTATCCCATCAAACCTGTTTCAACAAAGGGCAGATGCTTTAAAAGAGTGAACAGCAGCAACCGCATAATGAGCGCACAGGAGATCGCGCAGGTACATCTGCATTCCACAGGATTGAGCTGGGATAAATATCCTGCTCAAAATGCCAGCCTTGAAGATATTGATATTGAAAAGGTTAAAAGATATATGCAAAAAGCAAAGGAAACCGGCAGAAAAAAGATAGGCGATAATGAAAATCCGGTGCAGGTTCTTGAAAAAATGAATTTAATAAACAAAGGACAGCTTACATGGGCAGCAGTTCTTCTTTTTGGCAAAGAGCCGCAAAAAATTATCTCTCAGGCTGCGATACACTGCGGCAGGTTCAAAGAAGGAAATATAGTTATTGACGACAGGATGATCACTGGGACTCTTTTTGAGCAAATCGATGAAGGTATGGATTTCATTCATAAAAATATAAATGTTGAATTCGTAATGACAGGCAAACCAGAAAGAGAACAGATATGGGATTATCCCCTGGAAGCTCTGCGAGAAGCCCTTATAAATGCTATTTGTCATAGAGACTATACCATTCTATCACATATTGAGATAAGAATATACGATGATAAACTGGTAATCTGGAGTCCCGGCCATTTACCTTTTGGAATTACACTGGATGAACTCTACAAACCACATTCATCTGCCCTTCGAAATAACGGATTAGCAGAAGTCTTCTATGATACTGAACTGATCGAACAATGGGGCAGCGGCATAGAAAAAATGCAAAAGTACTGCCTTAATGCCGGACTTCCTGAACCGATTTTTGAGGAAGATCAGGGATTTCAGGTAGTATTTAGAAAGGATATTTATGATGAAGATTATTTGCGCAGCCTGAATTTGAATGAGAGGCGGATCAAGGCTGTGATGTATGTTAAAAAGAATGGAAACATAACAAACAAAGAATACCAGGAAGTCTGCAATACATCTGAAAGAACCTCTTCACGGGATCTTGCAGAACTTGTATCAAAAGGACTATTTGAACAGATCGGTATTACCGGAAAAGGTACAGCATACATCCTAAGACGCCAAAGACGCCACAATGACGCCATAAAGACGCCAAAGACGCCAGACCTTAACTAATAATAAAAAGAAGTAAAAATGACAAAAGTTGAAAATGCAGAATCCTCATGGTTTAAAAAGGGAGCTACTCTTAGTGATAAGTCTGCTCGAAAAGAATTTGGACTCACACAGGAGGAAATTATTAAGGGAATTGAGGATGGCAGGCTGCATTACCATGTTAATAGTGTATTTGGGAATCCGTATTTGAAGCTGATACGAAGTGAAGTGGAAGCATTTGTAGATGAAAAACATGGCAGCATCTACCTCAAGAAGAAAAAAATCAAGAAAGAGCTTGCACAGATTAACAAGGAATTGAAGATGTTAAAAATTCAAGTTGCTACACTGGAACTGAAAAAATCTGCCATGCAAGCCAGTCTTGCTGAGTTTGAAAAAAATGATTAAGGGGCTCTGCAAATGGAAAAGAACTATAATTGTAACTGTAAATCAGGATGCATAAATAGTCGGTGTTCCTGTTATAAAAATCAAGAACCATGTGATGATAAATGCGGATGTGGTGAATGCAAGAATCCGCTTAATAGTATAGATGTGGAAGAGTATTCAATATGTGCACTTCAAAATATTAACATTGTCAAAAATCTGTCACAGGAAGAATTGGATGAGGGATATGAATTACCATGCGGATGCGAGCAAGTCAAATTGAAATACTTATTAAAGGAATATGAATGCAAAGGATGCGGGACTTTGTATTGGTATTCATTTTGCTGGAATGTTGTGGCTCAGGATGATTGTTCATGGCATTGCGAAATATGCAAAGGCAGTACCGAAAAATAACTTATCTAAATTCAGTCAATTTTTGGTAAAATAGTATAATTCCATTTTGGATGTAAATCATGAGATTCCA
>Ga0074199_1001585_pt1 | contig 18650 bp, 16 predicted proteins | sample EPASupsiteSAE347_FD_64528 | JGI IMG/M metagenome (GOLD analysis project Ga0074199, IMG submission 64528) | Bioremediated contaminated groundwater from EPA Superfund site, New Mexico - Sample SAE3-47 | ecosystem: Environmental > Aquatic > Deep subsurface > Groundwater > Contaminated ...
TTTTGTGTGGTGTGTGTGGTGTTGGGGGGGGGCGGGTTGCCCGCCCCACGCGGGCCAAACCCCGCCGATTCATTTTTCATCTTATGACCATTCACAAAATGAGATGAATATGTTATACCAATTGCGTGGAATTCCCGGGAAATTCCCCTAATGTAGATAAGGCGGCATGTCGCCTATCTACGAGAAATGGATATGTCGGAAATGGAATCCGTATTGTTTTTCTACAAGGCCTCATCATCTTGAAACAGATATTCATGCCGTTTTTTTTAGCGTGGATGGGAGGTTTGCTTCTGGTTCCTTTGGTTCGACGGGTTGCGTTGAACCTGGGATTGGTTGACAACCCCGATCTGCGCAAAATTCATACTCGGCCGATTCCGAGAATCGGGGGAGTAGCGTTATATATTACTGGTTTTTTGGGAGCCCTTCCGTTCCTCTCGGAAGACTTCAAAACCATGGGTGTCATGCTGGCGGGAACTTTCATATTTCTTGTCGGTCTTCTCGATGATATCCTCGATCTACCCGCACGAGTCAAGCTTGCCGGTCAGATCTTTGCCGGGATGATCCTCTTTTTCTTCCATGTTCGAATTGAATTCGTCACGGATTTCATCGCCGGAGAAGGTTTGGTCGCACTTGGATTTTTCACATATCCGTTGTCCCTATTATGGATTATCGGTCTGACCAACACCGTTAATTTAATCGACGGCGTCGACGGTTTGGCCGGTGGTATCGTATTTATTGCATTGGCGACGTTGCTTGCCGTCAGGCTTGCTACGCCGCACACGCAAGATCCGATAATAATCAAGAATGTTTTGATCCTGTCTTCCGCCGTAATGGGTTCTCTTTTGGCGTTTCTAAGATACAATGTCCACCCCGCAACCATTTTCATGGGTGATTCCGGGGCGTATTTTTTGGGATTCATGATTTCGGCGCTGTCGATTGCCGGAGCAGCCAAAGGTTCCATCGTGTTTCCGTTGGTGATACCGTTGATCGCGTTGGGCCTTCCGGTTCTGGATGTCATGCTGGCCATCCTTAGGCGCTATTTCAAGCGGGTTCCCATTTTTCAAGCGGACAAGGAACATCTTCATCACAAATTGCTGAAAAAGGGATTTTCACAAGCCGATACTACGCGACTGCTCTGGATGGTTTCAACCTGCTTTGGTTTGTTGGCGATTCTTACCGCCGACGTTAATCATCGGGGACTACAATCGGCGGTGGCTATTTTGCTCGCCTGCATGGTTGTGGCCTGTATAGTTTTTTTTCTCAGTCACGCAAATGCCGATCGACAAAATTAAATTTTCCGGCATATTCCTTCAAGACAAGGCGATAAGTCATTTGACGGCGTCGATTCGTCGCGGTCGGATTTCTCAAACATATCTGTTTACGGGAAGGAAATCCGTCGGGAAGAATCGCGTGGCTACGGCTTTTTCCGCGGCATTGCAGTGCCTGGAACCGCGACAATCACAAGAAGACGTGATTGCCGATGCCTGCGGGAAATGTCTTTCATGCAAGAGAATTTTCTCGCGCAGCCATCCGGATGTAACCTCGATTACACCACTGGGCAGCGACATACGAATAGATCAGGTTCGGACGATGCAAAACCTGGCGCAATTGCATCCCTATCTCGGCAAATGGCGCATTTTCATAATCAACCCGGCCGATCGATTGAACGAGTTTTCTGCGAACAGTCTTTTGAAAATCCTGGAGGAAGCTCCGGAAAAAGTCATCTTCATATTACTGGCGGAAAATTCAGATAGAATCTTGGCGACGATTAAAAGCCGGGCGGAAATCATCAACTTCGAATCTCCCACGCATGATAAAGCCCGTGAGGTATTGGTTCAAAATTCCGAACAAAACCCGGAAAGGATCATATCAATTTATTCTCTCGCCGAAGGATCCTTCGGCAAGGCTTTAAGCTTGTCGGAGCAACCTGAGGACATATCTTATCCCTTAACCTTGCGGGAAAGCCACGAGAAGTTTTTGGCATGCTTCGATGATTTTACCGAAACTATTGAAAATCATTTCGCGAACGCGACTTCGTTGGAAGAAATCATCAAGGCGCTGGAAGAATCCGAAAATCTTATTTCCCTTCCCTTATTGGGATCGAGAAAAGGTTTCATCAGAGGGTTGACCATGGCGGAAAAAATTCCGCAAGCGTTTCCGTTGTTGTTTTCCCAAGCCTTTCTGGATAAGCAGGATCGGATGAAGAAGCGTCTTAATAAGAAAATCGACGGTCTCCTAAGTCGCGAAAAACAAGCTTATTCGGCCGGTGTTCTCAGGGAAATCGAGGATCAAATTCATGCGATCATCAACACCTTGGTAAACCGTCAGACAAGAGATTTTTCAGAATGCCTTCTTAATTGGCTGGAAGACGCTTTCCGATACGGATGCACCAATGCCGAAACAATCCTGTTGAACCTTGACCGTAAAGAAGATATTATGAGACTTGCCAAAGTTCGAGGTGAAAATTTCGTTCAATCACTAATTATACGGGTTTCGAAAAGCCTTGAATTGATGGAGCGAAATGTTCAACCGTCCTTGATTTTGGAAAATGTCCTAACCGGATTCGGAGGCTCAATAGCTTGAGTACGTATGTCGCTCTCCGTTTAAGAAAACTTCCAGTCGTTCATTGGTTCCTCGAACCGAATTTTCTCTTGGAACCCGAACAAAAAATAATCGTTAGAACTCAGCATGGATGTGAAATCGCGAAAGTTCTGAGGGCTTTGCCGGAAGGGCGGGAAATACAGATTCCGCCCGAAGCTTTCGTCAAGGAAATAGTAAGATTCGTCCAACCGGAAGATCAGAAGTCGTTGCAGGAAATCGCTAAAAAAGAAGCTGAGGCTTTTTGCAAAGCCCGCGGTATGATCGCCGAGCATAAGCTCAGCATGAAACTGTTGAAAGCCGAATATTTGTTCGACGAAAGCCGTCTGATTTTCTATTTTAAATCCGAAACCAAGGTGGATTTTCGTGAACTGCTTAAAAGCTTGGCTACAACGTTTAAAACGAGAATCGAATTGCGGCAAATCGGAGTTCGCGATGAAACCAAACTGTTGGGTGGGATCGGTTGTTGCGGGAAAGAGGTTTGTTGTGCCCAGTTCATGGCTTCATTCTATCCGGTTTCGACGAAAATGGCGAAGGATCAGAATTTAAGCCTGAATCCGTCGAAATTGTCGGGGGTGTGCGGCAGGCTTCTTTGTTGTCTGGCTCATGAGCACGCTTATTATGCATCTTTTCACGGAAAATTTCCGAAGATTGGGGCGGATATTTGCGTCGATTCTGAAAAAGCAAAAGTCTTGGATATCAACTTCCTGACGCAGAAATTGTTGATCGGACATGCGGATAGAAGGAAAACATTTGCTTCTCTCGATGTCGTCAAGGGAAAGAAAGATCCCGTAACGGGAAAAAACCTATGGTGGGTTCAGGAACCCGGCCGCCCCGAACCGGATTTGACGGTTTTAACGCAACCGCCGCTTGTTGCGCAACCGTCCGTTAATAAATCCAAGGAAGGCAGGAAACGGGATGAAAAGGAATCCCCCGTTCCCGCGCAGTCGGGCAAAAATTCAATCGAGAGCACGCCTGAACCCGAAGAAACTTCGACTTTGTCGGGCTCCGATCGTAATATGCTTCCCGACGAGAATTCGGATGAATCATGGGATGACGGTGACGGTGAAGATGAAGCTATAGTGCCCGCTCACGATGTTGATGATGCTTCATTACCCGGGGATTCCGAAAAACCTAAAACATGATATACTCTTCACTCGATCGAAATGGAACTTCAACTTGGGCGCTGGCGGCGTTCAAGAACGGAATATGAGGAACGATGGTGTCACGCATAGGACTTATCGCTGGAAACGGCCGATTTCCCCTGTATTGCGCCGATTCGGCAAGGCAAGGGGGAAATCAGGTAATCGCGGTCGCGATTCACGAGGAAACTTCTCCGGAGCTTGAAAAGCTCGTTGAGCAGATCCACTGGTTTCATGTCGGCGAACTGCAGGCGATGATCGATGTTTTTCTCAGCCGGGGCATCGACAAAATCGTCATGGCGGGGAAGATCACCAAAACCCGCATGTTCAACCATCTGAAACCTGATGCGCGTTTGCTGAGAGTTTTTGAAAAAACTCCCATCCGAAACGATGATGCTCTTTTAAAAGCTTTAGCCGATGAATTCATAGCGGAAGGCATTCATGTTTGCGATTCGACGACATTTTTGTCCGCGCTCTTGCCCCAAAAAGGTATTCTGACAAGGCGCAAACCGACCGAAGAAGAAGAACTTGATATTCATTACGGATACGAAATCGCTAAGAAAATCGCCGGTCTCGACATCGGACAAACCGTCGTCGTAAAGAATCGTGCCATTCTTGCGGTGGAAGCCATCGAAGGAACCGACGACGCCATTCTTCGCGGCGGGCAATTGGGCAACGGACACGTAACCGTGGTGAAAGTGGCCAGGCCGCAACAAGACATGCGCTTCGATATTCCGGTAATCGGCCTCGATACGATTCGCACCTTATTAAGAGTACAAGCCGGGTGTTTGGCGATTGAAGAAAAAAAGACGCTTCTGCTTGATCGTACCGAATTGATCGCTTTGGCCGATTCCGCCGATCTGGCTATCGTTGTCCTGTAATTTACAGCGAAAGAACCTGAATTTCAAAGATGCGACGCGACGAATTGCTAAAATGAAAAACGGGTGAATACTAATGAAATATCCATCGGGAAATGTAAAAAACATATCGGGCTCGATAGAAAAATATCCTTGGCGGAGCGAAAAATGAGCAAAGATTTAATTCGGATTGGAGTCATCGGAACCGGTCATTTGGGGAAGCATCATGCGCGGATTCTCGCCGAAATGCAGAACGCGAAGTTGGTCGGAGTAGTGGATATCAATGAAACTACGGGGCGTGAAATCGCGAACAAATACGATATTCCCTATTTCAACGATTTCAAGGCGCTTGCCGGACTTGTCGATGCGGTTACCGTGGTGGTTCCGACTTCCATCCATCATGAAGTTGCTCGGTTCTTTTTGGAACGCAATGTGCATACTTTCATTGAAAAGCCCATCACTAAAACCTTGGATGAGGCCAGCGATCTTTTGAAACTGGCGGGGCAAAAACAATTGACCCTCCAAGTCGGTCATGTCGAAAGATTCAATGCCGCCATCCTCAAGCTGCAATCGCTTACCGAAGCGCCTCGATTCATCGAATGCCAACGCATGGGTCCCTTTTCCAAGAGAATATCCGATGTGGGAGTCGTACAAGATCTGATGATTCACGACATCGATATCGTTCTGTCCATTGTCCATTCTCCCATTGCGCGAATCGATGCTGTAGGTATTCCGGTGCTTTCGACTGAAAATGAAGACATAGCGAACGCTCATATCGTTTTCGAAAACGGGTGCATCGCCAATCTTACCGCATCCAGGGTCAGCGATGAAGTGATCCGCAAACTCAGAATCTTTGAATTTGACAAATATTGCTCTCTTGATTACGCGAATCAGGCGATTACCCTTCGCCGGAAAGCCGATCACGAAGAAAAAATCGTCAAGGAAGAACTTGAAGTGCAAAAAGCGGAACCTTTACGATTGGAATTGGAACACTTCGTCGCATGCGTAAGAGACCACAAGAAGCCGTTGGTGACGATTGAAGACGGAAAAAATGCTCTCGAAGTTGCTCTTGAAATTCTGTCGCTGATCAAGTCGGGCTGGCAGAGAAAATAACTTGTACGCAATGCGGCGGATTGATAAATAATGAGCGGGACGATATTGCGGAAAATCGGCGCTTTCTTCTTTAACCGACGGGATCTTTTACCGGTTCCATTGATTCTCGGATTATTGAAATTCGCCGTTCCGAATCGAAAAAGCTGGCTTCGGGGGCTCCCTTTCGTGGCGTTGGGCGAAGGTTTACGGATATGGGGAATCATGCATATTGGTCCCACGACCCGGACTCGAAGCATCTGCGCCGATCGTCTCGTTACTTCAGGGCCCTATTCCTGGTCGCGCCATCCTCTTTATCTGGCTAATATTTTGAAAATAGTCGGGTTGCTGATCATCGCCGGAAATTTCAGATATGCCCTGGCGGTATCGGTATTTTATGCGTTGGAATTTTCAACCATGATTCCTTATGAAGAGTCGTTTCTGGCCGAGCGATTTGAGAAAGAATTCACCGATTATGCCCGACAGGTTCCTGTTTTATTGCCGTCGGGAAGACGGTTTTCCGGGGCAAATCCATCGGCTTACTCGTTGGCGGAGTCGCTCCGTTCGGAGAAACGAACTTTTGCCTCCACCGGCTTGATTCTGGCGCTTATCGCAATAATAGGCTTTCTCGGAAAGGATATCGAAGCTTGAACGATTTTCCTTCAATCCCGAACAAAATCAAGTCGAGCGGCCGAGTTTTCTTTGTAGCCGGAGAGCACAGCGGCGATCTTCACGGTTCGTTGGTGTTGTCGCATTTGAAAAGGCTCAAACCCGACATTACCTTCGAGGGTATCGGCGGTCCCTTGATGAAAAATGCCGGGTTGAATTGTCTCCACAGTATCGATGAGCTTGCCGTCATAGGATTCGTGGAAGTGCTGAAGAATTTGCGGCATCTGCTGAGCATTTTTTCCGATATCAAGCGAAGGTTTCGCACGCATAAGCCGGATATTTTGGTTTTAATAGATTACCCCGGATTCAACGTTCGTTTGGCTGAGGTCGCCAAAAATATGGGAATTCATGTGCTTTATTACATTTGCCCGCAGGTTTGGGCATGGCATGCCGGCCGCGTCAATAAGATCACGAAGGCGATTGACGAAGCCGTGGTGGTTTTTCCCTTCGAATTGGAAATCTGGAAGAAAGCCGGCGCTGATGTCAGCTGGTTCGGCCATCCGCTGGTCGGGATTACCGAAAGTAAAATTTCCGCGAAGAAATTTCGCGCTGATCTGAATTTGGGTGAAGGACCCGTTATCAGTATTCTTCCCGGCAGTCGCTATCAGGAAATTTATTACATTCTTCCCGGCTTATTGGATACCGCTGAAATAATTTTAAAGGAAAGACCGTCGAGTAAATTTTTGCTGCCGATCGCGGGAACAATTTCCGACGCGATCATAAAACCGCATCTGTCCGGTCGGAATTTACCCATCACGCTGCTCAGAGGGCAAACTTACGAGGCCATCGAGTCTTCGGACCTGGCGCTCGTGGCTTCCGGAACGGCTACCCTCGAGACGGCGATCATCGGAACTCCAATGATAATAGTCTATCAGACGAATTGGTTTACCTCGATTCTTTCCAAATTCCTTATCCAAGCCCCTCACATCGGATTGCCGAACGTTCTGGCCGGAAAACAAATCGTGCCCGAATTCATTCGATGGAATTTCAAACCTGCCGCGGTTGCCCGAGAGGCGCTTTCCATTCTTTCCGATCCCGAAAAGCATCGTTTGATTCGCGATAACCTGCATCAGGTAAGAATCACCCTTGGCGAAACCGGAGCAAGCGGACGCGTCGCCGATCATATTTTGGCGCGGCTGGCGCGGCTGGCGCGACTGGCGGAGGTTACGGCGAAGTGACCACGCTTGTCCGCATTTTGAGCTATTTCAAAGGTTTCATTCCTCATTTTGTGATCAGTATTTTCTTCAGCTTCATCACCGCGATTTGTACAATATATCCGGCATGGATAATTCAAAGCGTCATCAACGATGTTTTGGTCAGTCGCGATTTAAGAATGCTTCATGTAATCGCCGTTTCACTGGTAATAGTGATGGGCATCAAGGGAATCGCCGGTTTCATTCAAACTTATCTCATGACGTGGGTGGCTCAACGTATTCTGACGACGATCCGATCTAATTGTTTCAATCGATTATTGCAGCTTTCGCTGTCTTTTTATGAAAAACAGAGAACCGGACAACTCATGAGTCGCATCACGAGCGACGTATTGGTTTTGCAAAATCTTTTATCGACATCCACGGGTTTGTTGGGCGATGTGATCGCTTTTCTCGGATTTTGCACTTACATTTTCTTTCTTCATTGGAAACTCGCCGTCATATCGATAGTCATCATTCCTTTTATCGGTGCCCTGATAAATCGGTTTTCAAGGAAGATGAAGAAAATTGGAACCCGCATGCAAAGCCGTATCGGGGATATTTCGACCGTTCTTCAGGAATTCATCACGGGTGTGAAGGTCGTAAAATCCTTTACGTTGGATGAATTCGTTAAAGCCAGATTTGAAAAAGCCAATGATGAAACTTTCAAGGAAAACATGAAGGGAAACAGAATCAACTCGGCGACTTCTCCGGTAATCGAGTTCATCAATACGGTCGGACTTTCCATCATATTTTGGTATGGCGGTTACGAGGTAATCAACGGCCGTCTGAATGCCGGCCAATTGATCAGTTTTCTCATGGCTCTCGTGGGGTTGTTTACGCCGATAAAAAATCTGTCGAAGATGAGCAACGTCATATCGCAATCAATAGGAGCCGGGGAAAGAGTCTTTGAAGTTTTGGACGCTCTTGTCGACATCACGGACCCGCCTAATCCAAAGACCCTCTCCAATTGCCATGGCGAGGTCGAATTTGACGATGTTTTATTCTCGTACAATCCGAACGAGACTGTGCTTAATCATGTCTCGTTAAAAGTCACCCCCGGAGAAGTGGTGGCATTGGTCGGTCCCTCGGGTGCGGGCAAGACGACTTTCGTCAATCTGATTCCGCGTTTCTTCGAAGTTCAATCGGGAAGCATAAAGATCGACGGAATCGATGTGCGGGAATACTCGCTGCATTCGCTTCGCGGAAATATCGGACTGGTTCCTCAAGATACGTTTCTTTTTTCCGGAACCATCGAAGAAAACATCAGATTCGGCAAACTCAACGCCGCGGATGCCGAAGTGGTCCAGGCTGCGAAATTGGCAAACGCGCACGACTTCATAATGACGCAACCCGGCGGATATCAGACGCTCCTCGGCGAAAGGGGAGTGAATCTTTCCGGCGGACAAGCCCAGCGAATTGCTCTTGCAAGGGCCTTTCTAAAGGATCCTAAAATTCTTATTCTTGACGAAGCGACGTCCGCGTTGGATTCGGAAAATGAAAGCCTCATAAAAGAATCTCTTGCCAGGCTCATGAAGGATCGTACGACGTTCATCATCGCGCATCGACTATCGACGGTCATCAATGCCAATAAAATTGTCGTCATGCAGAACGGCAGCATTGTAGAATGGGGAACCCATCCCAAATTGTTGGAGAAGCACGGCGTGTATGCGCATTTATACAACTCACAATTTACACCGCAATTCGCTGAAGGACGGTAATAGGAGAGAATGACGGGCGCGGAAATAAAACGCATGGGAACCGGCACCGACCCGAAACGCTCGGAGGAAATCGCGCGGTCGGGTATTGATGAACGCTGGTATGAGGCTAATTATGCGCAAATGGTCAGAATCAAAGGGCGTCTGGCGGCAACTTTCGTCAAGTTTTGGTCGAGCAGTCTGCATATCGAAAAATATGGTTGGGAAAACAATGAGTCGGCGAAATCCATGCGAAAGCCGATTTTGTATCTTTGTTGGCATGGTTCGCAATTGGTGCCGTTGTCGTGCTATCGCAACCGCGGCATTTATGTTCTTACATCGCTTTCCCGAGACGGTGATATTCAAACCCAAAGCATGGCCTGTCTCGGGTTTAAAACCGTACGTGGATCATCATCCAGAGGCGGTTCCAGAGCCCTTCTCGAAATGATAAGATCCATGAAATCCGGACATGATGCCGCTATCGTCGTCGACGGTCCGAAGGGGCCCTATCATGTCGCGAAGCCGGGCGCCGTTCTTCTTGCGCAGAGAACGGGAGCATCGGTTATTCCAGTGGGCGCGGATTATGCGCGATGCATCAAATTGAACAACTGGGATCGTTTTGAAATTCCGTTGCCGTTTTCAAGAGTCGTCGTGGTAACCGGATCTCCTTTTACCATTTCTCCCGAGCTGTCGTTGGAAGATGGTGCCAGGCTGATAGAGGGCAAGATATCCGAATGCGACCGCTTGGCCGCGCAAAAGGTTTCCAGATGAAGACGGAAACTCGGAGAAAAAGAATACTGATAGTTGCCGGTGAGACTTCCGGAGATATCTACGCCAGCTCGTTGATCGACGTCTTGAAATCTCGAAGCTCGCTTGAAATTCTGGCTGTCGGTGGTCCGCAGACGGCAAAACGCGATGTCGAACTTTTATATGATAGTACGAATTGGGCGGCGATAGGGTACATCGAAGCCATCAAACAGGCGCCTCGACTTCTTTTCGTTCTGCGGCATCTGAAACGATTTATCGAGGAAGCACGCCCCGATCTTCTTCTATTGGTCGACTACCCCGGTTTCAACATGCGACTTGCCAGGAAAGCCACCACTATTGGGATTCCCACCCTGTATTATTTTCCGCCGAGCAAGTTTGCAGTGAATCCCGAAGATGTAGCCGATGCGGCAAAAAACATAACATCGGTTGCGGCGAATTTTACGTTCACTCATGAAGTCTACAAAGCCGCCGGCGCCAATGTTGAATTTGTCGGGCATCCGCTGTTGGATATCGCGAAACCTTCCATGAGCAGGGAAGAAGCTTTCAAGGTTTTCGGACTCGACCCGTCGCGACCCGTCGTAGGGCTTTGTCCGGGGAGCAGAAAAAGCGAATTGGACATATTGCTTCCGATAATGTTGCAGGCCGGAAAAATTCTTTTCGCGAAGAGACCTGATTATCAGTTTCTTGTGCCCGTCATCGCCACCGCCGGCCCCGAAGTTTACGGCATATCCAAAGTTCATCTGCATCGCCAATTGGCGGCGTCAGGCCTTCCGGTTAAACTTGTCGAAGGCAAAATCTACGATGTCATGGCGATCTCACGGATTTTGCTCATCAGCTCAGGGACCGCTACTCTTGAAGCCAGTCACATCGGAACCCCCATGGTCATCGCATATCGGGTTTCACTTTTTACCGAGATCATGGCTCGATTGTTCAACAAATTACCTGATTTCATAGGTCTTCCCAATATCATCATCGGGAGAATGGCGATTCCCGAATTGATACAAAGAGATCTGACTCCCGAAAATCTTGCCTTGCATGCCGCCGCGATTTTGGAGTCCGAGGAAAAATATCGCCGGCAAAAAACAGATCTTGCCGAAGTCGTCACTCACCTCGGCAAACCCGGAGCGCACGAGCGAGTGGCGAATATGGCTTTGAAGCTGCTTGGCGAAAAAACCACCGGTTGAATGCCGGTTTGCGATGGAATACCCCGAAATATGCCGTCCGTCGATGATGTTTTTTCCGCTCAAATATGAGTAACTATCGCGGATTCGGTGATGTTCAAACCCTTCGAGCGAGATTATTGATCGGCCTTTCTCAAATCGTGAGGATATTTCCGGAAGGATCGGCCCGCGTTTTCGCGGCGGGCGCGGGGCTTCTTGCTTCCAGAATATGGCGGCGCGAGCGAAATCGATTGGCCGAGACCATCGATCGCGTCTATCATAAACTGGGCAAGTCTTTCCCGATTCCGTTGGAAAAGATGATCGACCATGTTTTTATTCACTTTTCGTTGAATCTTCTGGAAATCATGAATTATCCGAAGCTTTCGAAGTCTGATTTCGCGGCGCGATTTGAGTTCGAGGGAATGAACCATCTGCACGAGGCTTTGGCCAAAGGAAAAGGCGTTATTCTTGCCGTTCCGCATATCGGCAACTGGGAAATGCTGGGAGCGGCCATCGCGGCTCGCGGTTTTCCGCTTCATTCTTTTTATCTTTCTCAGAAAGAGGATGTTTTCGGAGTGGTTCTCGATTATTTCCGAAGTTATTCCGGAATCATTCTTCATGATCGAGACCGAGCCGCGGTAGGGGGTTTGCGGGCGCTGAAAAACGGGGAAATTCTCGGCATGATATCCGACCAGGACGGCGGAAATCAGGGTGTATACACGGATTTTCTGGGGCATTGGGTCAGTATGCCCGCCGGTCCCGCGAACTGGAGCTTAAAAACCGGCGCAGTGGTAATACCGCTGTATTCACTGAGAATCGGTCGTTCCGCAAGATTCATCAGCCGTTTTTTGCCTCCGCTTCCTGATGAACCTTCGGCGTCGCGGGATGAAATGCTGGTTTCGAGAACATTAAGGTTGATCCGATGGATGGAAGAAATAATATTGGCTCACCCCGATCAATATCTGTGGTTTTACGATCGCTTTAAACCGCGGCATGAGAAATACATCGCCAAGCTGAAAGCGTCGGGTTATCGCATGAGACATGGCGAGGCCTGCTATGGAATTCCTGACGCCGGAAACGAGCCCACGAAATGAGTTTCAAACATCTGCGGGATGTTTTCACGCTTATCTTTTATCAATGCCTATACGGGTTTTCAGCCATGACCGGCACAGTGGTCACGCCGGTTCTTGCCGCGAAGAGTCGACGTGTTGCGGAAGGATTTCACGACTATTTGGGAAATTTGCCGAAAAACCGCGGGGAATCCTTGATCTGGGTTCACGCCGTTTCCCTTGGCGAATCCATGGTGGCGGCGGCGTTCATGGATTTCATCAAACGTCGTCATCCCGGTGCAAAACTGGGTTTTACCACGACTCACCCGGATGTAATGGCCGGCGTGAGAAGGCGTGAAAAAGCGCCGCTGAACGGTTATTTCCCGCTTGATTTCTTTCCCTTCATGATTCGTGCATTTAAAAGATTTCGTCCGAAAGCCGTAGTTGTTTGCGAAACCGACTTTTGGCCGCTGTTTTCAATGATCTGTAGATTGAAAAAAATTCCTTTGATTCTTATCAACGGAAGACTTAGCGATAAGCTGGCGCGGTTTTATTCGTCTTTTCCATCGCTTGGAAGACTTGTCTTCGAGTCGTTTTCGTTGTTTTGCGTTCAGACTCCGGCCGACAAAATGCGGCTTGAATCCATGGGAGCGCCGGAATCGAGGATTCAGGTAACCGGCAACATCAAATGCGATTTGGTTCCCGCTTCGGTTAAAAACATTCTTGAACCGCTCCGGAAATGGAAAGGCGACTCTCGTTTGTCGGTTTTCGGTTCGCTGCATCCTTCCGAATTTACGGCTTTCGAAGCCTTTTTCCGGTCGATAGCGAGCGATTCGGCGATGAAAGTAATGATCGCTCCGCGGGATATTAAAAACGCCGGTAATTGGCAAAAGCGTCTTGCCGAGCTTGGCATTAAAGCAGTGCTGAGAAGCGAAGTCGAATCCGCCGGCGATGCAGGATTTTTGCTCTTGGACACTTTGGGTGAACTTGCATCTTTGTATTTTCTGGCGGATGGCGCGTTCGTCGGGGGAAGCCTCGATCCGGAAGTCGGCGGGCACAACCCGCTTGAGGTATTGCATGCCGGGGTTCCGTTGGTAATGGGGCCGCATGTTAGGAATTTCGCCGACATCATCGATCAGTTATCGGAAGTTGACGGCATCAAAACGGCTCACAACGCCCGAGAAGCGGAAAACCATCTTCGCGGTTTCATCAACTTTCCGCAACAATCGCAACGACAAATCGCGGCCGCTAAAACCGTTTTGGAATTGAACCAAGGAGCAATACGAAGGACATATGATTTGGTTCGGCCCTGCCTTGATCTGTAAAGGGTTTGGAATGCAATCAATCGCTGAACCCGACAAGCGGGTTAGACCGATGTTATCCGTTCCGCCCTGACTTTCGGTGGAACACTCTCGGACAAAAGAACCGGGGGAAGCCTTGGACAAACAGGACGGGCAAATCGGAAAAACCTGATTTAAACAAAAGCCTGAGCTTGGACCGGAAACGCATATTTGGACTTTGCATGACGGATGTTTTGGACATTGACTTCTCAAATCCAAATGGGCTATCTTCTCTAAAATAAGGTTATCGTGGATGCTAAAAAAGGACATATTGGGCTCTGTTCGGAATTTGTTACCGCCGAAGCAAGCCTTGGCAATTTAGAGGCTGCACAGAAACGTATGGAAACCATCAAAGATTTGCCGAAGCTTTCTGTTATTGAAGCAGTCAAAACGCTCGCCAAAGCACTGATTTCCGATGGACCAATTCCGCCCAAAGCCGAAATTGATGCATACCACATAGCTGTTGCAGCAGTGAACGGTGTTGAGTATTTACTCGCTTGGAATTGTACACACATCGCAAACGCAATCATGAGGACAAAAATAGAAGAGGTCTGTCGTCAGCAAGGCTTTGAACCGCCTATAATTTGTACACCTCAAGAATTAATGGAGGGCTAAGTCATGTGGAAAGACCCTGTTGTAGAAGAGACACGAAAACTCCGCGAGGATTACGCAAGAAAATTCAATCATGATATTGATGCTATTTATGAGGATATTCAGCAGCGTCAAGCTCAATCGGGGAAAAAGCCGGTATCATTTCCAGCCCGTCAACCATTAAAAGCATCGAAAGCAGCATAATCACCACATCAACTCGGGTTGAATGAAATGAAAAAGTATTCGTCGTCTTTGCGGACTCCGCGTCTGGTGAAATATCATACTGCAATTCTGCTGAAATCTTCAAAATTCGTATTATATAAGGACGAGATTACAAAAAAAGCTGAAGGATATACTAAGGATATATTATTGATAGCTGCAAAATGAAAGCCGGTTTTCGGGTAGGTAGGGCGGATTAGGCGCTGGCGCCGTAATCCGCCGAGCTTAAGGAGTTTTCGAAAGGCAGGATTCAATAAGAAGAACGGGGGAAACTGGAGAAATAACGATGACATATGTCTTGTATGCCTGTTGGGGAACCGCCATAGGATTTTTCAGCGGGATTCTCGGTATCGGCGGAGGTATTTTCATAATTCCGACGCTCGTTTACTTTTTCGGGCTGACTCAACACCAAGCCCAAGGAACTTCGCTGGCCATGATGGTGCCGCCGATCGGTCTCTTGGCCGCCTATCGCTATTGGAGTGACGGAAATGTGCTGATCCCCGTTGCCGTCATTGGTGCGATCGGTTTTTTTATCGGCGGATATTTCGGAGCCGATGTGGCGCATGGTTTAAGTGATATTGCGCTCAGACGCGCCTTCGGTACGCTTCTTCTGGTCGTGGGTCTAAAGATGCTGATTAGTTGAAAATGCCTGAGAAACGGAATTTTTCGGATTATTGATAGCTGCAAAATGAAAGCCGGTTTTCGGGTAGGTAGGGCGGATTAGGCGCCGGCGCCGTAATCCGCCGAGCTTAAGGAGTTTTCGAAAGGCAGGACTCAATAGCACGACAACCGCACTTATTAAAGTGCTACGGTAGAGAATTCGCAGAGCGAGTTTAAAAACATTCCAATAATTTTTCTTTCATGTTCTCCGTGCTCTGTGGCACCTACCGTTGTAATATTAAACGAAAGCTTGCGGGAAAATCGAGCCGCCTTGAACGAACCAGGAAATTCCGTTCAAATCTTCGAACGTATATCCGCCTTTGGTTTGGCTTTGGGGGCAGATTCCGGCCTTCGAGAGACGAGTCGCGAAACCGGAAAAATTTCTCGGCTTGATGATGATACGATTGTCTTTTCCGACCGATTGATTGACGTCGCGGTCGAGTATCCTGATTTCGGTGGAAAGCAACTCGATTTGCGGGCTCTCCAAGCGCATCAAAACGCCGTGAACGTTTTCGCCCACGATTTCCCGCAACGTTTGGACTCTTTCCAAGCCCATGGTTTCCTTGTAAAAGCGCCGACTTTCATCGGGTTGATTGGTGATGATTCCGATGGGCGTAACGCCGGTCATTTTTTCCTCCGATAGTTTTTTTAAGTATCGGCATTCTTCCAAGGATCAATTAATTCGGCGCGTAGTTATACGAAAAAATGTGCCGACCGTTTCAGGGTTCTAACCTTCTGTTCCTGTTCAGGCTTGCCAAATATGCGGAGGAACTCTGCCGACGATTATTGAATATGAGTTATCGCTTTTAGAGCACCTTGATGATTTGGAATAATCTTGAGAGCCTTCCGGTAAACATCAAGGGCGGAATCTTTCGCTCCTTGCGAAGCATTTTCATCACCGATGTCTATCAATGCGTTGACCGCACGTTCTCGATAACCCCTTGCTTGGGTTTTCCCCCCGCTCTTTTCGAGCTTGGTTGTTAATGCGATAATTTCATCTATAGATGATTCCACCATTTCAGGAGACGTCTTGTTCTCAAGCTCGGCCATTATTTCCTCTCCTTCGGCTTTCGGCGTGGAAGCAGCTTGCGGCGTTTCGGTGCTCGGAACGGGCTCTTCTTCCGGCACGGGTTCATCGATCGGTTTTTCGTCATCGGTGTTTGTATCAATGCCGGTATTGATTCCCGTGTCTTTAGGAGCGGAGTTTTCCGTGATCGGTTTTGGAAGCGTCGGCTTGGTTTCCGAGATTGCTTTCGTCAGATCGGTAATCAAACTTCCGATTTGGGCGTCGTTTTTCAATCCGTCAAATGCCGATAATGTTTTCAGCAGGTCAAGAGCTTTTTCCGGTTCTTTGCTTTTCAGGGTTTTTACGCTCGATAAAAACTTTTCCTTAACCTTGGAAGTCAGTTCATCGGCAACGGCGGTCTCGCCCCAATCTTTAATGCCTTTGATTCGCTTGGCGAGGGTTTTCGCTTGTGAGGAAGGTTTGAGCGCCGACACCGCTTTCTTGACCTCGTCGATTATGCTTGCTTTCTTCTTATCAAGTATTTTACGGGTGGAAGACGTAAAAGTTTTTTTGGCTTCCGAGTTGGCCGGAAAGAGCGATGCGCCCGCATCCGACAGGGATTTGGCATCGGAGTAGGATTTGGCTTTTTCAGCTTCGTAACGCGCGGTTTGGGCGAATCGTGTTCTGAATTTCTCGGAGTCGGCTTTGTCTCCTAAAGTCTCCAATTCGTTAAGAGCCTTGATAATTGCGGGAAAATCTTTGCTTGTAAGAGATCGGGTTTGTTTTTCCAGACGTTTTTTTATATCAAGAATTCGTGATTCCGAACCGGCTTTCTTGGATTGCGCGGCTGCGGCATTCTTGATTTGCTTGATTTCATCAGCGGTTTCAGTCTTTTCAGGCGCGATCATGAGACAGTGTTCCAAGATTTTAATCGCGATTTGCGGTTCCGAATCTTGTATAAGTTGTGCTCGCGCATGGTATTTGTCATAAAGAATTGTTTTTTTGGCGGCGGCGAATTCAGGTTTTTGAAATTGAGTCGCCAGCAGTAAGATTTTCGACAATACCGACACCGGATCATCGGGCGGATGCAATCTCGATATTTCTTCGTCAATGCTTTTCTCAAGCGCATCCAATGCGCCTGCTTTTTCCTTCACCGTCTTTGCCGCGGCGAGGGCATCTTGGGTAATCTTGATTTTTTCCGAAATATACAGTGTTGCCGGGAGTATTTCGGCGGCTTTTTTGAAATAAGTTAATGCCTTATCTTTATCTTCGGGAAAAAATGATTCACCTTTTTTCATGAATATCCCGGCCAGGGTTTCCCGCAATCTTGCCGAGGTTGAGGCTTGTCCTTTTGACGCGAGCGCTTCGATCATGGATAGAATATCGGTTGGATCGGATTCGGCGGAAAAACTCGCCATGGCATTTTCAATCGCTTTCGATCGCTCTTGAAGGTCGTCGATCACAGGGGACGCATACGAGATAGGCACGATCGAGATCGATTCCGATGCCGGCTTAGGCGGCGATGGTTGCGGCTCTTGAACGCCGGAATCGGATTCGGCGGTTGTGTTTTGAACGCTCCGGTTTCCGGGGTGCATGAAAAACCAAACGCATAAACAACCGAGCATGGCCAAGAAAAACAACGCCACATATATTTTTCGACCGGTTTCCGATTGCCCGCGGCCTTGGGGTTGTACGAGTTCTTGTACGGCTGATTGCTGAATGCTTTTAACCTTCATTTTCTTCGCATATTCGGCGGTATCGTCGGTGAACCGCTTTGCCGCGAATTCCTCGATAGCCTCAATGATTTCTTGAATTTCGGGCCGCATCGCGGGTTCCTTGTCCAACATTCGCCTCACAAGCGGGATGATCTCCAAATATGGATTATCAGGATCAAGAGCCTTGAAAGGCAGCGTTGCCTGTATCTGTTTTACGGCTATCGACAACTCCGGGTTTGAATCAATGTCGGCCTCAAACGGCGGTTCGCCGTAAATCAGCTCCCAGAGGATAACGCCGATGGAGTATATATCGGATTTTACGGTTAATTCTTTCATTCCGAGGCATTGTTCGGGAGACATATATTGGGGCGTCCCGACCGTCGTTCCCGTTTTCGTCATCGGTTCCGGTGTTTTCGCGATTCCAAAGTCAAAGATTTTTAAAACTCCTTCGCGGGTTACCATCAAATTGCTTGGCTTGAGATCGCGGTGGATTACGCCTTTTTCATGACAGGCATTGATTCCTTCGCATAATTGCAGCATAAGGGGGGCAAGACGAGGTTTATCTTTCACAAGAGCCGGTTTGAGTTCGGAGACGAGTGCCCCGTCTATATATTCCATGACGAGGAAGGGCGCGCCGGTGGTTTTATCTCGCGAGGAGGCGTAGATTCCCAGAACATTCGGGTGCCCGATCGTGGCGAGCAATCGCCCTTCTTTCAGGAAGCGCTCAACCAGGTTGTTGTCGGCGGCGGCCCGTTCGTTGAGAACTTTGACGGCGACGACGCGATTGAGTGAAATATCGAGAGCCTTATAAACTTTTCCCATTCCGCCGCTGCCGATGAGACTTTGAATCTTGTAAATCTCACCGATCGTGTCGTTCTGAGCTTGCTTGCCGGTCGCGGG
>Ga0074199_1001591_pt1 | contig 18601 bp, 22 predicted proteins | sample EPASupsiteSAE347_FD_64528 | JGI IMG/M metagenome (GOLD analysis project Ga0074199, IMG submission 64528) | Bioremediated contaminated groundwater from EPA Superfund site, New Mexico - Sample SAE3-47 | ecosystem: Environmental > Aquatic > Deep subsurface > Groundwater > Contaminated ...
AGCCGCCTCCGTTGCCCGCTCGAAATTGTAACGCTCATCGATCCAGCGGTCGTTGCGGAGACCGTACCTCTTCCCCGTCCCGTCAATGAACTGCCAGGGACCGACGGCCTTGGCACTCGATGTGGCATAGGTCTTCAGGGCGCTTTCCACGACGACGACATATTTGAGGTCGTCCGGCAGCCTACGTTCCCGGAGACGTTTCTCCAGATAGGGGAAATAGCGGTGGGCCCGTTTGATCCAGAGAATCACCCGCGGCTGATTATATACCGATGAGACAAAGGCCTGGTCCATCATTTCCCAGACGTCCTGGCGTTCGAGGGGGACCGGCTCTCCGCACAGGGTCAGCCGGTCCGGCCATTGATAAACGGGTATTTGCTGTCCATGGACGAGGGAAGGAGCCCATGACAGCATGAGGAGGAAGAAGAGGGGAGCCAGGAGGCGATAAATCATTTCCCGGCGCTGCTATTTCTTGGCCAGATTATCGGCGATATTGGCCTGAATCATCCGGGATGCCGTTTCGTCGCCGACCATCCCCACCCTGATTCCTACCGATGTGATGGTTTTTTCTTTAAAGGCGACGGCGATCCGGACCTTTTCGCCGTTGATTACCGCATCGATGTGACCGGTGCCGATGCCTTTTGCCGGCACGACATCAGTTCCCCGCATCTGAGCCACGGTTTTTTCTCCGGCCGACCAGACCTTGTCGAAATTGTAATTATAATCGGTCTTCAATTCCCCGTTGATGAACATGTACGTTCCCGTGCCGGCGCCCACAACGGCCCCGCCGACAAGTGCGGCGGCGCATCCGGTCAGAACGAAGAGGCCGACCATGAGTAGCAATACTGAGCGGTGAATCCTTTTTTGCATATACCATCCCTCCCTCATAAAGATTTATGATGACAACTCCATTACCTTATTCACCCCGGTCTGTAAAGGGGCGGTTGACGGAATTTATTCGCCGTTTATGCGGGCGAATTCCTTGAGGAGTTCCTCCTGACGCCGGTTAAGATTGGTCGGAATGGTCACGACGGTTTCGATAATCTGATCTCCCCGGCCGAAGCCGCGCAGGTGGGCGATTCCTTTTCCCTTCAGGCGGAAGATCTTGCCGTTCTGGGTGCCCCGGGGGATTTTCAGCTTTTCCGTTCCTACGAGGGTCGGCACTTCGATATTGTCTCCCAGGGCCGCCTGGACAAAGGAAATCGGAATCCGGCAGATAATGTCGTCATCGGAACGCCGGAAGAATTCATGTTCTTCAACGTGGATGAAGACATAAAGATCTCCGTTGGGACCGCCATGCTCCCCTTGTTCCCCTTCTCCGCGCAACCGGAGGCGGGAGCCCGTCTCGACGCCGGGAGGAATCTTGATCTGGACGGTTTTGTTAACCTTTTCCAGGCCGGCGCCCCGGCAGTTCTTGCAGGGATGGGAGATGGTCTGGCCCATGCCGCGGCAGTTCGGGCAGGTGGTGCTGATACTGAAGAAGCCGCTGGATTGGGTGACCTGGCCGCGGCCGTGACATCGGGAACATACCTCCGGAGCGGTTCCCGGCGCCGATCCGTTTCCGCCGCATTCCTGACATCTTTGCTGTTTGTCGATATTGATGTCCCGGGAGAGGCCAAAGGCGGCCTCCATGAAGGAGATTTGCATGTCATATCGTAAATCGGCCCCCGCCCGGGCGGAGCTTCGCGACCGGGAGCGCCCGTTGCTGAAGCCGAAGATGTCGCCGAAGATATCGCCGAAACTGGCAAAAATGTCGCTGCCGGAGAAGCCCTGGAAGCCGGAACTGCTCAATCCCTCGTGGCCGTATTGATTGTATATTTCCCTTTTTTGCGGGTCGCTTAAGACCTCATAGGCCTCGGCGGCTTCCTTGAATTTTTCCTCCGCTTCCCGGTCCCCCGGATTTCGGTCCGGATGGTACTGCATCGCCATGCGGCGGTAACTTTTCTTGAGATCCTCTTCGGTGGCCGTGCGGGTTACTTGCAGAATTTCATAATAACATCGTTTTGTCATGGAGTTGTTTAAATCTCTTTTCTGATCTTTGTCTTAATGCTTTCCGATGTTCCGGTTGCGGTATAAAGGGCGCTAATTTAATAACGGTGGGCGGTTATGTCAAGGTTCATGAGGACATCTCAAGCGGTTAACCGACGCAGCGCTTCCTCATATTTTTCCGAAGTTTTACTGATTATATCATCAGGAAGGTCGGGGGCGGGGGGGCGCTGATCCCACGCGAGGGAGAGGAGATAGTCCCGGAGGAATTGCTTGTCAAAACTGCTCTGTCCTTTTCCCTCCTCATAGGCGTCCTGGGGCCAGAACCGGGATGAGTCCGGGGTGAGGAGTTCATCGATGATGATCAGGTTGCCGTCGGAAATTCCGAATTCCATTTTCGTGTCGGCGATAATGATGCCCCGAGTCAGGGCCAGAGCGGCGGCCCGGTTATACACGGCAATACTGGTTGTCATAATCTTTGCCGTCAATTCGGCGCCGATCAGGTTTTCCGTCTCCGCCTTGGTGATGGCCATATCGTGCTCCCCCTCCGGGGCCTTGGTCGAAGGCGTGAAGATGGGTTCGGGCAAGCGGGACGATTCTTTCAATCCTGCGGGCAGGCGAATTCCGGAAACGGTACCGTCGCGCAGGTAATCCTTCCATCCCGAACCGCTCAGGTATCCCCGGACGATACATTCCACGGGCAGGGGCTGCGCCTTTTTTACGAGCATGCTGCGCCCGGTCAGGATATCCCGGTAGGGCCGGCACGCCTCGGGGTAATCATCGGGATTGACGGATATTATATGGTTGCCGATAATATCCTCCATCTGACCGAACCAGAAGGCGGACATCTGAGTGAGAATCCGTCCTTTGCCCGGGATGGGGTTGGGCATGATCACGTCGAAGGCGGAAATCCTGTCCGTGGCCACAATCAGCAACTGGGATTCGAAGGCATAGATATCCCTGACCTTTCCACGACCAATCAAGGAAAGGCCGGGCATTGATGTGGAGATAAGCGAGGCGGTCATATTACAAACTCCTTACTGTCTTTAATCTTATCGGTGTTGCAGCAAGAATGCAAAACGATGAACCTTTCCAATTTGACGAACTCGCAGAATGTCCCAAAATCCCCTCTCCCTCAGGGAGAGGGTTAGGGTGAGGGTGGGGTTTATGTTGCCATTACTTGAGCCCATCCCCACCCTGGCCCTCCCCTTGAAGGGGAGGGAGAAAATTGCTTTTTTGCGAGTTAAAACTTCAGATACGGATTGTGGCGCTTCTCGTATCCGATCGTTGAGGTCGGGGCGGCGCCGTAATTGTGTCCCGGCAATACCTTCGTCTCTTCGGGAAGAACGGCCAGCTTCTCTTTAAGGGAACGGGCCATGACGGCCCATGAGCCTCCGGGCAGGTCGGTCCTGCCTATGGCCCCTACAAACAGGGTGTCGCCGGTGAAAACCAGACCGTCGCCAAGGAGGCACATGCTGCCCGGGGAATGACCGGGGGTGGACAAGACCTGTAAAGAAACCTTCCCGATGGTAATCACATCTCCTTCCGTGACGGTGATATCGGCAGGAGGGGACTGCTTGGCCCCGAACATGCGGAGATACATGGCGGGAGTGGAAACGAGCATTTCGGCGTCTCCCTCATGAATGATGATTTTGGCCCCGGTGCGCTCCTTCATGTCCTGATTGCCCGAGATATGATCCACATGCCCGTGGGTATTGACAATGTATTTGATTTTCAAGTTGTTTTTTTCCGCCAGGGATACGAGGCCGGATGTTTCCGCCGCCGGATCGATCACCAGGGCCTCTCCCGTTTCCTCGTCTCCGATCAGATAGGCGAAAACGGCCATCTGTCCTACCTGTATCTGTTTTAAAAACATGGTAACCTCCGAATTCCCGCCGGGGTGTGTTCCTTTTTCCAAGGGAGTTGCCCTATCATGATTGCCACGAAATTGTCAACCGACGAAATGCCCGATAAACTGTGAAAAATTCTGGATAATGCCTCTTTCCCGGCGGAAGCCGAGGCCGCATGCTTCATAGGAAAAAAAGACGCCTGCCTGGTAGTTATTCCCGGCCCTGTCCCGGGGGAGTTCCGTGAATTCCTGATAAACGGACTGGAGATTCCCGTATTCCCCCCCCGTGCTTGCGAGCAGTTCCCCCGTCGGACCGAAAATGGAAATGTTGGCCCCTTCTCTGCCAAAGGTTTTCTTTTCCACCCATGATTTCCCCGGCCGTGGTTCCCGGATGGTCTCCAGAAGGAGGGGATGGCGGGGAAACAGATCCCAGAGGACTTTCAGCAGACCTTTCGACTGGAACAGCAGGGTGTAGGGCGGATTGAGGAGGACCGTTTTCCTGTTTTCCACGATGGCGGTCAGCATTTCGACGAGTTCCGGCTCTTCCGCAGCCATAAGTTCGTAGGGAACCAATTTGAACCAGTAGTCGCAGCCCTCCCCCTCGCTGTTGCCGATTCCTTCTTCGCGGGAGAAGGTAACAGCGTCGATATATTCAAAAAAGGTAATGAATCCCGACTCGTAGGCGATTTCTTCCAGGAGGCGGGTGGTGTTTTCATCCTCCCTGCCCATATCGAGACAGGAGAACAGGGCGCAGGGAATGGGACTGTCGTCTTCCCCGGCGACGGTATGGAGCTTCCTGATCCTGGCGAAGGATTCTTTCAGAGTTTCATAGAGACGGTTATACTGCCGTTCTTCATCGAGATTATTATGTCTGAGGAGAAGCCACTGAATAAGGGAGACCTCGAAGATCAGGGACGGTGTGTCGGCGTTGAATTCGATTAGCTTGATCGGTTGTCCGTCGAGGCCGCCGGCCAGATCAAAGCGGCCGAGGAGATGAAAATGGGCCTCGTCATCCCAGGTCTTTTCAATCAAGGGGATCAGCGCCGGCGGAATATCGAGTTGTTCATAGAGGCGATGATCGATGACGTGTTGTCCCGCCGCGACGAAAAGGTCGTATAGCTCGCCGGCGGCGCGGTAGTAGGCGTCTCCCTCCTCCGGACTGATGACGATGAGTTCATCGGCGATATAGGGCGGTTTCTCCGGGGTCTCGTACCAGTAAAAGCCGATTTTTTTGAAAACGCTCTCCGGGACGGGATTGACAGGAATCAATTTCAACTGAAAAGCCTCGACAACGATTTCAAATAAATGAATTTTTATTCTCCCTCCCCTTCAAGGGGAGGGTTAGGGTGGGGATGGGTTTGCGTAGTATTTTCACCTTCTGACGTAGCAAAGTCATGAGAGTTTCGCTTTCAGCCGGAAAATCCCCGCATACTGCTTGTGAAACGGGTGAAGAATCCCGTACGTGCCGACGCTGTCTTTGTCGATCCGTCCGGGCTGCGGAGGGTATGATCCCGGCCGTCATAACGCCGGCCGTAACCGTAATAATAGCTCCGGCCGCTCCATCCGGGGCGTTTTTCCTCTTCTTCCCTGAGGCGCCGCTCAATGAGCTCCCGGTTGGCCAGGCTCTGGGCGTAGAGATCGGAATTCCTGTACACGGCGGGGTTCAGGGAGGCGTTACGCCCCATCATGTAACCCGCGAGCCCGGATGCCAATACGGAACCGAGACCGTATCCTCCCGGTTGTTGCCCCGGCGGGCCCATGAGAGCTTCGAGATTCTCCGCCGGGATCGTCTCCCGCATGCCGTTCATACGGTTGACGACGACCCCTGTGGTCCGGCTCGGATATTCGTTGACGATGCGGAAGCTCTCGGGGGCGACTTCGGCAACCTCCGTCATGACCCCGGCCGGTTTATCGGCCATGTCGTTTTCAATTTCCCACTCCGCATGGGCGCCGGGATTCTTGAGGGCCTTGGGTTCCGGTCCCGTATCGCAACCGGCCAGGAGCGTCTGGGCGAGGAAGAAGACGCCGCCGACGAGGATTTTTTTGCTGACCTTTGGTTTTTCCATGGCCGACCTCTCAAAGCAGACGGCTGATAATCAGGGCGAGGGCGATGGTTATCCCCTGGACGAGAATGGCGGCGGCCGTGTTCGCGCGGGCGATTTCATCGGTGATCCGGATCTTGGCAAGGAAGATGAAACCGGCCAGCCGCTCGCAGATAAGCAGCCCGACGATACCGGTCAGGGCGCTGGCCAGAAAATACCCCAAACTCTCCGCCCAGCCGGTGAAACTCCCGGCAATCGTCGCCCTGAGGATGATACTGTAGGAGACGAGGAGTCCCGCGACGGTAACCCCGGCGCTCAGGTTTTGCTCCCGAAGACAGGCCGCCACATTGAAGCGGTATACTTTTTGATGGATTTTGACGGCGAGGACCAGGAAGGATTGACCCAACAGAAAAAAGATCACTGCCGAGAGCAGCGGCCCTTCTTCGCCGGCGAAGGCGCCGTTCAGGAGGAGCCCCGTGGCCAGAAAGCTTCCCGCCTCGACCAGGCCGGTGGGAACATTGCCCTCCTTGATCAGGTCATTATTGCTGACGCCCGGGACGAGAAAAAACTCGTTGACGTAATGGGCGCAGAAAAAGAGGACGATAGCGATACCGCTGTCAAGGATGAAAATTGTCATGTCGAGCTTGGATAAACCTCCGCCCATAACCCCCGCCATCGCGGCGCCCAAGCCCAGAAAGAGACCGAAACGCCGCAGGGCGACGGCCATATTGCCTTCCTGTTGGATGGCCCGATCGTCGTCGAAACGGGTAAGCCCGTCGGCGATCTTCTTGGCGATGAAAAGGAAAACCAGGGTAAGAAAAACATAGGCGACTGCAATCAGATAAACGTTGTTCATGGCGGTATTTCCTCCTTGACCGGTCGTTCCCCGAAAAGGGACCGCCCGATCCTGACGATCGTCGCTCCCTCCTCAACGGCAATCTCGAAATCCCCCGACATGCCCATGGAAAGTTCCCTCATGGTCACCCCGGGAATGCCCGCTTCCGCAATCCGATCCCGCAACGATCTCAGGGCGGCAAAACAGGGGCGCGCCTCTTCGGGATCGTCAAACCATGGCGCCATGGTCATGAGACCCTGAACGGAGAGGTGCTCGAGCCGGGAGACCTCCTTTACCAGCCCCGGCATCTCCGTGGCGTCGCTTCCCCGCTTCGTTGCTTCCCCGCTGATATTGACCTCGATGAGGATCTTGATCAGCCGGTCTTCTTTGGCCGCCCGCCGGTTAAGTTCGAGGGCTACGTCCATCCGGTCCACCGAATGGATCATATCGAAAAGCTTGACGGCGTATTTGGCCTTGTTTGTCTGCAGATGACCGATGAGATGCCACTCCCGGGGCCGGCCCATGAGTTCGATCTTCCGTTTTGCCTCCTGGACGTAATTTTCCCCGACGATGTCCACGCCGGCGGCGATGGCGGCAAGGATCCGCTGGTCGTCCACGGTCTTGGTGACCGCCATGAGGCGCACATCGGCGTCCCGGCGTCCCGCTCTGGCGGCGGCCGCCGCGATCCGCCGCCGGATATCCTCCACGTTCTCTCTGATCGTATGTTCCGTCATATGTCGAACCTCAGCGCTCCGGCCTTTTTCAACGCATCCACGACCTCGCAGAGGGGCAAGCCCATGACATTGGTGTAGGAGCCTTGAATCTCCCTGATGAAAAAGGCCCCCAGACCCTGGACGGCGTAGGCTCCGGCCTTGTCATAGGGCTCCTTCGACTTTATATACCACAATTTTTCATCTTCGGAAATATTCCGGAAAGTGACGGCGGCCCGGACCTCTTCTTTGATGACCACCTGTCCGGACAGGCGCAAGAGGGCAAAGCCCGTGAAGACCTCGTGGGTCCGGCCGCTTAGTTTTTCAAGCATCCGTCCGGCCGCGGAGGAATCGGCCGGCTTGCCCAGGACCTCGCCGTCGATTACCACAATAGTATCGGCTCCCAGGACCCAGGCCTGGGGATAAGCCTGGGCGACGGTATGGGCCTTGTTTTCCGCAAGCCTCAGGACGTGCTCGGCAGGTTTTTCGTTGATGAAGAATGTCTCGTCCGCCCGGCTGGGGATAATCTGGAAATCCAGCCCCAACAGGCGCAGCAGTTCCTCCCGGCGGGGAGAGGCGGAGGCAAGGATCAAAGGATGGCTTAGAATTAGACCCATATACTGTTTCCTTTCATGAAACCGTGACTATGTAACAGCTTCTTTGCTACTTGACAAATTGAAAATATGGGGCGAAATAGGGCCGGGGATAATTGGTTTTTGCGAGAAGGATCATATGAAGGCTTTTATTCTTGCCATATGCTTAGCTGTCCTGATGGGGAGCGGACAGCTTGCCTGGGCCGCTACCAGGGCGGTGCAATTAAGCGTTCCCGGCTGCAACTCCTGAGGAGATCGGGCCAGGATGGGGTCCATCCTGAGAAATACCGATGGTGTCGGCAAATTCGAGATGCCTAAGGAAGGGGTTGTCGTCATTACCTTTGACGACAGGAAAACCACGGCGGCAAAAATCGTCAAGGCCCTCGAAAGCGGGCGTTTTACCGTCAAGGGGAAACCGGTTTATGTCAAGCCCGGTGTGTCTGCTCAGCAGGGCGCTTCCCCGGTGATAAGTGCTCAACCGCAGGAGTTGCCTCTCTACACTACTTCCCCCGATTCCAGCGGTACCATGTCACGATAGGTCACTTCCCCGGAAAGTGGTTCACTGCTTTTTCAATTCTTTATCTTCACAAACTGGTTTGTAGCTTTTCTGCTCGGTATAAACGTCGCTTCATGCAGCCGTCTCCGTGGCCATCAGCCGTAAAGGGCCATGGCACTTATCCCGGACGTCGGCAACGCCAACGGGCATGACCAACAAATGGCTCAAGGATCAAGGGCTTCTATCTGTCAAAGAGCTGTGGGTTCACATTCACTACCCGGCTAAGGCCCGGTAATCTCTGTGAACCGCCCGGTGCGGACCCGCATGCCGGGTGGCGGGGGCTGGGGGAGAACCCCTCCGGCTACCTGATTTGCAGATTCACATTAATAAGTTATTGTTTTACTAACTCCACCCGTCGGTTTTTTGCCCTGCCTTCTGCAATTTTATTGGCTACAACCGGGGATAAGGGCCCTACCCCAGCCGCGTAAAGGCGGTCTGCGCCTATGCTGTATTTGGAAACAAGCACTTTTACCACAGCTTTAGCACGGCGTTGCGAGAGATCCATATTCGAGGATAGTGACCCGACACTGTCCGTATGCCCCACTACATATAAATTCAAAGTGCGATCCTGTGTGAGAAGTTTGGCAATTTCCGCCAGAGCCTCCTCCGATTGGGGCTTGACATCCGCTTTGTCTGTATCAAAGAAGATACCGTAGATCGATGCATGTCCGGTTTGTTCTATATCTTTGGCCAATGCTTCGGCATTCACTTTTATCAGGCCGGCTTCCATTGGTTTGGTTTCGATAACGTCAAGCTGGACGACCGGGAACTTTTGAAACCAGCTCGAACCCACGCAAAGAGCCACATAGATATCCCCTTCGGCTCTTGTCATCTTGGCAACCAGGTAACTGAAATCGCCGCCAAGACGTATGTCCAATCCGGGCGCGCCATACGGAACACGCCGTTCGGTCGCCTTCACGAATTCATCCAGCCATTTATCACCCAGTTCTTTTTTTTTCCCGCTGAACAGCATCACAAAACCAGCATTTTTCATGGCTGATTCATAGTTACGGAATATCTCAAGAACCGATCTTTCCACCGGAGCGGAATACGTTATCTGAGTCACCTTCCCCTCCAGTTTTTGGCTCTTTACCAATGTGCCCTTAACTTTTTTCCCCATCGGTACGGCATATTCGTTGAACTCTTTCATATCGTAAACCATTATGGAAGAATTGGGAAATCTTACGCAATTATTTCATTCAACCCTTCTATGGCCTGATTCAAATCTTCCAGAGATGCTTTACCAATGATTTTACCAATCCTCTCAACAGACAGTGTTCGGATTTGACTGATTTTGAGCCATGATTTCCTGGGTAAATTGGGAGATTTCAGTTCAAGGGTTAACGGGAATCCTGCTTTTTGCGGCTGGCTTGTAATGGCCACGGCTATGACTGTACCTGATCGTTCATTAAAAATGTCGTGGCTCAAAATGAGCACGGGGCGCAAGCCGGCCTGTTCCTGCCCCCGCACGGGATTCAAATCCGCCCACCGAATTTCGCCTCTCAATATTCCGGCCATTGGCTCATATCCTCGGTTAATCCTTCTTCCGCCATGGCTTTTTCAAATTTCGGGTCGAGTTTTGTACATTCCATAGATAGTCGACTGCGCTTCACTCTCGCGAGTTTTTCGCGCACAGCATCACAAATTGCCTGGCTGCGATTTTGAAAATAATTTTCCTCGACCAGTCTATCCAATTCACCGATAAATTCGGTGTCCAATGTAATTGCTATTTTTGTTTTTCCCATAATCAACCTCCTTCTTTGGTATTCCATTATATCATACCAACGAAAAGGGAATCAAATTACATTTTGTGTTCTTTTGTGCATCACCTCCAGTCCATATATGGTGTCACATATAGACCGGAGGTCAACTTATTTTGTGTTTTTCTGCTGCCAACGCTTAAGCTCACTGGGAGGCGTGGGCCGTTTCACGCCGATCCAGTGCAGCACCTCGTTGGACATTATTTTAAGAATCTATTCAGCAGAATATCTTCGACGTTCTGCCTTGAATCGATGATTGATAAAACATAGACGGTTGTATCGGATATTCTATAGACAATTCGCCAAGGACTGACAATTAATTCTCTGTAAATGTTTATCCCTTGCCCTTGAAGTTCGGGAACAATCCGACCACGTTCGGGAAGCGTATAAAGAGCGGTTACTTTTTGCCTAATTCTCTCGAATATTTGTAATGCATTGCCTGGGCTATCAATTGCGATGTAGTCGATTATCTGTCTAAAATCAACTTCTGCAACCGACGCCCATTCAACCTTGTATTTCTTGCTCATTTAAGCCTTGCCTTTAATTCGCTTTCGATTTCATTGAACATACTTTCCTGTGGTTTAGTCCGGCCATTTCGAACGTCCGTTTCCCCTTGCGAAATGAGTTTCAATATGCCGATTGCATTGCGCATATTTTCATAACTCTCAGGGTCTTGCAGTACAGCTCGTGGTTCACCATTTTGGGTAATAATCACAGGTCGATGCGTTTCATTAATTTGGTTGAGTAAATCTGCGGCTCTCGACTTTAGATAAGTGACTGGCTTGATATCATCTATAATATTCATTGTATTTACCTCCGGTACGAATACGGTACCATAAACGGTCCGCATGTCAAGCTATTTGTGTCCAACGGCGGCGGATGAGCTGCAAGCCCCGCAGGGCTGGGGGAACGTGAAAGCGTTCACTCAGCCTGAGGACCGGTGCGGAGCACACGCAGTGTGCGCAGCATCCGCGTTGACACCTTTGTGTACGCCCGGCATGGGCGTGAACTTATGGGGTGAAAGTCCCCTGTATATGAATCCTGTCAATGAGTTACATTGACATAAATACTAGCCGAAGGCAAGGGCGGAACCGCGAGGGACCGTCCGAAGGAAGCGGTCGTGCAAAGCTATGAGCCAAGCCTGCCCCGGACCCGATCCGGGGAACAGAAACAGCATACAAGGCTGAGTCTCCGGGCAAGTCAGCACAACATGACAAAGCCCTGGATTCGGGAGATACGGTAAATGCTGCGGTTGCATAGTCACAGTTCACGTTCTTATCCGGGGAGACCTGCCCGATCTGCAACTCCCGCGGGAGCGGCGCCCGTCATGGCAACATGCCGCGGGACCGGACAGGAGTCAGCAGAGGCCATAGTAGGCAGAGGAAACAAGCCCGGCGAAACGGAGAAAACCGGGAAAGACTTACCCCGCCGAAGGGCCGAACACAGAGAAGGGAAGAACCTCTATGAGTTCCCATGACACGAAGAATCCGTATGGAGGAGTGAACATGGGGCGCGTCATGGAACCGTTCGACCCAAATGAGCGCCTGCTGGAGCGAATTCTATCTAAAGAGAACATGGCAACGGCGTGGAAACGGGTGAAGGCCAATCACGGCGCACCCGGTGTCGATGGCATTACCGTCGAACAATTCCCCGACCATGCCAGGGAACTCTGGACCGGAATCCGTCAATCTCTCCTGGCAGGTATGTATCAACCCGCGCCGGTAAAGCGGGTGGAGATTCCCAAACCAACCGGGGGGACCCGTCCCCTGGGAATACCCACTGTCCTTGACCGGCTGATCCAACAGGCCATCGCCCAGGTTCTGTCTCCGATCTTTGATCCGACCTTCTCGGAATCAAGCTTCGGATTCCGTCCTGGACGGTCCGCCCATCATGCGGTCCGCAAGGCCCGCGAGTACATCTGTGAAGGTTATCGCATCGCCGTCGATATGGATCTGTCGAAGTTCTTGGATACCTCATCACACTACACTCCTTCTCATGAGAGGTTGTCGAAAAGGCTCTCTTGAGTATTTAAGATGTTGATATACAATCCGTTTCTCTTTCCGGAGCGAACATGGACCGCAGAGATCTCACCGCGCTTTACTCTCTGCAACACCGTCTGACGTGAGACGCGAAGGAGCCTCATGGCGTCAACCATCGGTACATAGCCTTCCGGGACTGTTTCGACGAAGCGCTCACGGATCTCCTTGCTGACGCGAATGCGCCACGGCGCACCGGGAGTGATCTGTTCCCCAGCGACGAACCCATCGGCAAGCCAACGATGCAAAGTAGATGTGGCGATTCCAAGGATCTGAGCCGCCTTGGTGACCGTTACCAGTTCGCCTTCCTCAGGGCGCATGTTTGGCTCGAATCGAGGGATCTTCCAGTACCTTCGCAGATTCCCCACTTTACCCTGCGTGAACCGATCTCCGAGAGCCGTCTGTCTGCCTTGCCGGTTTAGAATGCCGGCTATGATCGCATCAGGGTAATGGACCGCAAGGCGGCGCACAAGATCGATGGTTCCCTCATCGGTGCGTATGGGAGGGATGAACCGGTTCTTTAGGCCGACATCGAGATCTAAAACTGCTCCTCCCTTCCATCGTAAAGTTACGTGGGCCGCGGACTCTACCACGGCAATATTCACTTCTTCAAGAAGGCTGTGGAGCAGTTCTTTCCGATCTCGGTCAGTGGTGGTGGCTGCTTCCCATACCCTCTTGAGATCCGATCCCAAGGCGATTATCCGTATTCGCTCTCCGTCCGTTAACGGGCCGGGACGCTGCCCCCTCCGCTGTGTGAGTTCGGTTTCGGCTAAAGCAAGTTCACCGAGCTTTTTCTCCCATTCGGCTTCAAGCGAGCGGGCCACAAGGCGATTCTCCGGTTCCACGGAACGGTAGCGGCGTTCCGCACGTTCGCTCTCGTAGCGGATCCTTTCGACCTTAAGGCGCCATTGGGTGTATGCGCCTTCATGATCCGCTTCGATATTTTTTTCGGCGATCAGCGCGGCGTCGATACCGGCAGGAGTGATCGCGTCGAGGAAAGCTTGCGATACCGCTTCATCGATCCGTACTCCTCCAACCCTGAGACAATGGAGTCCCCTGCCATTGGCAATATTGCTGGCGGCACAGTAGTACCCCGGGGTAGAATGTCTGCCCTGGTAATAGACTCTTAAGCGACGGCCACACCGACCGCAGGTGGCGATGCCTTGGAGGAGTGCCGACCCTTCTCTGATCGCGCCGGTGGCCTGATGAGAAGTGGGATGGATATTTTTAGCGATCCGGTTTTGGTTCATCTCATAGGTTTCCCAGTCGATAAAGCCCTTATGGTGGTCACAGATCAGGACTGCCCACTTTGACCGAGGTACGTGGCGGACTCGTTTTCGTAGATGTCCGGCCTGATCTACATAGCACTCTTGGTGCGTTTTACCATAAGCATACGCGCCTGCATAGACCGGATTGGTCAGAACTTTATGAATACCCGTATAGGTGGGGCTGATCCATTGAATATCAGCGGAATAATTTGAAGAGGGGAATGAGATATTCTGGGAACGTAACCAGATCCACACCTGTCGGACAGAGCCTACTTCTGAGAACTTCTCGAAGACGCAGCGGATGGCGTGAGTGACTGCCTCATCGGGATGTAAGAGTACCTCGCCGTCCTCATCACCCCAGACAAATCCGACAGGAAGTCCTCTTCGCAGTTCTCCCCTCGCAGCTTTATTACGGATGCCCCCTTCGAGTCTGGCGCGAATTACATGGAGCTCAGCTTCTGCCATGGTTCCCTTCAATCCTAGCAGCAGACGGTCGTTGAAGAGTCCTGGATGATAAAGCCCGTCTTCATCTCCTATGAGGGTGTCGGTGACGCCGCACAGATCCAGCAGGCGGTACCAGTCGGCATTGTTGCGGGCCACCCGTGAGACTTCGATGGAGAGAATAAGCCCGACGTGTCCCAGGGCGACTTCAGCGGTCATCATGGCGAATCCATGACGGTCTGATGTTCCAGCGCCTGAACGGGCAAGGTCTTCGTCGACAACCTTGACCTGTGGTTGAGGCCAGCCCAACCGGAGTGCCCTTTCCGTGAGTTTGTACTGCCGATCCGTGGATTCCCTATTATGCTGTACTTGGGCGGTTGTCGACTGGCGGACATAGACGTAAACGCACCGATCTAAATGCGAAGACTTGATTTTATCACTCATGGTTTTCCTCCTGCGATTCCGGACGAACCGCCTTGCCGATCAGCCTCGACAGTATGGTGATGACCATTTTTTGGGTCTCGGAATCGAGACCTTCCCAGATGTTCAGTTGTTCCTCTTCTGGCCAAAGGGGCAGTTGCCGTTGCACGTTTTCTCTCCTCTTTTGAAGTGATTTGCTCTGAAGCATCAAGTTTGCGGAGGAGAGAGTCAACAACTTTACATGTATGGAGGAGATTGGGAATCGACCCGATTGTCGCCGAAGATCGGTGGTCGGAACGAGAGGGGTGGGGCTCCAAGTCGGTCCATGCCGCGGGGATAAGCGAACGGCTTCCATCCGGAAGAACAAGGCTCAGGAGCAATATCCCGTTTCGGTGTGTCTGGTCGTATATCTCCAAGGTCTGCCCTTGGAGGGGGTGTTGCTCACGAACGATCGTGACTTTCGAGGGCAAATCCTCGATGTGGGTAGTATGTCGTAACTTCCTTTGACACGGTTGATCATGACGTTCTGATGCACCGGGTGGCGCGAAAGGTTCGCGACAAACGGGTCCTGCGCCTGATCGGAAAATACCTGCGCACCGGGGTGATGGTTCAGGGACGCCTTCAGGAAACCCGCTTGGGCGTTCCTCAGGGCGGACCCCTCTCGCCATTGCTTGCCAACATTATCCTGGATGATCTGGACAAGGAGCTTGAGGAACGTGCTCATCGTTTCGTCCGCTATGCCGATGACTTCATCGTGCTGGTGAAGAGCCGTCAAGCGGGAGAACGGGTCATGGAAAGCCTGAAACGCTTCCTGGAACGTACTCTCAAGCTCAGGATCAATCAGGATAAAAGCCGTGTCGTTCCGACAAATCAGGCAATCTTTCTTGGCTTCACCTTCCGTGGAACCAAGATCCATTGGTCGGAGAAGGCCTTCCGTGAATTCAAACGAAGGGCCAAAGAACTGACCGGCAGGTCCTGGTTCGTCTCCATGGATTATCGGTATCGGAAGCTTGCCGAATACCTGCGTGGCTGGATGAACTACTTCGGAATATCGGAATATTACAAACCGATCCCCGAAATAGACCACTGGCTGAGAAGGCGTCTGCGCATGTGCTACTTCAAACAGTGGCGCTGGGCAAGAACCAAAGTGCGGGAACTCCGCAAACTGGGAACGTCGCTTCATGCAGCCATCTCAGTGGCCATCAGCCGTAAAGGGCCATGGCACCTGTCCCGGACGTTGGCAACGCAAACGGGCATGACCAACAAATGGCTAAAAGATCAAGGGCTTCTATCTGTCAAAGAGCTGTGGGTGCACATTCACTACCCGGCTAAGGCCCGGTAATCTCTGTGAACCGCCACGTGCGGACCCGCATGCGTGGTGGTGTGGGGGCCAATGCTGTTGAATTAAGAAAAGACACTCGGTTTTTTATGTTTAACCTATTGGAATCAATAAATAATTACATTGACAACGGGTCTCTTGTGTGCAATAAAGACTCACGGAACATTGTGGCTAAGGACGAATCCATTTTTCACAAAAACTGTCTGAAAGGACCTTGTTATGGCACAAATCATGACTTGAAAAAACATGCCAACTTGACGAATATGCAAAAAAATTTCTTCACATTATTCCTCGATCAATTGATCCTTCAAAGAAACAGACCCCCAAAGATTTCACCCGCAAAAACAAACTCACCTTTCCAAAGCTCATCACCTTCATACTCTCCATTACTGCCAGCGGAAAAAGCAAGGGAGTGGATATGAAATCGGGTGACTTTTTCCGAAGCGCCAAACGTAGCGGTCTTTGGCCGGAAGCCGAAGCGATCCACCGCAGTACCCTCACCAAAGCACGCGGTAAGATCGATTGGCAGGTTTTTCAAGACATCCTCAGGGATGCTGTGCATCTGGCTTATGAATGCTGGCCCAAAATGCCTAAATATCTGTGGCATGGTTTGTCGGTCTATGCCATAGATGGTTCTTTCTACACTCTCCCAGCAACCGAAAAGACCCGGGAGGAGTTTGATCCCAAAAGCGGACTGAAACACACTGGCAAAGGGCACTTTCCGCAGTGTCGGGTTTCTACTGTCTATGATGTCTTTAGGCGTCTTCCCATAGCCAGAAGCGTGGTTACCGTGAATTCCTCCGAACGTGATGAAGCAAAAAGCCTGTTACCCTTTATTCCGATTGGCAGTATCTTGCTTTTCGACCGAGGTTACCCCGGTTATGAGTTCATCTCTTATCTTTTAAATACTTTCAAGGGGTATTTTATCTTTCGTTGCCCGGCACAACACACCTTCCCTGCTGTCGAAGAATTCATCAGAAGCGGCAAGCAGGAAGACGATATTTGGATAGTTCCAAGCGGCAAATACCAGAGTAAGGTATCCGTAAAGCAGAGAGAGAAGCTTGAAGCCTTCAGGGTCAGGATCGTCAAACTGGTAAGTCCTGATGGCAAGGTATCTGTCCTTTTGACCAACCTGTGCAACCAAACAGAATTCCAGAAACAAGAAATTATCGAGCTGTACTTCAGGCGATGGGAAATCGAAAACCACTATCGAGATGAAAAGATTGAACTCGAAGTGGAAAAATTCCACGGCAAAACCTGCAATAGTATTCGGCAGGAGCTATTTTCGGCAGTGATCATGACAGTCATTTCGAGAACTCTCATGGTTCTGTCATCACCGCTATCCGGAGAGGAGTCCAAAGAACCACAGTTTAAGAATGCTATCATGACGCTCGCAACCGAAGCCGCAGTGCTTACTGCCGATGATCCCGAGCAAGCCATTGAAATCTTTCAATCAATCTTGAAAGAGATCCATCGTGTTAAGTACTATCGCCCAAAAATTTCCAGGCCTTTTCAACCGCGTGTGACTAAAAGGAGCCTGAATCGATGGGTTTTTGCAAAAATACAGAAGTTGGCTCATGCTTAATTCAACAGCATTGGGTGTGGGGGCTGGGGGTTAACTACCCCCGGCTACCCGATTGGGCAATGCTATTTATTTATGACCGCTGTCAAGAACCGAGCCCTTTGTTTTTTTCAAGCGTTTGTCAGGACGCTCTCGAAACTCTTGAAAAGAATGTTCCAAACTAAATGGAAAGAATTTGGCGGCATTATCCCAACGTAAGGTCGCCGATGTTACCCATTGCGAGGGGCATTCACCCCACCCTCTGTCTAGCTGGCATGAACCAAGAGCTAACGGTCCAAGGACCAGCACCTTATTTTCCCACACGGAAAAAACCGAAGCCACATCGGCAGAACTAACTGAAATGGACGACAGAACAAACGTGAATGGCCCGCACGTGGCTGTCTTGATCTTACCTTCCGAATTAGGAGACAGCTTCTCAGGATTCTGCGTGATGGGTAATGATGCGGTATCGATCACTTGTTTGGTTCGAGCGTTTCCCTCAAGAACAACAAGATTACTAATCAAATCTTTTTCGCTGACGTATACCCAACTCATACTGGGATCACACGAAATAACTACCTCCTGAGCGGTTGCCGGTGCTGCGACAACCACAAGGAGAAAAGCAAATATAAACAAAGTCCGTATCACGGCCACACCTCCTAGAGCCCAACGGCGGCGGATGAGCATCCGCCGCCGATAAGCTGATCGGGAGCTTGCTCCCGGTCAGCTTATCGAAAAGCTAAGCTGGAGCAGCCCAGCGGGCTGCGATCGGCTTTAGCGACGGGTTATGTGAATTTTAAATCAATTTCATTAAAATACTCTCTTACTTTTTCTAAGATATAGTCTAAATAGGATGGTTCAATTTCTATTTTGTCTTGATATCCAAGTTTAAGCCTACCACCTTGAATGTGTTCTTTAAAATTAGCATCTTTCTTAAGTTCACTATTTGCTCCTCCATCAACGTGGACGATGATGTTTCTTATTCTTTTCAAAGTTTGTATCTCACTCCATGGTTTCTTGTCAGAATGGAGATTACATCCAATGATTTTTTCCAAATATAATTTAGCTCTGTCTATTCCTTTATCGTTCATGTCTCTATGTTTGACCCGGAATTCTTCCAAACCTTCTTTTCTGTGGTAATGTGCTTTCGCTGAATATTCAACTTCGCAAATCATATTCATGCCATCTTCTATATAGGAAAAAAGAAT
>Ga0074199_1001592_pt1 | contig 18581 bp, 29 predicted proteins | sample EPASupsiteSAE347_FD_64528 | JGI IMG/M metagenome (GOLD analysis project Ga0074199, IMG submission 64528) | Bioremediated contaminated groundwater from EPA Superfund site, New Mexico - Sample SAE3-47 | ecosystem: Environmental > Aquatic > Deep subsurface > Groundwater > Contaminated ...
CAACGAGGGTATTACGCTCCTCTTCAGAAAGTGCAACGATGTATTTCTTCATATCCAATTCTCCCTGTTTGGTTATGAAGCTAATACATCATATACTTTACGACGTTATAAAATTGACGAGACACTAGTCGCACCGGTCGCGATGGACAGGCCGATATTGCTGGAAGAGACCGACTGGCCCAGGGCACCCAGGAGCCCGGAAGCAAAGTTCCCCGCCCCGCAGGCCAACATACCGTGACTAATGGATCGCATCTCTATTCTCTTCCAGTCTGCGTCGTTGATCTTCTGGCAGGTAGTGAGATCGCCCATGGTCTTGAGCGCTGAAGATGAAGCAGCCACGAGAAAGGGCACCAGCATGGCAGTGCTAAACGACATTCCGAACTTGCCTATCTTGGGAAGCTGGAAGAATGTAGATCTTCAGCAATCACTTTTTAATAAATTATTCAAAAAAATTATAACTAATGCAGAGATAAACTTATATAGATAATACGTAGCATGCATAAATGTAAAAAACATGCAATAATAGTCCACATTTATTTGGATAGATATTGCATAAAGTGCGAGGATGGTAGAATGAGCATTATGTCATGGTTATTGGCATCGCTGGCATTAATTATCTTGCTGGTTATGACACCCGTAAACGCCTCGGATGATGTGCTTGAGGTATACGGAAATGCTAATATGGATGAAATTATCGACAAGGCGGATATAGTATATGTGGAGAGCGTCATAAAAGGGACGAGTAAAAATACAAAGTTCTCCGACGCGAATTACGATGGAGAAGTCACCGAGAAGGATATATCCCAGATAGAGCAGATAATAAACGGAGAAGAGGACGAGATCACGATAGTAGACAGCGCTGACAGAACTGTAACCGTTAAAAAGCCGGTTGATAGGATAATTTGCTTTCACTATGGTGCTGTTGAAGCGATCCAAAACCTGGGGGCATCTGATAAAATAGTCGGCGTCAACAGACAAACAATAAATAAGACTGATTTCTACAGGATAGATAATGTATCTAACATCGGCTACGTAGATAATCCCGACTACGAGGAGATACTGAATCGTGATCCTGATGTGGTCATTCTATTTGCGACCATACACGACTATGATGAGCAATTGATAAATATTCAGAAAAACCTAGAAAAGGCCGATCCAAACATCGCTGTATTGGCTTTAGACTTCGTTACCATAGAAGGCTACTTGAATGAGCTGAGAAAACTGAGCTACATTATCGACAGAGAAAATGAGGCTCAAGAGTTCGTAGATTTCTATAACGGATGGCTGGAACCAATAAAAAAAATATTAGATTCAGTGCCAGAAGAGAATCGGACAAAAGTATATTTCGAGATGGCAACGTGGCCAGAAGGTTACAGCACCTGTAGTAAGGGATCATTTGGATTACATGAAAGCGTCATCGTAGCAGGCGGAATAAACATATTCGGCGATCGCAATGAAAGCTTTTTTGATGTAGACCCTGAGGCTGTGATGATCCGAAATCCTGATGTTATACTCAATTATGGATTCGGAGATTATGCTGAAACGGGTAACGGTCTTGGCGGCAATCCAGAAAAGATGAAAGAGATTAGAGACGAGATCATAAACAGGTCCGAGCTTCAGAACGTAACAGCTGTAAAAGATGGCAGAGTCTACATAATACCATGGGATGTCACCTGTGGTGGTGGGAAACATCTTATAGGAATAAGTTACATGGCAAAATGGTTCTATCCAGAGCTTTTCAGCAACATTAGCGTTGAAGATATCGAGTCGGTCCATCAGGAATACCTTACGAGATTCATGGGCTTGAACTACGATCTGAACGAACTTGGAACTTTCGTATACCCATCCATATGAGGACGGCTACGTTGCCTCAGACAGAATTATGATAGATGAAACCCGAACCATCCTGGTTCGATGGGCCACATTTTTTCAGTAATGGCACATGTGTAGAAGTTCATCAAGAGTACCACACGAGGTTCCATAGCATGGACTACAAATTAAATGAACTCGGTATGCTCTTCAATCCACAGTTGGGATGGATTTATTAATGAAATATTCTGGAATAGTAGAGACTGTGACGGACTTAAATCGACTTGCGGTCCCGGAAGCTGATGTTGGGAAAATTCGAAACATAGCTCATGCCGTTGAGATGTTTTACATTCTTTGTTCGGCGGTTGAGCTCGGTGTCTTCGATAATCTGCAAAATCCAAAAAAAGCGATGGATTTGGCCGGAGAGCTGGGATTGCATCAAGGTCTGACCCAAAAGCTTTGTGTCGCTCTGGAGGCATGCGATTTTTTAAGAACAGACCACGAAGGAAAATATGCTCTAACATCTTTGTCAAAGACATTTTTGGTGACCAGCTCACCATTATATCAGGGTCATCACATTCAATTGATGAAAAGAAGACGAGATGAAATGGCGGTCAAGTTGACCGAGATTATAAAAGAAGGTCCTTCGGTAATTAATATCTCTCCCGGAAATCTGGGAATTTTTGACCAGAGTTTTACAATTGCCATGGCGGAGTATGCATTAGGCGGTTGCCTACAGAGGACCGTGGAGGTTCTTAAAAAAAATAGTGACTTCATGAAAGCCAAGCGGTCTTTAGATCTGGGGGGAGGGCATGGACTCTATTCTATCGCCTTTTCCAGGTTGAATCCGGAATTAGAGGCTTTTATCTTCGATTTGCCTACGGTCATAGATGAATTCGCTAGTGAGATTGTATCTGTATGTGATGGCAAAGTAAAATTGCTTTCAGGAGATATGACAAAGGACGATCTCGGCTCGGACTATGACGTAGTATTCGTTTCAGAAGTTCTTTACGGACCGATGGATTCAATCAACTTAATCCTGAAAAAGATAAATGCCAGTTTAAAGGAGGGCGGGATTTTAATCTCAAAGCATTTTCACCAGGATGAAATATCCAAAGACATGGTTTCTGTATTTTTTGATCTCATGTTCTCCCTGACCAGAGGGATGGATCATGGGATATATCCGACAGGCGAATTATGCCACATTATAGAATCGAACGGGTTCTCGGTGGTTCAAATTGAAGATATCAGCACCTTTTCCAGTCCAACTAAGATAATAATTGCCAAAAAAATCAAAACAAGTGCGTCCATCTATCCCTAACAAGATTGGAACATACACCGGTATATTCATAGATTAACAATTATTTTTAGTGGAGGGATTGGACCTATGCACCAATTTAATCCCGCCACTATTGAGCAATTTTAGACCGCCAGTGACACTTGGATAACCCTCCATATGATTCTTCACCACCACTCGTAGAACGATTCTAGAAGAAATGCTATGTAAATAGGGAGTCTCTTTTCCATTGTCTGTCTTCAGACCACTTACTCCGACGTATTCAGCATGGTGTTTGGAGCAGCCCCACGCATTAGTTTTTGTCCCTCCCCGGCCCAAACCCCTTTCCATCATACGCTTCCTTCACCAGCGCCGTGGCCACCGAAGCATAGATCTCCGTCGTGGACAGCCTCTTGTGCCCCACCCGGCTATCTGAATCATCGGCACCGGCACCCTCAGCCATGAGCGCATTCACCACATGACTGTGCCTGAGTATGTGGGGTGTTACCTTCCTCCGAGAGAGCTTCTGTCGGCGCGAGATCTCCTGAATCCCGGCCTCTTCCGCCAGCCGGTCTATGGTCCGAAGGAGCGTCTTGGTGCTCAGGTGGCCGGAGCTGCGGCCAGGGAAGAGCCACACCTGGCCGGGCTGGATGCTCTCTTTGATGGCCTGCAACGTGGTCTGGCCCACGCGGGCGGCTCGGAAGTGGCGGGTCTTCGTCCTGCTGCTCTGTATCCTGACAAACCCGTTATGAAAATCAATGTCTGAGACGCGAGTGGTGACCCGCTCCCCCACCTGGCAGCCCAGGTCATAGAGGCAGAGGAGGATTAAATGGTCTCTCCCCGAAGCCACGGAAAATAGGGCATCTATTCCCATTGTATAGAGTCCATCCAGGGTCCTATTTGTTCGCTCTAGGATTCTTTCTTTAGTCCTATTACTATCCAGAATAGTGATATTACTATGACGAGTATTTCTAACACATAATGCGTCGATGGCCATTTAATTAAATTTAAATAGTTAAAAATACAAGTAATCTATTGGAGCCTCCGACGAGTTGACTCCCTTCATACCCTCGAAGGCTCATCTACTCCCTTCATCATTTAGATCATTGCTTTTTATCGATCTTCCTGGCTTTAGCTCAGATCACGACTCCTGAGTCGTGACTCTTGATACCCGACTCCCGCATCTTGAGCCTTGCATCCAGAAGCCGGACACCAGAGTCAAGCACAACGCTTATAGACATTCATGAAGAGTTTACAGTTATGGAGGTAATAGCGGTAGCTAACCAGAAGGGAGGGTGCGGGAAGACCACGACTACAGTGAATCTCGCCGCATATCTCGCCCTGCGGGGTTCTCATGTTCTGCTGATAGATCTCGACCCCCAGGGCTCTTCAACCACACATCTTGGCATTGACAAAGACAACCTGCCCAAAAACATGAACGAGGTCATGATGGAGAGAGCGAAACTGGAAGACATCATCATACCCACGACAGTAAATGGGCTTGAAATCGCACCCACAAATAACGACCTCGTTGAGGCCGATGCGGTGCTGACGAGCAAGGTGGGCAGAGAGAAACGCCTTAGGAAGAAGGTCCAGGGGCTGAACGGATACGACTACGTTATCATCGACACTCCCCCGGCTCTCGGCAACATGACCCTGAATGCACTTGTCGCGAGTGATAAGGTCATTGTCCCGGTCCAGGTAGAGTTCTTCGCCGTAGAAGGGCTGAAGACGCTCATCAGAATGCTGGATGAGCTTGACGAACTTGGCTATCAGCCTAAGAGGAGATACCTGCTTACCATGTGCGACAACAGACGGAAGATAACCGAAGAGGTATCCACCAAGATAAGGGGCCTATTGGGAGATGCCGTCTTCAAAGTCGTTATTCCTGAGAACGTGCGACTCGTCGAGGCTCCGGCCCAGGGCCAGCCGATATGTCTCTATGATCCATTCTGCTCAGGGGCATTGAGCTACAAGGATCTAGCAGATGAGGTGGCGGCATGAGCCCAGGAGATCGCATGTCGAAAGGGCTTGACTTCATGCTGAAAGGAATAGGGCCTAAAGGCAAGAATCAAGAGGCAGGAGGCGAGGCCCCGGAGTCTGGAGTCACGACTCAGGAGTCGGGGGAGATCATCCGCGAGACAGGAGTCGCGAAGGATGAGTCAGATATGCAAGAGTCGGGAGTCGTGACTCATGAGTCAGGAGTAGGGCGTCAAGAAGCAGGCATCGAGCTTCAGGATGCAAGCACCGCGAGTCAGGAGTCAGGCGTCGACCTTCCGGAGTCAAGAGTCATGACTCAGGAGCCAGGTGTAAGGAGTCAAGAAACAGGTATCGAGCCTCAAGACTCACGAATCTTGAGTCAAGAGTCACGAGTCACGATCCCAGAGTCAGGAAACATTACCCCCGAAGCAGGAGACGCGACACACGAGTCGGTTGTCGGTTTTCAGGAGTCTGGAGTCGTGACTCGTGAGTCAAGTAGCTTGACACAAGACTCGGATGTCCCGCCTCATGAAACCAGACCCCGGAGTAGAGGAGAGAAGAAGAGGTCCAGAAGCGGGACTCAAGAGTCAGGAGTCGTGACAGATGAAATAGTTGACCAGGCAGTCGCCCAGGCCCTGAAGTCGCCCAAGATCTCGCTCTACTCCCCCCTACTGCTCGCAGTCCTGGAGAGCCAGCAATTAATACTCCTAAATCGCAAGGAAATGACACTCCTGCAATACCGCAAGGCTACCAAAGCACGGGAACTTGTAGAGAACGCTCTTAAGGAATCCTACCCGGACCTATGTGATAAGATTCTGAAACGGATAAATGAAAGGAATTGACAAATCATGAAATGACGAGGAAGAGATTCGGCCTCATTCTACAACCGAAATTTTTCTCGTCATTGTCCTTTTTGCAAACTTCGCAGTCAGAGCATTGCTACCACTTCAACCGTTCCGACGCCAAAGATCTTATCCAGTGTCTCCGGACCCATCTCAGTTCTCCAAGCCACTCTGACCATCAAAGCTCATAAGTGCTCAGCTAGGCCTAAACCTTCCTGGAAGCGTTCATTGAAGACCTGGATGATATGAAACTCTAACGCATATTGAAGCTAAACAGCAATCTGGTGAGGTGGCTATAGAATGGCAAAGATAGAGCTAGATGATCATGAGTCTCTGCGCAAGTGGGCTGCGGAGAACAAGGTCTCGGACCCGGAGGACCTGATAGCCCGGAATAAGGATGGCTCGATCGTTTTCAAGTCGGCCAATGCCGGGAAGTCGTACCGCCGTATTGAAAAGATGTATCAAGAGGCCAGGAGGCTAATCAATGCAGCCACCTGAAGCTTATATCCCCTGCTTGTACTGCCAGCGAGGACCGAAGGGCTTCGACCCGAACCCGTGCAGCGGAATGCAGAATATTAGATCCCTGAAGGCCGGCGGTTGCTTCATAGGCCAGGTCATTCCTGGAAAGGAGAAGCTTCTGGCCAAGTTCCATGCTGAGAGGGCGAGAGCATGAAGCTCGCTTGCCTTTATGATGGTGGCATCCTGCGTGTGGATCTGGCCTGCAGCGTGGTGGAAAAGCAGCGAGCCCTGGGAGACCAGAGGGCAAAGAATCAACTGGTGGTGCCCTAGATGTCGCAGCCCTTGGACCCCTGCCCGCGCTGTGGAACGCCTGGGCCGCAGTTGGAGAGATGCCACAAGCCCAACGGGGCAGCAGCCTGGTTCTGCCGGAGCTGCACCTGGATTGGAGACGCTCTGGCCCTCTCAGAAGCCGCTCCGGCTGCCGGCAGCCTGCCTACGAAAGCCCTGATGAAGCAAGGAGGCAAGCGAAGTGGACGTTAAGATCAGGAGAGACAAAAACGGCCACTATCGCGTCTTTCTCCCGCCGGGGCGCTCTTTATTTTACCGCAATAAAAGGGAGCTACAGGAGGACTTGCCTATCACGCACTTGCTCGGCCAGGCAACCTTAGATCTATTTGAGGGTGGCTGCAGAATATGATTGTCTTTTTTGTCGATAGCGACCAGGAAAGGGGAATGTACGGCCCCTATACCAAGATGCCTTTGGCCGAAACCGTACTCAAGATCGTGCGCATGACCAAAGATGATGCTGCAGAGCTGGTGTCCTACGACATGGACCCGTTCGGCGAGCAGCTCCTATCCGGCTTGCGGCCCTTCAAGGTGGAGATCATGCTCCTCGGCGGCAGGGTGCAGGGCGTGGAGGTCTCCCTCCGCTGGCCGCCTTTGGATGTCGAGGGACTGGTCACGAGCCGGGAAGGCTACCAGGAGCACTTTGTCTGGGCCAAGACCAAAGTCGAAGCGAAGGTTAGGGCGGCCAGCCTGGCATCGAAGGCACCGCGTGCAGCCACCAGCAAAGCGGGATCGGAGGAAGCGGCATGAAGGATATGCTTTGGCAATGGCAAAATAGGACCTTATCGACTCGCCAGTGAATTCAATTCAACTAAATTTTTATGGCTGGCCGCACCATCGGCCCTTTCTATCGATTATTGCGAGGGCATTTTCGGTCAGGATTATTCTCTGCGCTTTGTGCCTGGCACTTTTAACTATGACCACAGGATCTCCTACCTTTCTGGCCTCTGCAATAATCCTGTGACCGTGGATCGAGTCGCCAACCTCATAGCCCTTCACTTAAATGGCCTCCATCTTGCCTTCCTTCTCCAGGTCATCCATGATCTTGCATACCAGCTCGTAATCCAACTGTAGATCGGTGCTGGCATCCGAAGCGTATGCTTCGCCTTTCATCTGAAAATATCCGGCCACCTCTTTCTTAGCGGTCTCATAATCTACATCCCGGTATTCGATGACCTTGATGGCAGCCAGCTTTTCTCTAACAGCTTCACGGATGAAGTCTGATGGGTTGAGATAGAGTCCAGCTTCAATGAGCCTGCTGATCTGGTCAATCTCATTTCGGGTAAGCTTGGCACCAACTACCTTACCTACGTTGCCAACAATGCCAACATCTGCGCCCATATCCGTTTTATTAGTTAAAACTAATTTATAGGACTTTCGGTCTGCAAATTACATGCACACTTATAGGAGCAGTATAATCAACCTGCATTCTTGAATCCCAACGAAAATGATTTTAGTGAACCCCTCTCTAATCGTCCCACCTGCTAATAAGCAGCATCATCCTTTCGAGAGGGACTTACTCACTTGATACATACTGGTACGTACCAATATTTGAATGTACGGACAAAAAGGATGAAGCTCCCGTCTTCAATATCAAAAACCTGTTCGCCAAGACCACTATCTTTTTTTTTTCATCAATGCCCTTATAAGCTTAGAGAACGCAATTGCATTCTACGGAGAGCAAAATGACGCTGGAAAATACCACCCTGCGCCTGCCCTTGGAATTGCGGGCGATTGCCGAGGAGCGGGCCGAGGCTGCCGGGCATACCCTGTCCGAGGAGCTGAGAAGAGCACTCGAATCATACTACAAAATGAATGCAAGCCAAATCAGCTTCGAGGACCTGGAAGCGAGATTCAGGCAGCACGAGGCAGAGTTTCATGGCCAGAACACGCTGATTCAAGAGCATAAAAAGAATGAAGGGCGGAATGGCCCACCGGCCCAAATAGCAGTGCAAAGAAAGCTGCCCCTCTCGATTAAAGCATCCAGGGAGCAGGAAGAGACAAAGAAAATTCTCCTCGCCCTGAAGGAACTGCTGGAGAGCGGCGTACAGCCCCTGCCCTCCGATTTGGAAAAATCGCTGAATATGTCCTCCCGGCTCATCGGCAGAAGGCTGGGGGAGGTCGGCATCCAGGCAATGAACACGAGGATACATGACAAGCCGGGCCGCTATTTCCTGCGCTCGATGCTGCCGAAGATTGAGGAAGCGCTCAAGGAGATCTCTTGATCTTAAACCTCGCATCACTTATCTACCCCACCCGACTTTGAGGCCATGCAATGTAAAGCCTTATTTAGGCGGAAGATAGCATAAGAATGATTGTGCAAAAATAGAGGGGTATAACATGGATCTGAGAGAGAGACTCAAAAAGCCTTTCGGTGCAAGGTCCACTGCATCTACAGAAGGTAGACATAAAGTAGAAGTCATTGTAGAATTGCCCCGGTCTGCAAGGAAAAATAGATTAAAATTCAGGGTGCCGTCAGACACAACCATAGAAGAGTTTACGAACCAACTTGCAAAGCATCTTAATGTTGCTGATGGTAGATGGAAATTATATGGAAGCCAAAATGAGGGTCAAGAATCCGGCATTTTAAAGGATGACACGCCCATAAACAATTATAGCCTTGACCATAGCCGTCATGCTAGGTTATACTTCTATCCAGAACTGAGATTGTAAACTCATTTTTATTTTATTTCACTATGCCAGCGGATGAAGAATCTAATGGAGAACTCGAAAGGCTGGAAGAGATACCTCTTAGCACCGAAGAAGCCCAAGAGGAAAGACGAGTAGAACTCCCCGATAATGAGATCCTGTCAACTTATAGAGGAGTTCGTACAGATATAAGAACCGCAATGGGTGCACAACTGAGTACATGTGGTCTACTATTAACTCTTGACCTTGGCGCCATTTATTTTGCTATCACAGAAAGTCAAAAACTTGCAGCACCAGTCCCCAGAAACGTGATTGAAATTCTTTTTGGCATAGCCATCTTACTTTTGATTTCGATAGCTTTGGGGCTATGGGCGATCTTTGCAAGGGGTATCCCACCCAGCCTTGATCTATTCCAGCTTGAAGGCTATTTAAGCAAAAGCGTAATAGATGAACGCCGATTGGTCGGTGGATCAACATTCTTACTTGTGCTCTCAATAATTCTTATTTTATTTGCTTTGGGTATATTTCATAATGAATGCTACCAAGGCAACGTATCGTCGGAGAATATACAACCGAATATATTAATTATTGTGCCATCTCAAGAAAACATTACTCCGAGCAATACGTATTCGGGCCTTAAAAATTCTATAGAATATGCTGTAATGTTAGATGGCCACCGTGTGGATATGAATATGCCTAATAAATTATCTCGATAGTTATTGGGCAAGAATAAATGGATACGTGATAAGCCGGGCCGCTATTTCCTGCGCTCGATGCTGCCGAAGATCGAGGAGGCGCTGAAGGAGCTTTCGTGATCATTTTCGTGATTACTGCACAAGCTTCGATCCCGCAATCGATGCAGCCAGCTCCTCAATAACCGGAATCTCCAAGCATACCTCAAGACCCGCCTTCTCTTTTTCGAGTTCTGCTTTCCTCAGCTCGTAGTTTGCCTTTATCTCCTCCTGCCCGTCCTTCTCCGCTTGCAGCCGTTCCGCCTCCCCCCGCACCCGTCCGCCTGATCCTGTAGCTCTTCCGCTTTTGCGAGGGCCTCTTGTGCCTGCTGCTCCAGATAATCAATCTCTTCCTGGACCGCATCAGTAACCTCATCCGAGCTGTTCAGCAGAGCCTCTGCTTCCGCTACCAGCTCCTCAGCTCTTTGCAGCCATTCTGCGGCGGCTGCATAGTTTTCGGCCTGGGCCTGTAGGGCCTCGTTTACCTGGCCGGTTAATTCTTCGATCCGGGCAAGCGCATGTCTCGATATCTACCAGCGTCCTTGGACCTTGGCCCTCAAGGATTAAATAGCAGCATTCCTCTCTGTACTATTAGGAGATGATTTTAGATGGCACATCCAATTGAGCTGGGATTGGTCCTGGAAGGTGAAGATGCCAGAGAGTTCCTGGAAGACCTCAGGAATCCCAAGGCCACTAAAGAGCAGACAGAGATGTTCAAGGAAGCCATCAAGATAGCCAAAGAGCATCCTGTAGAATTCTGATGAGATCGATTTTGCACGAGAGGCTTCGTGTACTTCCATTGAACGAGAAATATGATCTCACCATGTTCTTTTCAACCAACAATGAGCTTAACGATTTTTTGAAGAATGACGCGCTAAACTCTCAGGACGTTCTAATAAGCAGAACTACCTGTGCTATCATGAGGAGGCTCTTGTCGGTTTTCTTACATTGGTTACTGGCGAAAGTACTTATCTTTAAACCATAATCTTCCTCGCAGAGGGCTATTAAATGCTGATCCGAGGGCGGGTGAAGGAATGTGATCCATGTTTTTTCATTGATCTTCTTTACTGCCCAGCAGACCTACGCACTCCTCTTAAAATGATTTCAGCCATTATTATTAAGATACTTGAACGGATGCATTCACGGCCTTTGGCCGATGGGCCTCGCAAAGCCTGGCCGATATTTAGGACATGGACAATTGGAGGCATTGGGCTCGATGGCTGATGCACCAACCGTGGCCCGGTTCACCGTAGCCGGCCCCTCTTCGCCGAGGCTGACTTATGCACTTGTGCTTGCCGAGAGGATTCACCTGGCCCTGGTCCAGCTCTCCAATGGGTCGAGTGTCTTCACGGGCTGCGACAGCTCGCATAAGCCTCTGCAGGGGCACAGGCACGCGCATATCTTTTGCGAGTGCAACGAAGAGCCGGGATCGAGTAGCTGCGGCGAGATCACGCATGTGACCGTTTATGCATCTTCCGGCTTTGGGCGGGATGATCTGCAAGCTCTGCAGGGTCTAAAAGAGGTTTGGGGCTGTGACGATCCGGCCATCCGGTTGCAGTTGCTGGATTTGGGCCAGCCGGAGAACTTCGAAAGCTCGAGCCCGCTGCTGGCCGAAAGCAGGGTGTGGGTTTCACGGACGCCCTTTGTGCCTGTGCGCCACCCCAAGGTCACGCGGGCGGGCGTGCCGAAGGTGGACGCAAGCGGGCTGCAGATCGGGAGCCCGGAGCACGAGCTGGTGCGGCTGCTGGGGCTGGCAGGCTTTCCTGAGCCGGTGGCGGTGGAGAGGGTGGCGGGCACTGTTCTCGGCGGGCGGGAGGCGGTGTGGCGGGAGTTTGTGTGCCGGAGGAACGAAGGCAAGGGAAGGCGGGCGGCTTACGATCGGGGATATGGGTTTCGGATTGAGTTTGCGGAGGAGGTGCGGGGGCCTGTGGCGGTGGGGTACGGGGAGCACTTTGGGATGGGGGGATTTGAAAGTGATGGACCTAAATGCATTGATCTTTAAGAAAATCTTATCACCAAGAAGGATGCATAGGCTAATGGGGCCATCCGATGGACAAGAATGAAACCAAGGAGAGAATTCGCTTAATCCTGAACGGATTTGAGGAGATCGACCTGGCGTATGTCTATGGGTCTTTTCTGGAGCGAGATGATTTTCATGACATTGATATTGCCATCCATCTATGCAAAGAGCAACCTCCCTATCAAAGATTCAAGCTCTCTCAAAAGGCGGCCAGGAGTCTTGAACAGGGAATCCGGCCCGGAGTTGATTTCGACGTCAGAATCCTCAATTATGCTCCTGCCGATTTTCAATATGAAGTAATCAGCAAAGGGATAGTAGTATTGGAAAGAGATCGAGAGAGAAGAGTTGATTATGAGGCCCATCTCATATCCGAGTACCTGGACTTGAAGTACATGTATGATCTCCTTGATCAAGCCTTCCTGGCGAAAGCCTAAAATGAGAGTGCTATCCAATCTCAGAGAACTGGACGAGTCTTTAAAGGACTGGGAACGATATCAGCAGTGTTCTTTAGAGGACCTTAAGAAGGACAGAGACAAGAGGAATATGATCCTTCATGCCATGCTGGTGAGCATTCAGGCGGCGATAGACATTTCATCTCATCTGATATCGCAAAATGATCTCAAGAGACCGGCAACCTATCGAGAGACTTTTGAATTTCTTGGCCGGGCCGAGATAATTTCCGAAGAACTGGCCGCTGAACTCTCAGACCTCGCCGGATTCAGAAATGTCCTTGTTCACGTTTATTGGGATCTCGACCTGGATGAGATCTACAGCATACTGCAAAACGACCTCAAGACATTGAGATCATTTAGAGATGTGATCAAAGAGCTTTTGGGCAAAAGCTACTGATCAGCTCTGGTCGATATCGGTTCATGCATGTTGGAAAAATTCTTTTAATAGTAATTCAAATATGTGGTCAACTTTTTATGTCAAGACGTCCTTTCGATTTTGACGAGGATAAACGGTGCCGTGTATCATATCAGGCGGTGCTTATTCTGTAAATCGAAGGGAGAAAAATGAGATTGTTCAGCCGCAGCGCAGACGCCAGCGTTGGCAGGTTCTTCGAAGGTGCAACGGCCATGGGGCAGACCTGCACGAGCTGGTGCGGCTGCTGGGGCTGGGCGGATTTGCGGAGCCGGTGACGGTGGGGTACGGGGCGCACTTTGGGATGGGGGGATTTGTGGGTGATGATAAATAATGATCGATTGGGAAAAGTCATAAGCAGAACTGTGGGAGAGTGATAATAACGCCAAGAAATATAGCAGATTGCCCGGAGAAGCCTTTAAATGTAGATCCTCATCCTGATATGATGGCGAAGATCTACAATATCCAGATAATTACGCCGATATTCGGCGGTGGTGTCAAAGCGAGCGAGAACGATCCTGTGACACCGATCAGGCCGTCAAGCATTCGAGGGCATCTCAGATTCTGGTGGAGGGCGACGAGAGGTGCAAAATACCCGACTGTTGCAGAGCTTCGCCAGCGAGAGGGCGAAATCTGGGGAACGACGGAAGAACCTAGCAAGGTTGCTATAGAGATTGAGATAAAAAATCAATGGAAAAAATATCCGTGTGCCTATTTCCCAGAAGATAAGAATTTTCCTAGATTCGAAAAAAACCATCCTCCATACGCCCTTTTTCCATTTCAAGGAAATAAAAGAGACGGCATTCCGCCTGCCAATTGCACATCCAATGTTTCTTTTGAATTGAAGTTAAATCATCCAAAAAATATATGTTATGATATAGAAGCTGCTGTTTGGGGTTGGACAAATTTTGGTGGAATTAGTGCCAGAACGAGGCGCGGATGTGGATCATTGTATTGCAGAGAACTTTCACCTGAAAGAAAATCTATATCTTTGTGGTATGAATTATCTCTAAAGGCTTTTGGCATTGAGCAGTCAAGCACTAGAGATTGGCCGACTCTTCCATATAGATTCCTTGTCCGAGATAATAATAGCAGCAATGCAATGCAAGAATGGACCGATGTAGTGGGCATTATGCAGGCATTCCGACAGGGTCCAAGTATTGGCAGAAATCCCGGATCAAGCCCAAATCGGCCAGGAAGGTCTCGATTTCCTGAGCCTGAGTCGATCAGACATGCTACGCAAAAAAGATCGACGAGGCACGCTGGAATGCCTGCGATCCCAAATGATGCTTTTCCTAGAGCAGAGCTTGGATTGCCTATCGTTTTTCATTTTAAGGATCAAAGGGAAGGCGATCCTGGAGACACAGAACTATACCCAATTGTCAATGACCAGGAAAAAACGAGAATGTCAAGTCCATTGATCTTGAGATCTCTAGTCTGCAAAGATGGCGAAGTACTGCAAATGATTATGAGACTTAATGCACCAGGCCCCGAAAAAGTAGTTCTTAAAAAAACCACAGGAAATCCGGTTTTCACGAAAATACAAGATCCTTCGCTGGCAAGCTATCCAAATTCACCGATGGGTGCTCCGAAGGCAGGCGCTCCAGTTCGCTCTCCATCAGGATCAGCAATTGAAGGATTCCTTGCTTTTGCTAAAGAGAACGGCTTCATAGAGGTGAAATAATGGCATCTTATCTTTATGTCCTATCCATCGGTCCAGTGCAGGATTTCATTGCAGCTGCTCGGCGGACGCGAGATCTATGGTTTGGCTCTCATCTGCTTTCAGAGATCAGCAAGGCAGCTGCGAAGGAAATAGCCAAATCCGGAGGATTGCTGATTTTTCCCAATCTCAAAGAGGGAAATAAGGATCTTGATCCTTCTGATTCTCTTGATGCACTCAATGTATCAAATATAATTCTTGCGGAGATTCCCGATGGAATTGATCCCGCTTCAATAGATAAAAATGCACAAATGGCTGCAAAAAAGGAATGGAAGCGATCTGCAGGAAAAGGAAGAGCATTGGCGCGAAAGGCGATACGCCATGATATCTGGAAAGATCAGATTGATGATGTGATCGAATTCAATTCTGCCTGGGTTTTTCCAAAGGACAAAGAAAATTATCGTGAGACTCGCAAAAGATTGATGCGCTTATTGGCTGGGAGGAAATCCATTAGAGATTTTAAGCCTGCTAAAGGTCGATTCGGCATACCTAAATCGTCGCTTGATGGTGCCCGTGAAAGCGCTCTTATCGAGAGCGAAGCTCTCCCGAAATGGCTTGCTTTGAGGATGCGACTTAGTAATGGCGAGCAGCTTTGCACCGTTGGTCTGACCAAGCGTTTGGGTGGAGGACGGGTCCCATTTCCATCAGTGATTCGAGTGGCTGCAGATCCTTGGATTCGAAGCATCAGGAATGATCGAAGAAATGATGCCAATCAGATTCTTGATGATATTCGAGATCTCTGCAAAGTGTCATGCAAGCTTCAAGGAAGATCTGAATGCGACTATCAGCCGTTGGATCGGAACTGCAGACTATGCAAAGGTGAGAATAGTTTTTCATCAGGAACCGGAAAGAGGCTATATCAGGACTTTCCCTTCGATGGACAGATCTTTTATCCATCTCGTCTGGATAGAGCCAAGAAGGATCTCAGGGACATCTCAATAGATACTTCAGAAGATAATCCTTACAAAAATGATATGGAAAAGCTCAATCAGATCGAGGAGAAGGTCCAACGACTCCAGAAAAAGGATAAAGGAGGCTTTGGATTTGGTGAACCTAATCCATATCTTGCAATTCTTGTGGCTGATGGCGACCACATGGGAAAAGCCCTTTCCACAATAGAATCGGCAGAAGAACATCGCAAATTCTCTAGCAATTTGTCAAATTTTTCTTCTGATGCCAGAAAGATTGTTGAAGGCAACTATGGATGCACAGTTTTTTCAGGGGGAGATGATGTATTGGCCTTCTTACCAGTGGATACCTGTCTTAAAGCAGCAAGAGATCTACACGATAGATTTGGAGCACTGCAATTCGGTGATAAGAATGAAAATAGGACTCCTTTAACCCTTTCAGTTGGAATTGCCATTGTTCACTCCATGGAGCCTCTGGAAGATATTCTCGTGTTTGGAAGGGGCGCTGAAAAAGCTGCTAAGAATCCTGATAGAAACGGACTCGCTGTACACTTACACACCCGAAGTGGCGGAGAGCCATTTCGGCTCTTCGCTATTTCAGGTGGCTAACTTGAAGTTATCTCGAAACGGGATCGGATGAGTGAATCAAGAAATCTGCAAGCGGGACCGCTATTCGGTTCGGTCCGGACGACTTGATCGCCTCAGGCAGGATTTTTTGTCTCAATCACACCCACTCGAAACAGCGAGGAACCAAAGCTTTATTGCGGTTATGCAGCGGGATCGATGTTGCACTGCAGATTAATGAATGCCTGTCGGATCTCCGAAACGAATTATCATGCTTAGGGGTTGACGCGAGATAAAATACCTAATATTTTGGCCAACGCTGACAGAAATAGCTATCAATAAACGTTGTAATTTTATAAAGGCCTCTGAAAATGTGTAAATTATCTCCCGTCAACGACTTAGCGTGGACCGCCAGGCAGCAGCGCGTGGCTCCAAGTTCGGAATCTTATCGGCGGTTATCTCGCCTGTACCACCTCTATTTATTATAACAGAATAAAACTGCTGGAGGGGCAAAGTCGATAGTTTCCAATTGGTGCCTTCTACCCACGACTTTGCCCACATTCTCCTTAAAGAGGACTGCCGGAAAGCCCGAAACCGTTTGGCATCTTTTGTTGCGATCGAGCACGAATTGCCTGTGATAGAACAGGATGGTCTGGCCCCACTACACAGGATGTGAAGAGCTTTTTTGTATATTGGCACTTGGAAAAATATATATATGATTGACATTTTGTATAAATAAGGAGGGATTATAATGAAACGAACTACAGTTAAAGTGCTGGATGATCGAGATCAGGAATTTGTTGAAGCGTTGCGAGGCCTCAATGTGCAAAGGAGTACTGCAGCGCTGATCACTTATCTAGCGAATGCGAGTGAAGCGACTTCCAGGGAGATCGAGATGGGGACTGGCCTGAGGCAGCCGGAAGTGAGCTTAGGAATGCGCCTGCTGCGCGAAAACAAATGGATCATGGAACGCGAGATTAAATCGGAGAGAAAGGGGCGGCCTATGAAAGTCTACAGCCTGGGTGTCTCCCTCGATGAGATCATAAAGCATTATGAAGAAGAGAAAAGCCGTGAGTCAGCCCTGGCCATGGAGGCCATCCAGAGGCTAAAGGGAATGGCTGCCAATTGATGAAATTGGTCGCCCTGATAATCAGATCGTTCCGGCCAGGCCGGAAGGCATCGCTGGCAGTGAGCCTATTCGCCTGAATGATTTCCCTCTCTGTGAATGAAGCGGCTTGATCGGTGCGGTTTGCATGCCGAAATCCGGTAGAATGCGGATCATGTATACCTGCAGGCCGGTGGTGCCATTTTGCCCCTTGTTTCAGCAGCGAGCATCAAATATAATAACCGCCAGCAGAATGACGTTTAAAAAATAATGGGTCGGAAACAATGTCTGGGCTTATAGTCCTCATGATACTGGTATCACTTCTCATCATAGCTATTCTCTATGCAGTTGCACTTGTAGCTGCCAACACATCTATCACTCAAAGGACCTTACAGGCTGAGATCATCATCAATGCGTCCGCAACTGATGTGTGGAAGGTGCTGACCGACTTTGAAGCATACCCGCAGTGGAATCCATTTATCCGCCAGGTGACCGGGAAGGCCGAGCCGGGCGAAAAGCTAACGCTGCAGATGCGTTTGGGCAATCGTACAATGACTATCAGGCCAATCGTCCTTTTCGTGCAGCCGCAACGGGAGCTGCGCTGGCTTGGCCACCTTTTCATCCCGGGAGTATTCGATGGTAGGCACAGCTTCGTTATCGAGCCGCTGGGTGAGAGAAAGGTGCGTTTTATTCAAAGCGAGGAGTTTAATGGTCTGATGATACCGTTTTCCAAAAGCCTGCTGAACGAGACGGAGCAAAACTTCAATGAGATGAACAGGGCACTTAAAGAGCGGGCAGAGCAGATTAAATGAAATGAGACCAGTAAGTCTTTGACAATGACCTCGCCTCTGAAAGCGTGTCTATTGCATAACGAAAGCGTTCGCAAATAAAGTGCGGATTTCCTGGGAGGCCACTCGACTGGATGCATTTGCAGTCGAGCAGCTATAAGGGGCCGCACACCAATTATCTGCACTGCTTCGTTCTCAAGACGATATGTTCTTTATAAAATTCTGGTTGGGCAATATGTGGGGATGAAGAGCTGCCAGAGGGCCCACACCAATTTTCAAAGGACATTGTAATTTTTCTAATGCGAATCAAAAAGAGTTTATTGCTGATTTCCGATTCCCAAAGGCATAATGGCCAACGTTCTTATGACTGCTTTGGTTACCCCGCGTTGCTTTTTTATAAAAAATTCTGAGATGAGTTCATCGCAAAACATTAATATGTGATTGATAATGTCTAATCATCTAAAAACTACATAAGGAATTAGGAGGGGATTTGCATTTCCGATTATGGCTTGAGAAGAATT
>Ga0074199_1001595_pt1 | contig 18560 bp, 14 predicted proteins | sample EPASupsiteSAE347_FD_64528 | JGI IMG/M metagenome (GOLD analysis project Ga0074199, IMG submission 64528) | Bioremediated contaminated groundwater from EPA Superfund site, New Mexico - Sample SAE3-47 | ecosystem: Environmental > Aquatic > Deep subsurface > Groundwater > Contaminated ...
CTATGACCTGGTCATCAGCGATGTAATGATGCCCCTGATGGGGGGGATGGAATTACTTCAACACCTCAAAGAGATTAAGCCCGATACCGCCGTGATCATGATAACCGCCCAGCCGGAGGTGGATATCACCGTTTCCGCCCTGAAAAAGGGGGCCATCGATTTTTTAAAAAAACCATTCAACATAGATGATCTGATCTATAAAGTTCATGTATATCTTCAGGAAAGTAACATCGTTACCAATCAATCGTACCAAAGCGACCTCCTTTTAAAGCAGATTGAAGAAAAAACGAATGAGTTATCGATACATAGTTATATTTACGACTCCGTTGAAAACATCGAGGGCAGTCATGATGAAATCTTCGAAAAATTGGCCTCAACTGCCATGCGGGTTGTCGATGGGGAAGAATGCTTTCTCCTGATTTATGATGATGAAACGAAAGAATTTCACACCCGGGTATCAAAGAGCCTGACAAATTCGTTCAATTCCAAATTGACCATCCTCTCTCTAAAATACCTCTATCATCAGGTTGTCGAGAAGGGCGACGCCCTGATGATACACTCCCAGGACCACCCCTTCGTAGCCCCTTCGCTGATCTGTTCGCCTCTGATGATTCGAGATAAGACTTTCGGCGTTCTTAGTATCAGAAAGAAGAAGGACCGGGGACCTTTTGCCCAGAAAGATCTTAATTATCTCGTCAGCCTCTGTAAAAGGGCATCCCTGAACCTTGAGAACAAGATGCTCTATGAGAGCCTCTATGTCAATGTCCTGGATACCTTTAAGGCCCTGATCGCCTCTATTCAGGCACGGGATCAATACACGGAAGATCATTCGTTACGGGTTACGAAACAGTCCGTCCGTCTTGCCAGGGAATTGGGATGCTCAAGAGGCGAGATAGAATCCATGAAAATAGCCGGCTCGCTTCACGACCTCGGGAAAGTGGCCATACCCGATAACGTGCTCCTTAAGCCTGACCGACTTACCAATGAAGAATATGAGATCATCAAGCAGCACCCCGACATTGGAGAAAGGATTCTCAAACCCGTAGCCATTTTTGAGCGGGAGCGCACCATTATCCGTCATCACCACGAACGTTGGGACGGAAAGGGCTATCCTGCGGGTTTATCAGGAGAAGAAATTCCGCTCCTCTCAAGGATTCTTGCCATGACCGACACCTTTGACGCGATTACAAATAATCGACCCTATCGTCAGGCCAAAAGCGTTGAAACCGCAATAGGGGAAATCAAAAATAATCGCGGCACCCAGTTCGATCCGAGCGTGGCAGACCACTTCCTGCGAATTCTATAGAAAATCGCTGCTCTAAGATTCACTCCCCTTTTCATATCTCCGCCTGGCACAATAATTGTACACAAGGACAGATATATCCCCACAGGAGGATTCTGTGTATATAACAGGAAAAACCGGTCTAACAGCCAGGCCGGAAGAACTGAATAATTTAAAAAAAGATTATTTTGAGCCGGAGAAGGTAAAGGGTCAATCCCTCTTCAATCAGATGATCATAGACATGGGGCTGCGCAAGGAACTGGGCTTCCTGAGGAGCGAAAACGCGCCGCCGACTCGTGAAGAAATAAAGAAGCTCGTTGAAATTATGCAGTTGAAGCTTTACGAATATATTGCGAGGCTCGATTCCGAATCGGAGGGAACCGGGCGTTTCGACCTGTCCATGCTGCGCACGACGGTGAATATTTCCTCAGGTATTCACGAAAATACGAAACCGTCAAAAAATGAACATGTAAAAATAAGCACTGGACAGGCGAAACCAAGGGCTGGTCTTGACGACATAATTCAACAGGCGGCGGCACAATATGGCGTGGACAAAGATCTCATTCACAGCGTCATCAAGATGGAAAGCAATTACAACCCCGCAGCCACGTCTCCCAAGGGGGCCATGGGGCTCATGCAGTTAATGCCTGGAACGGCAAAGGATCTCGATGTCCAAAGGCCTTACGATCCGGAAGAGAACATCATGGGGGGAACGCGCTACCTTAAAGGGTTGCTGGATCGTTATCATGGAGATGTCTCCCTGAGCCTGGCCGCCTACAACTGGGGAATGGGAAACGTCGAAAAACGGCTCGAAAAAATGCCCCTGGAAACCAAGAATTACGTCACCAGGGTCATGCAGTATTATCAGGGCGCCAAAGCCTAAGAGGGGTCAGACTTACTAATAGACATTTAAGGAGTTAAATGTCTATTAGTAAGTCTGACCCCGTTATCATCCATCCAGTCAGCAAGAGCGGCGAGAGAACGTTGTGCGTACTCCTTGCCCCGCTCTCTTTTCTTGATCTTTGTCTCTAAGGGTTTAAAAATTCCGTGATTGATATTCATGGGCTGGAATTCCTTTTTACCCGGCGTGGTGATGAGGCGGAGCAGAGCCCCCAGGGCCGTCGTGTCCGGCGGCGACGACAGGTCCATATTTTCAAGAAAGCGTGAGCTGCTGAGGCCGGAAAAAAGTCCCATGGCGGCTGATTCGACATAACCTTCCACTCCCGTAAGCTGCCCGGCGAAAAATATCGAAGGGTGAGAACGGAGTTGCAGGCGTTCGGTGAGCAGGGTAGGGGAATGGATGAACGTGTTGCGGTGAATGCTTCCATAGCGTTCAAATTCAGCATTTTCCAGACCGGGTATCATTCTGAAGATGCGGCGCTGTTCCGGCCAGGCTAATTTTGTCTGGAAACCGACCATATTAAGCATGGTTCCGGCCTGGTTCTCCTTGCGCAGCTGGACCACGGCATGAGGCTGGCGGCCCGTATGTGGGTCCGTCAGGCCTACAGGTTTCATGGGGCCAAAAAGCAGGGTTAGATCGCCGCGCTCGGCCAGGATTTCGATGGGAAGACAACCTTCGAAATAGCGAGGTTTTTCGAAGTCCCGGAGGGGGACCTTTTCGGCGGAGAGCACGGCTTCCCGAAAGGTGGTATAGGTTGGTTCATCGAGGGGACAGTTGAGATAATCGCCGCCTCCGTCCTGATACCGTGACGCCCAGAAAGTTTTGGTGTCGTCTATTGAATCGGCAGCCACGATCGGCGAGATGGCGTCATAAAAGTAGAGGTATTCAATGCCGGTAAGCTTCTGGAGCTCCCTGGCAAAGGCGTCGGAGGTGAGGGGGCCCGTGGCGATCACGACGGGTCCGATCCGGGGGATTTCCACAACTTCCTGATGGACCAGCCGAAAGGCGCCGTCAAAGCTAAACAGCTTCTCTTGAATGTATTCGGAAAACCGACGGCGGTCCACAGCGAGGGATTTACCGGCCGGAACCGCTGTTTTGTCCGCCCCTTCCATAAAGAGCGATCCAAGAAGGCGCAGTTCCTCTTTCAGGAGACCGACGGCGCTTTCCACGGCGTTTGAGCGCAGGGAATTGCTACAGACCAGTTCGGAAAGGAGGGGCGAGGTATGAGCCGGGGAAAAGCGTTCCGGTTTCATCTCATACATGGTCACCCGGCAGCCCCGATTAAGCAACTGCCATGCCGCTTCACACCCGGCAAGCCCGCCGCCGACGACGGTTACCTCTCTGTCAACCATCATTGCTCGTCAGCTCAGCCTTATAACGGCATTCCTTGCGGAGGCACTGTTTAACCTCCCCGTTTTTGGTTCGTTTTTCCACAAGAAAGGGAGCGCCGCACTGGGGGCAGGACTCAGGCAAGGGGCGATACCACATGGCGAATTTACAGGTAGGGTATTTAGTGCAGCCAAAGAATGTTTTGCCTGTTTTTGCGCGCCTTTCGGAAAGAAAACCCGTACAGCCATCTTCGGGACAGGGGATGCCAAGATGAACATTAAGGATGGCCTTGCATTCCGGATAGCCGGTACAGCCGAGAAACTTGCCGAAACGTCCCTCCTTGTGGGCCATGGGTTTCCCGCATTTTTCACAGAGGGTATCGGTGACAATAATCTCCGCTTTCGGACGGTCGCTTCCGTCGCCCTTAGCAATTTTTAACGTGTTCTTACATTCCGGATAACCGGTGCAGGCCATGAACTTGCCGAATCTTCCCTGCTTGAGGACCATAGGTTTCCCGCATTTTTCACAGTTGAGTTCAGGCGCGGCCTTTTCCTCCCCGCTCCCCTGACCGTTTCCTTCTTCGGGGAGATTCATGGTGTTTTTACAGGCCGGATAATTGGTGCAAGCAATAAAACGTCCGTTTTTACCCCATTTGATGGCCATGGGGCTGCCGCATTTTTCACAGACGATGTCCGTAGGAATACCCGCGCCTTTGAGGCTCTTCATGTTGCCCGCCGCCGCTTTGAGTTCCCTTGAAAAATCCGCATAGAAGTCGTTAAGAATGTCAATGCGGTTGTTCTTCCCTTCTTCGATAAGATCGAGACGGCCTTCCAGAGAGGCAGTGAAGGTTACATCGAGGATCTTGGGAAAGTTTTCCACAAGTAAACCCGTGACCAGCATTCCCAAATCGGTAGGGCGGAATTTCCCTTTTTCCATGGCTACGTATTCCCGGTCCTGTATGGTGCTGAGAATCGTTGCGTAGGTGCTGGGCCGTCCGATGCCTTTCTCTTCAAGTTCCCGGACGAGCGAGGCCTCGGAAAATCTTGGTGGCGGCTGGGTAAATTTCTGTTCCGGGGTCAAAGACAGAAGGTTTAAAATATCGCCCACCGTCAGGTCGGGCAGGATCTTTCCCAATTCATCATCCGGATCGGCGCCGTTCTCCTCTTTTCCTTCCCGATAGACCTCCGTATAGCCGGAAAATTTCATGATCGAACCCTGGGCGCGGAAAAGACAAGGACCGGCCGTAATTTCAATGATGGTCTGATCGAAGACAGCCGGCGACATCTGACTCGCAATAAAGCGGTTCCAGATCAACAGATAAAGTTTGAACTGGTCCGGGCTGAGATACTGTTTGATATCCCCGGGACGGTAAAGCATCGAAGAAGGTCTGACGGCTTCATGGGCGTCCTGGGCAGAGGCGCTGTTCTTGAACAAACGAGGTTTGGGAGGGAGATAGGACGGATCATAAACGTCCTGGATATATTTACGTACTTCGTGCAGCGCCTCCTCCGAAATGCGCATGGAGTCCGTGCGCATGTAAGTGATAAGCCCTACGGATCCCTCGACGCCCAATTCAATGCCTTCATATAATTGCTGCGCCACGCTCATCGTTTTCTTGGCGGAAAAACGCAGCCAGCGGGAGGCTTCCTGTTGGAGCTTGCTTGTGGTAAAGGGTGGCAATGGGGATCGTTTGACTTCCTTCTTATCCACCTTGGCGACGACAAAAGCCTGTCTGCGAAGATCTTCAAGCACCTGGGTTGATTGTTCAGCATTTATGATCTTTGCTTTTTTATTGTCTATTTTTGTCAGTTTGGCTTCAAAGATCGGTGGTTTGTTCCCCTCCAAAGAGGCGGTGACAGTCCAGAATTCCTCGGAAATGAAACTGTTGATTTCGTTTTCCCGATCGCATACGATCCGTACCGCGACGGATTGAACGCGTCCGGCACTGAGTCCCCGTCTGATCTTGTCCCAGAGGAGAGGGCTGATCTTATAGCCCACAAGACGGTCCAGGATCCGTCGGGTCTGCTGGGCCTCGTATTTCGGGAGGTTGAGTTCGAGGGGGTTTCTGATTGCTTCAAGAACGGTATTTTTGGTAAGATCGTTGAAAAGGGCCCGATGGATTATCTTGTTTTTGCCGTTGATCTCCTGGGCGACATGCCAGGCAATCGCCTCGCCTTCACGATCCGGGTCGGGAGCCAGATAAATATGCTCGGCCTTTTGAGCCGCTTTCTTTATCTCCGCCATAACTTTTTTCTTGCTGTCGACCACATTGTAACTCGGTTCGAATCCGTGTTCCACATCGATACCCAGTGTACTCTTGGGCAAGTCCTTGACGTGACCCATGGTGGCACGGACATCAAAATCGGCGCCGAGAAATTTTTTGATCGTTTTGACTTTGGTTGGCGATTCTACAATTACTAAAGATTGGGGCATGAATTCACTCCTGAAGAATATAAGTATTTCCCGGCATTTGCCGGATCAGGTCCCTGAGTTCGAGCTGCAAAAGCAGGGAAAGTATCTCCGAAGCCGACAAGCCGGTTGCGGCGATGAGGTCATCAACGGGACGGGGTCGGGAAGACAGGTTATTTATTAGTAGTTGCTCTTTCTCAGCGAGGACTGCGCTACGGACATTGCGACGCCGCTCATGTTCATTAGGGGGGGTGCCGGTGGGAGGAGCAGGTGAATGATCTTTGGTAGGGACAGGCAAGGCCGACATGACGGGTATCGAATCATCGGAAGCGTAATGGGGTCCGATTTCCGAAAGGATATCATCGACATTTTCGACGAGTTTTGCCCCTTCTTTGATGAGACGGTTAGTTCCCCGCGAGCCTGCCTCGTCAATACTTCCCGGAACGGCAAATACATCTCTCCCCTGTTCCAGGGCGATTCTTGCCGTGATTAGAGAACCGCTTTTTTCGGTTGCCTCAACGACTACCACCCCAAGCGACATGCCGCTGATGATTCTGTTCCGGGCAGGGAAATTGGGAGCATTTGGACGCGTGGCAAATGGATATTCCGAAACGACAGCGCCGCGGCGGGAGATTTCATGAAAGAGGGATTCGTTCTCCGGAGGATAGATCACATCAAGTCCTGATCCGAGCACCGCAACGGTTCTTCCCTTGACGGACAATGCACCCCGGTGCGCCGCTGTGTCGATACCTCTGGCCATACCGCTCACAATCGTGACGCCGCTCAGGGCCAGTTCCCGGCAGATTCTTTCCGTGGTATATTTGCCGTAAGCGCTGGCCTTACGTGAGCCGACCACGGCTACGGAGATATCGGGGCCTTGAAGTTCGCCCTGCACATAGAGAAGAACGGGACAATCGTAAATGTGAAGGAGGCGCTGCGGAAAGCCTGGGTCTTGGCAGGTGATGATGGCAACATTCAATTCCCGGGCCTTTTCAAGTTCCTCATTTACCTCTGCCCATTGCTTAAAATCCTTGATATGATACGCTGTTTTAGAACCGATGCCCGTTACGGTCTCAAGCAGGGGCAGGGGGGCCTTAAAAACATGTTCCGGAGTTCCGAAGCTCTGGAGCAGATTCTTGATACCGATGTTTCCCAGTCCCTCGACCAGCTTCAGGGCCAGCCAGTATTTGAGATTATCTGTTGTCTTAGTCATCATTTCAGCCGTCTTAAAAAAGTGGCGAAGGATATATCTCATCCCAAGGACTGTCAAGGAATTTAACATTGACGGTATGATTGAGGGCAATTTATCCCAAGGATGACAAATAAATATTGTCAGCGGAGTTGATTTCGGCTACATACTCCCCATTCATCAGAGAAGGAACAATAATCGGAAATATGCAGCGTAAATATATGTTGATGTTCTTGTTTTTATTTCTGGCAACGGTGTTCGAGCCTCTTGAACCGGGGAAAAGTTTAGGGGCGGTGTTTCTCCAGCCGGAATCCTTAATCATTGGTGATATCGGGGCCGGAAAGTTAAAGAAGGGGATGATTACCCTTACCAATGAAAACTCGGATCGTAAGGAATGGTCCGCAGATCTCGAGGAGGGTTGGGTATATAAATCGGGACAGCCTTTCTCAGGGGTTCTCGAACACGGAAGGCCGGTGCAGATCAGGATATCAATGAAATCTTCCCTGATCCCGGCGGGAGAAGACAACAATCACCATGGTCTTTACACCGTTGTCCTTAATCTTGAACACGATAACAGACATGTCATCTATCATAAGAAATTATCGGGTGGGAATCATAGAGAAAAAGTCATATTGAATGCCGGGGGAGAAAGAAGGGTTGTTGAACTATCTTTTTATGTGATGGAATATCCACTGGAACCGGTATTGGCAGTTTCCCCCCGGCGACTTGATTTTGGCGCCCTGGGGCAAGGGCAGAAAGTGATCAAGAAGATTGAGATCACCAACAGGGGCAGGCAGGCCTTGAAATGGAAGGTCCATCAAATAACCAATGCTCAGCAAATGGCAGCTCACGGCGCCCTTTCGGGACGCTACATTTCTTTTTTGAGTCCTGAAACCCAGGGAACGGGACAATACCGTCCGGGAAGTGGGGGAAAAGACCATGCCGAATTTTCAGGACATTGGTCGGAGGTGGATGGTTATCCCGAAGCACAGCCAAATAGTGTCTTGAAATATCGTTTTTCCGGTTCGGGGGTGATCCTCTGTTTTTGGAAGTCCCCGGCAGGTGGCAAAATCAGCATTTACATTGATAATCGGTTGATAGCAAATATCGACACCTTCAATGAGCAGACCGTAACCGCTGAATACCGTCTCCATGAACCTGTAAGCAATGGTACGCACACGCTGACGCTGGTCAACAACCTGGGACGAGTCGTTATCGAGGGCATAAAGATCACCGGTAGAGAAATTACCCGAGGAAATGGAAAGTGGATAAAGATATATCCGGAAATAGGCGTCACCACACGGGAGATTGACTATCTTCATGTATCTGTCGATACGGCCCGCTTACCGCCGGGGACTTATGGACAGCTTCTGAGCGTAGAATCCAACGGCGGTGAGGCGGCTATCGAACTATACGCCGATGTATCCACGGAAACTGGCTTTAAAATACTGGATGTTTACAGATACTGCTTCGGCAATGACGTCCTGTTCAGCACGAATCCTGAAGGAGAAACAAGGACGGCATATTTCAGAAACTATCGAAAGGAAGGGATCGCCTTCAGACTTTTCAGTCCCGGAGGCCCTGGCACAACAGAATTTTATAGATGGTACAATCCCCGTAAACGGTTGCATTTCTATTCATACGAGGCTAGCGGGGGGGGAAAATTATCCAGGGAATATGTCTTTGAAGGGACCATCGGCAATATTGCCACCAGCCGTCTGCCCAATACCCGTGAATTGTACCGCTGGCAACATCCATCCACGGGACATTATTTTTTCTCCACCGATTCGAAGGGAGAAGGAATTTATAAAAAAGGATATAGATACGATGGTATCGCCGGATTTGTCAGGTAAATACACCTGGTCTAATAAGAGCTGTGATTGGCCCTTGACAAAAAATGTCAAAAGAGATATTAGCCTCCCTCTTTTATATAAGCGTGCGCCTGTAGCTCAGTTGGATAGAGCAACGGACTTCTAATCCGTGGGTCGAGAGTTCGAATCCCTCCAGGCGTACCAGAGAATATGGTGGGTGTAGCTCAGTTGGTTAGAGTGCCGGGTTGTGGCCCCGGAGGTCGAGGGTTCAAATCCCTTCACTCACCCCATTGACTGTAAAAAAAGGCGCCTGTAGCTCAGTTGGATAGAGTCGCAGACTTCGAATCTGTTGGTCGTACGTTCGAGTCGTACCAGGCGCGCCAGATAAAAAGAATTTGCATTGATATATTACCGGGCCTTTAGCTCAGTTGGTAGAGCAGTTGACTCTTAATCAATTGGTCGAGAGTTCGAGTCTCTCAAGGCCCACCATAAAATCAGGGGTTAGGCATCCAAGGCTTAGCCCCTTTTTTTGTATCGCCGTTTTGTCCCGCTATAATCCCGCTTTTTTGAATCCAAATATTCATGATTACAAGTGTTATCAATGATTTTATTTCATCAATAATTGTGATATAGAGAATGGCGATATTGAGGTGTAGAGCTAACTGACTCGTATCCACTCAACTCAATTTAACATAGAGGACAATAATGAAACATGTAAGAGAATATTTTGTTTTTTTTCTAGCATTGCTAATATGTTCGTGTGCAACCATGGCGCCTCCTGTGAAGCAGGAACCACTGAATCTCCTGCACATTGATGGCATCGTGCAAAATCAGGCGGGAAACACCATCACCTTGCAGATAAACATACCCGAGTTGAGAAAGACTCCGGGATCGCCCATCGGTGAGATCGCCCAGGAACTGGTGCAAAAAAGTCTGGTAATCGACGGGATGAAAACGGAAATAAATGGTAAAACCGGCGTTATCAGAGAGGTGCGCGGACATGCCGTTATTGTCCGGTTGGAAAAGCCGGAGCCATATCCTGCCGGTGCGCTCGTCCGATTAACGATTCCCAAAAAGAATATCGCCATAACGGACTTCGAAGTGATCCGGGGCAAGGAAAAATCCTTGGGCAGAGTTACCCTAGAAGGTCTGACCACAGCGCTGATCGATTCCGGGCAGTTCAACGTCGTCGAACGATCGAAACTCAAGGCGGTGATGAATGAACTTGAATTAAGCCGCAGTGGCCTGACCCGGGAAAAACCGGAAGATATTCTGGGCAAGCTGATGATGGCGGATCTGATCCTGACTGGGACCCTCGCGGAAGCGCGGGGGGAATGGGAGATTAACCTGAGGTTGGTAAATGTCCGGACATCCCAGGCGACCTCGGCTATTCACATGAAAACAAAGCTCTTTAGAGATTTGGAGATCCGGGATGCCGGTCCGCTCAAGGAAAACTTTGAGAGTGCCCCCATCGAACCGTCCTGGATAATGGTCAATACTGGCCGAACAGCGCCTTTTTTTCGGTCGCAAATTGACCGTACAGAGGGAAGCGATACTTCAAGGCGCTCGATGCGGGTCGATTATCAGTTAGTTCGGGGGCAAAATCCCGGCTGGGCCCGTATTGACAACCGGAAGAAAAGGGATCTCTCCCTATATGATGGGATCGAGTTCTACGCCCGGGCGACGGGTAATTTTCACGCTCAGGTCATGCTTATGACGTCCCTGCCAGATGACCAGAACCGGGTCGATGCCTGGCATGGATTTTTTGAAGTCGATCAAGCCTGGGAAAAGATTCGCATTCCCTTTGTAAATATGATGATTGCAAGAGGTTGGATCAAGGCAGGGGCGGCATCCATGTACGGGGCAAAGCCCGGCGACCAAGTCATGCGTCTCGACCGTGTAGAAGGGTTTCAAATCGGTATCCATCAGTCACAGAATGGGGATGCCAAAGGTTCCCTATGGGTCGACAAGATCCAGTTTTACAATGATTAGAAATGATTTATTAACGGTTGCCAGCCTACATCAAACCTTATGAAGACGCTTTAATATTCCTAAAGACTCATATAAAATAAGGACGATTTTCATAGTTTGCGCGAGGTTTACCAGCATCTGAAGAGAAGTCAGGAGAAGTTCATGAAAGCTATATGCGACTGGAATCGTTGACAATGATTCCGGCTGTTAATAAATTAGGTTACACAATAAATATGCCTCGATGAGTCTTGGCTCTGATAAATTGGGAAACATGAACAATCAGAACGGAAGGAGGTGTTCAAGATGTACGAAAAAGTCCTTGTTCCCCTTGATGGTTCAAAACTTGCCGAAGGTGCTTTACCCCACGTAATGAACCTTGCCAAGGGAGGTATGGTCGGAGAGGTTATCCTTTTAAATGTTTTCGAGATCCCATCGGTATGGATTGCCGAAGGCTTTGACTTTGTCAACCTCAAGAATGCTCATTATTTTAATGCACAGAAGTATCTCGACGATATTCAATCTCAACTCAGCTCGGAAGGTGTAAAAGTCAAAGCAGAAGTACTGGAAGGAAATATAGCTCAATCTATTGTTGAATACTCAAAAGGAAAAGACGTAAATCTCATTGTAATGACCACTCATGGTTATACCGGAATGAAGCAGTTGATGTTCGGTGGTGTAGCACTGAGAATTTTGCATGATGCCCATGTACCCGTGCTTCTGATCAGGCCGGAATCCTCCCGGTAATTATGATGTCGAAACATATGATCAGAAATTGAAATGAAAGTTAAAAAAAGGGGGCAGGCAATTTAAGCATGCCCCCTTTTTTCCTTTTTTCTTGACCTGTCGAGCATTTTCCTCCAAAATCAAAGAAAAAACAGAAAAGTGTCACTATGTCTTCCATAATCGAAACCATAAAAATACGCCGTTCCTGCCGAACCTATGAGTCCGGGGCGATTGAGCATAGAAAGCGTTCCGCCTTGGAGGCGTTTCTGGTCACCAACAATACGGGTCCTTTTGGCAGTCGGATTCGTTTTCTCCTCGCGGATTTGCGGCAAATAAACATTGGAGAGAGGAAGGTTCCCGGAACCTACGGTGTCATCCAAGGATCGCCATACTTTATCATCGGGGCGGTAAAAAAGACCAAAATGGCGATGGAAGATTTCGGTTACGCGATGGAAAAAAACGTCCTCTATGCCACTGAATCAGGACTTGGAACGTGCTGGCTCGGCGGAACGTTCCAGCGGACCGGTTTTGCCCGCTGCATCGATCTTCAGGAGGATGAGCTATTGCCGGCAATTACTCCCCTGGGTTATGTGAAAGAAAAAATATCCTTTACGGACCGGATGTTCCGTTATATGGCCTCCTCCGACAAAAGAAAACCTTGGGAGCAATTATTCTTTCTAAATGATCTTGCAACACCTCTCGTTGGCGCCGAGGCGGGCGGATATTCTGAGGTCCTCGAATGTCTCCGAATCGGACCTTCAGCGTCGAACAGGCAACCCTGGCGAATTATCAAAGAAGAAGATTCACAAATTTTTCATTTCTTTCTTCAGAGAACCCCCGGCTATGGTAATTTGTTCGGTGGAATCAGTCTGCAAAATATTGATATGGGCATTGCCATGTGTCATTTTGAATTATCGGCATTGGAAATGGGCAAGAAAGGTCAATGGGTGAGGCAGGCTTCGCCGGGGAAAAAAGGCGCGCCAAGAGGAATGGAATACATTGTTACCTGGATTGGAGCGTAAGGATAAATGTACGGAGTAAATATCAAAAACAAAATCTCAAAAAACTATTGACTCTGGTAGGTCCATATATTAGTTTGATTTCTTAATTAATTTTTGGAGTATCGGGAAATTGCCTCATAACATTTTCTATATACGCACCTTTGGATGCCAGATGAATGTTCATGATTCCGAACAGTTGGCGGCCATAATGACTGAGGCCGGTTTCGAACGGACTGAAGATGTAAATCAGGCGCAGGTTATTCTCGTCAATACGTGCAGTATCAGGGAGAAGGTAGCGCAAAAAATTATCAGTCAGATCGGTCGCTACCGACAGTTGAAGGAAAATAATCCTGACCTTGTTATCGGTGTGGGCGGCTGTCTCGCCCAGCATTGGGGGCCGTCCCTTTTGAAAAAAAACGTCGGCGTTGATCTTGTGTTTGGAACACATGCCCTGGACAAAGCGCCGGAAATGATCAGAAGGGTGCAAAAAAGGGGGGGAGCGATCGTAGATACGGCATTCCGCGCGGGTATTACGTCTCTGAATATCCGTCCCCGGCCGACTAATGGTAATTTGCAGGCATTTGTCACCATTATGCAGGGATGCGACAACTTTTGCTCCTATTGCGTGGTTCCCAACCTGCGGGGAAAGGAAGAAAGCCGCCCCAGTCAGGATATTATCAATGAGATAAAGGTTCTTGTGGCTCATGGCATTAAAGAGGTGACCCTCCTCGGACAGAACGTAAATTCCTATGGCAAGGGATTGGGAGGGGGGATACGTTTTTCCGATCTCATCAAAAGCATTGACTCTATCGACGGTTTGGAACGGATAAGGTTTACTACGTCCCATCCCAAAGACCTTACCGATGATTTGATCAATCGTTTTGGAAAATTGGGGAAGCTTTGCGAATATATTCATTTGCCTTTTCAGGCCGGTTCTAATAGCATCCTTGAACGGATGAATCGCGGCTATACGAGGGAAGATTACCTTGCCAGGGTGGAACGACTAAGGGAAGTCTGTCCGGACATTGCTGTCAGTTCCGACGCGATGGTGGGATTTCCGGGGGAAACAACAGCGGATTTTGAAGCCACCCTCGAAATGATGGAAATAATCAGGTTTGACAACCTTTTTTCCTTCAAATATTCGGAACGCGAGGGAACGAAGGCCGTTAGCCTTGATCAAAAAGTGCCGGAAAAAGAAAAAAGCCGCCGTCTCAATTTACTGCAAGAACTTCAGGATCGCCATACCCTGGAGAGGAACAAGGCAATGGTCGGTAGAACTGTCGGTGTCCTTGTGGAGGGGATCAGCAAGAACAGTTCCAAAGATATGATGGGACGAACGAGAACGAACAAGATCGTTAACTTCAGAGGCTCGGAGAAGCTCCACGGGAAAATCGTAAATATGCATATTACCGCAGCATATTTGCATTCACTGAGGGGAGAACTTTCTTGAGAAGGAGGATGGGATGTTGATTGAAATGAAGATTACCGGGCTGACGATAGATCCGATAACGAGCACCCCGATCGTCATCCTGAAGGATATTGAAGAAAAAAAGGCCATTCCCATCTGGATCGGTTTGTTTGAAGCCAGCGCCATAGCAACGCAGTTGGAAAAGATTTCCTTTTCCAGGCCCATGACCCATGATCTGATGAAAGAAATACTGAAAGTGCTCGGCGTGGAGGTTGTGCGGGTAGAAATCCATGATCTGAGGAACAACACTTTTTTTGCGAATATGCATTTGCAGGGAAATGGAAAGGACTATATCGTAGATGCACGTCCCAGTGACGCCATTGCCATCGCTCGCAGAACAGGCGCCCCGATATTTGTGGAAGAAAAGGTAATCGAAAAATCAAGAAACGTCGATATCGGTGCTAATATTGATGACATGGAAAAGCTCAAGGAAGATAAATTGAAAGATTTCCTTGAGAATTTATCTCCCGAAGCCTTTGGCAAATACAAGATGTGATGGTTCTTTTTGTAAATATGGTAAAAATATCTACCCTGGAGGAAGCTATAAAAGCCTTTGGCCTTCATCTCGAAATGGAGAGAAATTTGTCCCCCCATACGTGCCGGAGTTATCTTTCCGACCTTAGAGACTTCTCCATCTTCATGGAAGGGCAGCAGTTGGGCGGTATTGCCGGGGAAAAGAAAGGACTTGAGGATTTTGATCAATTACATATTCGCATGTATTTGGCAAATCTCTACAAGCGCAAACTGCAAAAAGCGTCCATTGCCCGCAAACTGGCGGCGATGAACACTTTTTTCCGCTACCTGATGCGAGAAGGATGGATCAATGTGAATCCCCTGCCCAACGTGTCGGCGCCGCGCAAGGATTTGCTTATGCCCAGGCACTTGTCCGTTGATGAGGTGTTTGACCTCCTTGGGGATCGATTTAAAGAAGACGTTAAGGGGAAACGGGACAGAGCCATTCTGGAAATATTATATTCCACGGGAATCCGGTTGAGTGAACTTACGGCGTTGAACAGTGAGGACGTCGATTTTGAGCAGGCATTGATCAGGGTACGGGGAAAAGGACGGAAGGAAAGGATCGTTCCGGTCGGGATACCGGCGCTCAGGACCTTGAAAGATTATCTGGGGAAAAGAATCGCTTTGGGGGAGAGCGGAAGTCCTGATGACAGAAAAGGGCCATTGATTAAAGGTAGAAATAATGAACGGATCAATCCCCGGACGGTGGAACGAATAGTTGACAAATATATGCGGATGGGCGGAACTCAAAAGAAAATCAGTCCCCATGCCCTGCGGCATTCCTTCGCCACCCATCTCCTCGATGCCGGGGCCGATTTACGGAGCATTCAGGAAATGCTCGGGCACGAGAGTCTTTCGACGACCCAGCGTTATACATCGGTCAGCGTCGGGCGGCTTATGGATATCTATGACAAGTCACATCCCAAAGCGCGAGGAGGGTCAAACCAGGCATGAAAATGCGGGGAACAACAATTATAGCGATAAGGCACAACGGGAAAGTGACCGTTGCCGGAGACGGACAGGTTACCTTCGACGTTACCATCATGAAACACGGGGCCCGCAAGGTTCGCCGTCTCTATCATAACAAGGTAATTGTCGGTTTTGCCGGGACTACGGCAGATGCTTTCACGCTCTTTGACCGTTTTGACCAGAAATTGGAACAATACAACGGGAATCTTTTGCGAGCCGCTGTTGAACTGACGAAAGACTGGCGGACCGATCGGGTGCTGCGTCATCTCGAAGCCCTGATGATTGCCGTAAGCAGGGATAACTTTCTGCTGATTTCCGGTAATGGCGATGTCATTGAATCAGACGATGAAGTCATGGCGATAGGCTCCGGCGGTCCTTACGCATTAGCCGCCGCCCGCGCCCTGGTTCGTTTTTCCGATCTGTCGGCGACGGAAATCGCCGTGGAGTCCGTGAAGATCGCATCGGAAATATGTATTTATACTAATAACAACATAACTGTCGAAGAATTGGATATCAACGATGATTGATGCACTACCCGCTTTAAAGATTGTGGATCGAGAAAAAAAAGCAGCCATGAAGGCCCTGACGCCTCGTGAAATTGTGGAGAAGCTTGATCAGTATATCATCGGCCAGGGGGATGCAAAAAGGGCCGTGGCCATTGCCTTGCGCAACCGCTGGCGGCGGCAGAACGTCTCCAAGGAGCTTGGTGAAGAAATCTCGCCAAAGAATATAATCATGATCGGACCGACAGGAGTCGGAAAGACTGAAATTGCCCGCCGCCTTGCCAAGCTCGACAACTCTCCCTTTCTCAAGGTTGAGGCGTCCAAATTCACCGAAGTTGGGTATGTCGGCAGGGACGTGGAATCAATGATCCGTGACCTTGTAGAGCTGGCCATCAACATGGCGAAGGCTGAAGAGCAGGAAGGCGTTAGTTTCAAAGCGGCGTCTTTGGCAGAGGAGGCTCTCCTCGACGTTCTTCTGCCTCCCAAGCCGGTAGAGAGGACGGTCGGACAAATGATGGCGGAGGAAAAAGAATTCGATGCCGCCGAGGGAGACATATTAAAGCAGCAGGACACAACCCGGGAAAAGTTGAGACGACTTCTCCATGAAGGGAAACTTGACGGTCGTTATGTGGAAATCGAGGTGTCGGAACAACGAAGCGGTCCCATGATAGAAATATTTTCTACCGCCGGCATCGAAGACATGGGCATGAATATTAAGGAACTTTTTGGCAATATGTTTCCTCCCAAAAAGAAAAAGAACAGGGTCATGGTGCCGGAAGCCCTGGAGATATTGACCCAGGAGCAGGCCCAGCGGCTGGTGGACATGGAGAAGGTTACAAAAACGGCTATTTCCCGGGTGGAGCAGTCGGGCATCATCTTCCTTGATGAGATCGACAAGATCGTGGGAAGCGATTCACCCCATGGACCCGATGTTTCGCGGGAAGGAGTGCAGCGTGATCTGCTGCCCATTGTCGAAGGATCGACGGTTAACACGCGTCATGGAATGCTCAAAACGGATCATATCCTGTTTATCGCCGCCGGGGCTTTCAGCGCCACAAAACCGTCGGATTTGATCCCTGAACTTCAAGGCCGTTTCCCGATTCGGGTCGAGTTGGATTCACTCGGTAAAGAGGAGTTCATCCGTATTCTCACGGAACCTCATAACGCTTTGATTAAACAATATATTGAAATGATGGCCACGGAAGGTCTAGAGGTAAAGTTTACGACGGAGGCAATCGCGGAAATCGCCGAGGTGGCCACCATCGTCAATGAAAGAACAGAAAATATCGGGGCGAGAAGACTCTATACAATAATGGAAACCCTCTTAGAGGATATTTCTTTCGATGCCCCCGACATGACCGAGAAGAACGTGGTTATCGACGCCCAGCAGGTCCAGGAAAAGCTCGGCGATATTATCGAGGATGAAGACCTGAGCCGCTATATCCTATAAGACTATATTTTACCGAAGGGGACAAAATGGACAGCGTGAAAAAATCCATGGAAAGGGCTGACATACTCATCGAGGCCCTTCCTTACATTCGCCGGTTTTACAATAAAATCATTGTGATAAAATATGGCGGTCATGCCATGGTGGATAACGAACTCAAGGACATGTTCGCCCGGGATGTACTGATGATGAAATATGTGGGCATTCATCCCGTAGTGGTTCATGGCGGAGGCCCCCAGATCGGGGGCTATCTGAAAAAACTGGGGAAAGAGTCTCAATTCATCCAGGGGATGCGCGTGACGGATCAGGAGACCATGGACATCGTGGAAATGGTCTTGGTGGGCAAGGTCAACAAGGAAATAGTGGGGCTGATCAACCAGCATGGAGGAAAGGCCGTGGGTTTGAGCGGCAAGGACGGCAGTCTCATTCGGGCGGAGAAGTATCTTTTAAGCGCCGAAAAGGCCAAGGATACCCCGCCTGAAATCATCGATCTCGGTCTGGTCGGCAAAGTGAAAGAGATTAACGCCTCCCTCATTGCGTCTTTAGTCGAAGACGGTTTTATTCCCGTCATTGCCCCTACGGGTCTCGGCGATCAAGGAGAAACGTATAATATCAATGCGGATGTAGTTGCCGGCGCCGTGGCGGCGGCGCTCAAGGCCGAAAAGCTCGTCCTGCTGACGGATGTGGAGGGTGTCCTTGATTCGGAAAAGAAACTCATCAATACCATGAGCAACGCCGAAGCCCTGGCGATGATCAATGATAAGGTTGTCCACGGCGGGATGTTTCCGAAGGTCAAATGCTGCCTCAAGGCACTCCGGGGTGGGGTGAGAAAGTCACATATCATCGACGGCCGCCTGAAGCATGCGATTCTGCTGGAGATGTTCACAGATAGCGGCATCGGCACGGAGATTATCATCTGAAAATATAAACTATTAATTTAAGGATATATTGTAAATCATCATGAATAAAGAAGAATGGATGTCTATTTCCGATCGGTATATTATGGGGACCTATAAGCGATTTCCCGTGGTTTTCACCAGG
>Ga0074199_1001597_pt1 | contig 18552 bp, 15 predicted proteins | sample EPASupsiteSAE347_FD_64528 | JGI IMG/M metagenome (GOLD analysis project Ga0074199, IMG submission 64528) | Bioremediated contaminated groundwater from EPA Superfund site, New Mexico - Sample SAE3-47 | ecosystem: Environmental > Aquatic > Deep subsurface > Groundwater > Contaminated ...
GATGGAATAAATATTTAACTGTCTGACATAAACTGAATCCTTCCTTAATCATCTCTTGCCGGTCTGCATTTTATCAGAAAGACCTCTAAACAAAAAAATGATTGACATTATAAACTATTTTATATAAGATAATCCTGAAAATAAAAGGAGATTCTATGAGAGGGAAAGAACTATTAATTATTAGCATGTATGTTTTCTGCATGGCAGTTTCGGTCAGAACCTATTCTCAGGTAAATTCAGATGAGCGGCGTTATATTCGGGTTGGTTCCCTTCAAAGTTTTGTCTCATCGTATGGGACCGAACGCGCCTGGAACAATTCATATTACGAAGGACTGGAATGGCCGGCTCAATATCAAAGACAGGATAATTTTGTAATCGATCGCGAATGGCTGGCTTGCCGGAATTTCACGGATCAGGCCGGGAATCAGTTCGATTATTATGGATTGTCAATTACCCCGGGCTTTGCAGGAGTTTCTGTTTTTCCGGTAGTCTTAAAACAATCGGCTAAATCCCCACAGCCAGAGGTCTGGATTAACGGTGAAAACTATACCAATCTGGATGTGATCGACGAATATAATCCGGATCAGGAGGCGGACCGGATTGTTACAAATGTAGTTAATACATCAATGGGTTTGACAATGACTCGCCGCATTCTGGCCTTCGCGAATTCAGATCATGATAATTACTTCATAAAGGAATATACCTATAAAAACACCGGAAATACCGATTATGATGATGAAATTGAATTAACCGATACGTTAAAAGCAGTCAGAATTGGACGTATGCCGCGCTATAGCACATGCCGTGATGGAGCATTGCTGACGGATGCTCAGCAAACCTGGGGTAAGTATTCCTGGGTGACGAAACGTGGTGAAGATTATGCCCAACATAGTGCAGAAATTATCCCGGATGATTTTACAATTGCGAGTTGGATTCGCTGTGGATTCAGCTGGGCCGGACAATCGGAACGCATATCCACTTATGATAATATCGGAGCCCCGGCAATTAATAAAGATGGTCGACTAATGTCCCCTCAGCACGCCGGTATAGCCATTCTACACGTCGATAAGAGCGCTAAAAATAAGGATGATGATCCGACTCAACCGGCTACTCTTGGCTGGCATGGCGGAGATACTTATCCATTTATAACGGGAATATCTTTAGCCGATTCAGCCAAAATGAGGCAATTATATACCTTTCTAGGCGGAATCCCTTACGGAACCGGAATGGGTGGAACGGATCGGATGGATGAAACTAATTTAACATCAATCGTTGACCGCAAGATAGCCTATACTGTTCACGGCGACGGTGGCGGTACCGGTGTCTGGATTTGTTATGGCGATTTCGATTTAGCTCCCGGCGAGAGTGTAACGATCGTCGAAGTCGAAGCCGTTAGTGGTTTGAGCCGCCCGGTTTGTGAGACAGTCGGCCGGGCTTGGAAGAAAGCCAAAGATGATCCTAACAATAGTTTTAATGTTACCTGGCCGGATAAATCAGTAAGTGGAATAAGATACGCCGACCAATCCGCAGATCGTTATAAAAATCAGTGGTTTTATACTGGAATGGATTCCCTTTTACTGACTTTCAGCCGTGCCAAGCGTAACTACGATAATCATTATCAAATACCAGATCCGCCGCCGCCACCCCAACTATTTGAAGTATACGCGGATTCGCAGAAGATATATTTAACCTGGAGCGACGAGGCTGCCCAATGGACTCACTTTAAAGGCTATCGATTATATCGGGCAGATGGAAGATATGATACAACCTATCAAAAAATATTTGAATGCGGAGGTGGGACAAATCACCCGGAAGTCGTGACTTCCTACCAGGATACAACCGTAATTTATGGAGTCGATTACTACTACTATTTGACCGCCTTTGATAACGGATACTCGGGACAGATCCTGGAAAGTAATCTGCTCGCGACCTTAATGAAATATCATATCGCATTGACAGAGGGGCCTTGTCATCTGGCGGATTTGTACGTCAGTAATCAAGGCAGTGATCAGAATGACGGGCTTAGTAGCGCGACGCCATTGAAGACTATTACGGCCGCAATGAACAGTATTATCGCATATAAGCTCAGACCTCGCAAATTATTTTTGGCTGAAGGGATCTATTCTCCTACTGAGAATGAGGAAATGTTTCCAATTATGGGGAAAAGCTATGTGACAATCATCGGTGCCGGATCCGGTAATACGATAATTGATGGCGAACAGGCGTTCCGGATTTTTGTATGTGTTAATGTTGATACATTTTCATTACAAGGGCTGACAATCCAAAACGGTAAAGCGGACGTTGGCGCCGGTCTTTACTGCATAGATGCCACACTAAAGCTCTCAGATGTGACCATTAGAAATAATGGTGCCGATCAATATGCTGGGGGGATTTATTGTAATTATGTGGTAAATCCTTCTGAAATAATTTTTGATAAAAATCATCTCTGCAATATTTATCACAATACAGCCGATCTATATGCTGCTGATATCTATTTTTATGGCAATACTCAGGAAATTACGCTTGATACATTTACTGTTGCAACTCCCACTGATTATCATTTTTGGACAAATCAAGCCGTGAATCTGAATATTCAAAATAGTAAGATAATCCAAAAAAATGCTGACCTGTACGTCAGTCCGGACGGTTCCAATGAAAACAGCGGCATTTCTGGAACCGAACCATTCAAGAGCATCAGGCACGCGATTGAAATGATTTATGCGGATCAAGCCAATCCACATACGATTCATCTCTTACCAGGAACCTACCGACCATCGTCAGAAGACACCTCTAAAAGGATTCGATGCAGAAGTTATGTTTCATTACAGGGAAATGGTCCAAAAAATACGATTCTCGACTCAATCTGTGTTTTTTCGGACTACGATACACTCACTAGTATTTCAAATCTGACCGTAAAAAATGCGGTTTATGGATTAGATTGTTCAAGAACCAATCTGACCGCTCAGAATCTTGTTATTACTCGAAACCAAAAATGTGGCTTTTTTGCCTACAATGCGAATTTAGCATTAACCGGTTGTATAATTGAAAATAATGCTGAAGGATCTAATGGCGGTTTAGTATGTCGAGGGGGTTCAAAAGTCAATCTATCGGATGTGACGATCAGATATAACAAAGCATATTATGCTAGTGCCGGGATCCAGGCGACCGGAGGCTCTCAAGTCATATTCGATCCCAATAATCGGTGTAATATTTATTGTAACGAATCAACGGCTGGCTTGGGGAACGACCTAAGCTCTGACCAAACGATGGCGGTCGTACTGGATACTTTTACCTATCTTTATCCGTATGCCAAAGTCGCCTATCCGCTGGAGAATTTCACTTTCGATATTCGAACAGGCATGATTCCACAAATACCGTCAGATATTTATGTGGCCGTTGACGGAAGCGATTCAAACAATGGCGTGACCGAACAAACGCCGTTTCAGACGATCACTCATGCCCTGGAATTGATTATTGCGGATAATCTTAATCCCCGAACCATATTTTTAAAGGAAGGGACGTACAGTTCGGGTACCAATGGAGAAACTTTTCCGATCAGTCTGATTAAGGATCACATCACAATTGTAGGCATTTCGGATTCGCTGACAATTATAGATGGGGAGAAAATGAATCAAATATTTACCTCAGAACAATGTACGGGCGTAAAGTTAAAAAATCTGACTCTTAAGAATGGATCTGCCGAACAAGGTGGCGCGCTAAATTCATACCGATCGAAATTGAACCTACAAAATGTGACCCTTACAGATGATTCGAGTAAATATGGCGGCGCAATTTATTGCAATTATTCATCGATCGGGCTTGATCATGTTCTTATTAAAAACAATATTGCCAAATATGGAGCGGCAATTTATAGTTCGGGAACAAGCGATCGGATTTTGCTCTCCAATTGTACTGTGGGGGCTAATCAGACAACCATGAATAATACCCATATTTATTCTTCCGGAGACAGCGCAAATATCTTCATAACCAACTCGGTTCTGTGGAATAGCAATAGCAGGCAAATACGATCGATTGGCGTCGGCTCAAAAGTGATAGTTGCTTACAGCGATATTTTTAACGGTCAGGAAAGTATCGCTGGTTCTCCTTTGCCACAAATAATCTGGTCGGACGGCAATCTAAATTCCGATCCACAGTTTCTCGGCGGCGATCCTTTCGATTACCATATTACACCAGATTCGCCCTGTAAGGGTACGGGAGCCACTATTTTCGTTTATGAGGGTGACACTCTGGTTAATCTTGACGAAATATCCCCGAATATTGGTGCCCTTTCTGTCAGATCGCCGTTGGGAATTATTGATGATAATGTAATGCCTCGACATTTTGCGCTTTACCCAAATTTTCCGAATCCCTTTAATCCGACAACAGAAATCAGGTACGATTTGCCGCAATCGGCGAACGCTAAACTGATTGTCTATGATTTAGCCGGCCGACAAGTCAGAACAATAGTAAACGATCATCAGAATGCGGGCTATTATAATGCAATCTGGGATGGTAAAGACCGCAATGGCAATTCCGTCGCGAGCGGGATTTATATTTATCGTTTGACGGCGGGTAATTTTAATTCAACGCGTAAAATGGTTCTGCTAAAATAATTTTAAATATCAGGATCGGATTGTAACCTTTTTTAATTTCTATCTCTAATGGGATAGAATTATTTTGAGGATATTATTAACACTTTTAATGAGGCTACGATAATGAAACGAATCCTGATCCTGGGCGCCGGTACGGCCGGAACGATTATGGCTAATCGTCTGGCGCATAAAATCGACCGCAAAAACTGGTCGGTCACGATTGTCGATGAACATCAGACCCACTACTATCAACCCGGTTTTCTGTTCATGCCGTTTGGTGGCTATAAGCCCGAAGATGTCGTGCGGGAGAAATCGGGCTTAATTTCGAGGCGGGTTGAATTCATTCAGAATGCGGTCGAAACCATCCGGCCGAATGCCAATCAGGTCGTTTTAAAAGATGGGCGCATGATTGATTACAATATTTTGATCATTGCGACCGGCGTGAAGATCGCCCCGGAACAGACTGCTGGGTTGACCGATTCCGGCTGGCGCGAGAATATTTTTGATTTTTATACTTTCGAGGGCGCCAAGGCCTTAGGAGAGAAATTGGTCGGTTGGGAAGGCGGCCGGCTCGCGATTCAAATTGCCGAAATGCCGATCAAATGCCCGGTCGCTCCGCTGGAATTTGTTTTTCTGGCGGACTCGTTCTTCACGAAAAAGAAAATGCGTGATAAAGTCGAGATCACCTATGTCACTCCGGCCAGCGGGGCGTTTACCAAACCGCGTAGTTCGGCGGTACTCGGTCACCTGATGGATGAAAAACAGATCAAGATCGTCCCGGATTTTTATACCGAGCATGTCGATGGCACGGCCGGCAAACTTGTCTCTTACAGCGGCGAGGAGGTCGCCTACGATCTGTTAGTGACAATCCCGACCAATATGGGTGATGAATTGATCGCGCGCTCAGGCATGGGCGACGAACTGAATTATGTCCCGACTCATAAACACACTTTACAATCCAAAGCCCACGAAAATATCTTCGTGGTTGGTGATGCTACCGATCTGCCCAGTTCAAAAGCCGGCGCGGTGGCGCATTTTCAGTCGGAGATTTTAACTGACAATATCCTGAATTATATTGCCGGAAAGCCGCTTGAAGAAGGTTTCGACGGCCACGCCAATTGTTTTATCGAGTCGGGATTCGGCAAGGCCTTCCTGATCGACTTTAATTACGATACCGAGCCGGTCGAGGGGCGCTTCCCATTTCCGATTGTCGGACCAATGGCATTATTAAAAGAGACTCATCTCAACCATTGGGGTAAACTGGCCTTCCGACACATTTACTGGAATATATTATTGCGCGGCCTGCCGATACCCGGCATTCCGACGCGCATGAGCAAACTTGGTAAAAAACTATAAAGCAAGGAGCATATTATGGCTACAAAAGTTATCGCCGGTGTCAATGTTGACGTAAACGAAGAAGGTTATCTGAACGACCATTCACAGTGGAATAAGGAAATCGCGGCTGCGATCGCCAGAGAAGAGGGCATTGCCGAACTGACGCCCGCTCACTGGAAAGTCATCGAATTTTTACAGGCCGATTACAAAGAAAAAGGCGCTTTGCCCACCATCCGCCGGATCAATGTGGCCTGCGTTCCGACGAAAGATTTTTATACGCTTTTTCCGGGCGGACCATTGAAAAAATCCGCCAAGATCGCCGGCCTGCCTAAACCGGCCAGCTGCGTATAATATTTACTCAAAAAGGGCACAAAGACATTGGTAAATTCACATTAATTTAGAACAACGAGGAGAAGCAATCATGTCGGAAAATCCCGAGAAAATCAAGAAAGTCTCGATTATCGTTTCCAAAGGCTCGCTGGATGGGATTTATCCCGGGCTGATCATGGCCAACGGCGCGCGAATGGAAGGGATCGATGTTAACCTGTTTTTCACATTTTTCGGTCTCTATGGCATTCTGAAAAAATACAACAGCAGCATCAAGATCGCCACAGTTGGCAATCCAACCATGCGCGTTCCCGATGCGAAAGGCCTGCCTCTGCCGACTTTGGTCGGATTGATCCCGGGCATGTCGGCCTTCGCCACCTGGATGATGAAGAAGGAAATGGAAAAACTCGATATTCCGCCGATTCCGGAAATGCTCGAAATGATCCATGATTCCGGCGGTCGAATCTTTGCCTGCAAGGCCACTGTCGATATGTTTCATCTGAAGCCGGAAGATTTTTGTCCGCAGGTCGAAAAGGTACTGACGGTCGGCGAATTCTATGAACTTTCGGCCGGCTCTCAGATCATTTTTACCTGATATCAAACCACTAGGGCTCTAAGACACTATGGTTTTTATGATAAAATTCTTTGTGCCTTAATGTTAAAATATTAGTTCTTTCAGCCAAACCGAATGTTGTTGAAATTTGCTTATGACGATTAAAGTTAAAAAAGGTTTGAATCTGCCAATGAGCGGAGAGCCCATGCAGGTGGTTCATCCGGGCAAGCCGGTGTCGCGGGTGGCGCTTCTGGGGCCGGATTATGTTGGGTTGAAGCCGCAGTTTACAGTGGCGGTCGGCGACCGGGTCAAACTCGGTCAGACGCTTTTTACCGATAAAACTTTTCCGCAAATTTGCTTCACCGCGCCGGGCGCCGGGCAAATCGTGTCCCTGAATCGCGGTCTGAAACGGGCCTTTTTGTCACTCGTAATCAAACTGGATGGTGATGGGGAAATCGTTTTCAAATCCTTCACGGAGAATCAAATCGGCTCATTGACGCGGGCAGAAATCGTCACACAATTACTGGAGTCCGGACTGTGGCCGGCGTTTATAAGCCGGCCGTATGGCAAACTTGCCGATCCGGAAAGCGAACCGCATACAATTTTCGTAACAGCTATGGACACCAATCCGCTGGCGCCGGACGTCGCCGTCATTCTGCGCGATCGCCAAGCTGATTTTAAGCGTGGCCTGGAGATCGTCGCCAAACTGACTGCCGGAAAAATCTATGTCTGTAAATCACCGGACGCGGCGATTCCCTTAGCGGATCAAAAAAGGATAGAAGTTGTGGAATTCGCCGGGCCGCATCCCGCCGGTCTGGCGGGAACGCACATCCACTTTCTCGACCCGGTATCATTGCATAAAATCGTCTGGAGTATCGCCGCCCAGGACGTTGCCGCGATTGGGAAATTATTTATCAGCGGTCACCTGCCGACCGGGCGCATCGTGGCTCTGGCTGGTTCATCGGTGCAGAAGCCGCGGCTGATTGCGACCCGGCTCGGCGCCGATCTGACAGAATTGACCGACAATGAACTGGATAACGGTGAAAACCGCATTATCTCCGGCTCAGTTCTGTCCGGTCACCCGGCGGCCGACGAAATGCGTTTTCTCGGGCGCTTTCATCAGCAGATTACCGTCATTCCGGAAGGGAACCGGCGTAAATTGCTCGGCTGGCTGGCTCCCGGCGCGCGTTTGTTCTCGGTGAAAAATGTGGCGCTGTCCGGATTTTTACCGCATCGCAAACTGATTTTCGACACCGATACCCACGGCAGTGACCGCGCCATTGTCCCGATTGGTAGTTATGAAAAAGTTATGCCGCTCGACATTTTACCGACTTTTCTTCTGCGGGCGCTTGCCATGGATGACATAGAGGAAGCCGAAAAGCTCGGTTGCCTAGAACTGATTGAAGAAGATTTGGCGCTCTGCACTTTTGTCTGTCCGTCGAAAATCGATCACGGGCAGAATCTGCGGCGCGTACTGAACTTATTTGAGAAGGAAGGATAGTGAAGGTTTTCAGAAAACTACTCGATAGAGCGGGCAAACCTTTTAATCCCGGCGGCCGGTTCGCCGGTTCGCCGGTGGGCGGTTTGTTCTACCTGTACGAGGCGATCGACGCATTCTTTTATACTCCGGGCCGGACTGCGAAGGGTTCCGTGCACGTGCGTGATTTCATGGATTTAAAGCGCATGATGATCACGGTTTTCGTAGCGTTGATGCCTGCGGTTTTTATGGCGTTTTACAATACCGGCTTGCAGGCCAATCTCGTCCTGCATTCGCTCGGATCGGCCGCTAACTTCACCTGGCAACAACGTCTGATGCTCGCGCTGGGTTTGGGCTTCGATCCACATAGTTTCTGGTCGAATTTCATTCAGGGCGGACTTTATTTCATTCCGGTTTATATCGTGACGCTGGCGGCCGGCGGGTTCTGGGAAGTGCTGTTCGCCATCATCCGCAAGCATGAGATCGCCGAAGGTTTTTTCGTGACCAGCCTGCTTTTTCCGCTGATCCTGCCGCCGACCATTCCGTACTGGCAGGTTGCTTTGGGAATTTCGTTCGGCGTCGTGATCGGCAAAGAGGTTTTCGGCGGAGTCGGTTTCAATATTTTCAATCCGGCGCTGGTGGCGCGCGCCTTCCTGTTCTTTGCTTATCCGGCGCAAATTTCCGGCGATAAGGTCTGGGTAGCGGTTGACAGTATCAGCCGGGCGACGCCGCTGGCGCAATTATCCGATCCGGCGATGACCGTCGCGACAACCTGGTTGAATTCATTTCTGGGATTTATTCCGGGGTCGATGGGTGAAACTTCGACCCTGGCATGCCTGATCGGGGCGCTGATCCTGATAGTTTCCGGCGTCGGCAGTTGGCGGATCATGCTAAGTATTTTGATCGGAATGGTTACGCTTTCGACAATATTTAATTTAATCGGAAGCGTTACTAATCAAATGTTTCAGGTGACGCCGCTTTGGCATTTGGTGCTGGGCGGGTTTGCCTTCGGGACGGTTTTTATGGCGACCGATCCGGTTTCGGGCGCTATGACTATGCCCGGCCAGTGGCTTTACGGTCTGCTGATCGGCGCGCTGGTAATCATGATCCGGGTGCTCAATCCGGCCTTTCCGGAAGGCATGATGCTGGCGATTCTGTTCGGCAATATGTTCGCCCCGCTGATCGACCGGATTTTCATTAATGCGCACGTCAAAAGGAGGTTAGCCCGGAATGTCGTCTGACAGCCCAAAGAAAACCCTGCTGGTGGCACTGGGCGTCTGCTTAGTTTGTTCGGTGCTGGTTTCATCGTCGGTAGTCGTCCTGCGTCAACGTCAGCAGGAGAACAAGGAACTCGATAAGCTGAAAAACATTCTGCAAGCGGCCAACCTCTATACCACCGACGCTACGGTGAAAAAAACTTTTCATGAGAAAATCCACCCGGCGCTGGTCGATCTGCGAAGCGGCCGGATTATAAGTGAAAATCTGCCGGACGAGCGTCTCGATCCGGCCCGTTTCGACCTGAAAGCAGTTGCCGGCGATCCGGTTCTGAGCCGGATAATTCCGACACCCGACGATCTGGCCCATATCGTCCGTCAGCCAAATTACATGGTCGTTTATAATGTCATGAATGGCGATAGCATCAAGGGATTGATTCTGCCGGTGTACGGCAAAGGCTTGTGGTCGACGATGTACGGATTCATTGCCCTGGAAAATGACTTGCAAACTGTGACCGGCTTTATCTTCTACGAACATGGCGAAACGCCCGGACTGGGCGGCGAGGTTGACAATCCGCTCTGGCGCGCCAAATGGATCGGCAAACGGGCTTTTGATGAATCGGGTGCCCTGAAAATCGAAGTCATCAAAGGCAAAGTCGATCCGGCCAATCCGGCTTCCGTTCATCAGGTCGATGGATTATCCGGGGCGACGCTCACCACGCGCGGCGTCGATCATCTCGTGAAATTCTGGCTCGGCGCGAATGGCTACGGCCCATTCCTGCAAATTCTGCGTGAAAAGGCGGTGACGCATGAATAAATCGCTCAAAATTCTGACCACGCCGCTGATTAAAGACAATCCGGTGATCGTGCAGGTGCTGGGCATTTGTTCGGCGCTGGCGGTCACCTCGAAATTGGAAACGGCGATCGTCATGTCATTGGCCGTCATTTTTGTCACGGCTTTTACGAATATGGCCGTCAGCCTGATCCGCCGCCAGATTCCCGGCAGTATCCGCATCATCGTCGAAATGACGATCATCGCCTCGCTGGTGATCGTGGCCGATCAGCTCATCAAGGCCTTTGCCTACGATGTCAGCAAACAACTTTCGGTTTACGTCGGTCTGATCATTACGAACTGTATTCTGCTGGGGCGCACCGAGGCCTTCGGACTGAAAAATGCGCCGTTCGCCAGTTTCTTAGACGGTCTGGGAAATGGTCTGGGCTACAGCCTGATCCTGCTGGTCGTCGCTTTTTTCCGTGAATTGTTCGGTAGCGGAAAACTGCTGGGTTTTACGATTCTGCGGGCTAATACCGAAGGCGGCTGGTATGTTCCGAACGGATTGCTGGTACTGCCGGCCAGCGCTTTTTTCCTGATCGGATTTATCATCTGGGGCCTGCGCACCTGGAAACCGGAAACGGGGAAGGAGTAAGGCATGTTTGAGCAATACCTTAGCCTGTTCATAAAGTCGGTTTTCATCGAAAATATGGCGCTGGCCTTTTTCCTCGGCATGTGCACTTTCCTGGCGGTTTCCAAAAGGCTCGAAACAGCCGTCGGTCTTGGCGTTGCGGTCATAATCGTTCAGGCGATTACTGTGCCGGTCAACAATCTGATCTATCGTTATCTGCTGACGGAAGGCGCGCTCGGCTGGCTCGGTTTGCCGCAGGTCGATCTGACCTTTCTCGGCCTGATTACTTATATCGGTGTGATCGCCGCCATCGTCCAGATCCTCGAAATGGTTTTAGACAAATTCGTACCGAAATTGTACCACGCACTGGGAATTTACTTACCGCTGATCACGGTCAATTGCGTGATCCTGGCAGGCTCGCTTTTCATGGTCGAACGCAATTACGATTTCGGCGAGAGCGTGGTTTTCGGAATTGGTTCAGGGGCCGGATGGGCGCTGGCGATCATTGCACTGGCCGGAATCCGGGAAAAAATGAAATACAGTAATGTCCCGCCCGGTTTGCGCGGACTGGGCATTACATTCATTACGGCCGGATTAATGGCCATGGCCTTTATGCTGTTTTCCGGGATCCAACTGTGACGGGAATGAATATGAGCAGTCTCGCCCTGATTTTACTGGCTGTCGGAATGTTCACCTTTATCGTGCTGGTGCTGGTTGGCGTAATTCTGCTGGCCAAATCGCGACTCGTCGCGGCAGGCACGGTCAAAATAGAAATCAATGCCGATCCGCAACGCACGTTTACAGCTCCGCTCGGTGGCAAATTGCTCAATACGCTTTCCGAACATCAAATCTATTTACCGTCAGCCTGTGGCGGCGGCAGCACCTGCGGTCTCTGTAAGGTCAAAGTTCTGGAAGGCGGCGGTACGCTATTGCCAACCGAATTGGCCCACATCAACCGGCGGGAAGCCCGCGCCGGTTATCGCTTAGCCTGTCAGCTGGCCGTCAAGGACGACCTGAAACTCGAAATTCCAGCGGAAATCTTCGAAATTCGCAAGTGGCAATGCACGGTCCGCTCGAATCGCAACGTGGCGACTTTTATCAAGGAACTCGTGCTCGAATTGCCACCTGGCGAACAGGTGGATTTCCGGGCCGGCGGCTATATTCAGGTGGAAATCGGTCCCTACCGCCAGAGCTATAAGGATTTTACGATCGAAGAACGTTTTCGCAGCGACTGGGATCGTTTTGATATGTGGCACTATAATTCCGTCGTGGATGAAGAAGTCGTGCGCGCTTTTTCGATGGCCAATTACCCGGATGAAAAGGGCATCATAATGCTGAATATCCGGATCGCCTCTCCACCACCCGAAAAACCGGATGCGCCGCCCGGTAAAATGTCGTCTTATCTGTTCGGCCTGAAACCAGGCGACCGCGTGACAATTTCCGGGCCGTATGGTGAATTCTTCGCAAAAGAGACCGGCAAGGAAATGGTTTTCATCGGCGGCGGCGCTGGTATGGCGCCCATGCGTTCACATATTTTCGATCAACTGAAGCGCCTACATTCCCAGCGCAAAATCTCTTTCTGGTATGGCGCGCGCAGTCTGAAGGAAGTATTTTACCGGGAAAACTTTGATGCCCTGCAGAAGGAGTTCCCGAATTTTCAATGGCACGTGGCGCTTTCATCGCCTTTGCCGGAAGATAGCTGGAACGGCCACTGCGGTTTTATTCACAACGTGGTTCTGAATAATTACCTGATCTATCATCAGGCGCCGGAGGAATGTGAATATTACATTTGCGGACCGCCACTCATGAACAGCGCCGTCATTAAAATGCTGGACGACCTCGGCGTCGAACCGCAAAATATCCTATACGATAATTTTGGATGAGGAAGGAAATAATTATATGAGACAAGCCATCGATCTTCTGCTCGAAAAAGATCGCCCCATGATCAGCGTATCACCCGAGACGACCATTTTCGACGCTTTGCAAATAATGGTTGAGAATAATATCGGCGCAATCGTGATTTCCGAGAATGACAGCGTGGTCGGAATCTGGACGGAGCGCGACCTGATGCGGGAATCGGCGCAACCCGATTTCAATCCGCGCACGGCTGCGATTAAAGACTTTATGAAGACCGAACTAAAAACCGTCACCCATGACGAACCGATCTATAAATTGCAGGATCGTATTCTCGGCATGTTCATCCGGCATTTGTTCGTGGTCAAAGATGAAAAAATCATCGGTCTGCTCTCGGCCGGCGACATTACCCGTGCCTGTCTGCTGGAACGCACCAAGGAACTCGAAAGCGTCAGCTGGGAATACTACGAGAACTGGCGCTGGGAACGCAAAAAGAGATGAGCCGATGCTGATCTATTTCGGGCTGATCTGCGGAATCGTCATGCTGGTTTTCGCCCTGCTGATGCTGGCGCTGAAATTCAGCCGCTACAAAGGCGAAAAACATGGCGATCAGTGCGGATGCCATTGTAAGAGGGAGAAGAATTGCGAGATATAGGTCCGGATTGTTTACCTGACTTTTACGAGTGAGTGTATGAGGTAGGCCTGCCCGAATGACGTAGTTCAGACAAGCGAAAGACGAAATTAAATCAAGTCGCTCAGACAATTTGAAGTACTTCATGTAAACATTAGAATTTCTTTAATTTCCTTTGGTAAGTTTTTCCAGCGTCACTTGGATTGTGCGTTTTTCAAATCCCGATATAAAGTTGTTCCTTTGAGATTTTCATCATCTCCAGCATAATCGAAGGCGGTCTTTCCATCCCTGTCTTTTAATGATCCATCAGCACCGGCTTTTAACAGGATAGTAATCACCTCATGTTTTGGTAGAAGATTGCCACGGGCGGCAAGCATTAAAGGAGTCAATCCATCAGAATCCTGATCATTGACATTCGCTCCAGCTTTGATTAAAGTCGTAATCACCTCAGGATTTTGATTATTACCGGCACAGAACATTAAAGGAGTTGTTCCATAAGAATCCTGATCATTGACATTCGCTCCAGCTTTGATTAAAGTTGTAATCACCTCAGGATTTTGATTGTAACGGGCAGCAAACATCAAGGGAGTCCGTCCATCAGTATTCCGCTCATTAACATTTGCTCCTGCTTTAATTAAGGCCGTAATCATCTCAGGATTTTGATTGTATTGGGCGGCATACATCAAGGAAGTCTTTTCATAACGGTCCTTCTCATCAATATTTGCTCCAGCTTTAATTAAGGCCGTAATCATCTCTGGATTTTGATTGTATTCGGCGACACGCATCAGGAGAGTATTTTCATTACGGTCTCGCTCAATAACATTTGCCCCTGCTTTAATTAGAGTCGTAATCACCTCAGGATTTTGATTGTAACGGACGGCACACATCAAGGGAGTCTCTTCATAACGGTCCTTCTCATTGACATTTGCTCCGGCTGTAATTAGGGCCGTAGTCACCTCAGGATTTTGATTGTAACGGGCGGCATACATCAGGGGGGTCTCTTTAAAACAGTTCTGCTTATTGACATTTGCTCCAGCTTCTATTGCTATTTGGACTTCTTCAGGTGTTCCGTGTGCCGTAATAACACGTAGATTCAACATTACACGCCTCCCTATGATTTCTTTCCAGTCTCACATTTTTAATATATTCCAGTAATTAAATGTTAACCAAATTTCTTTTATTTATCAATCCGATTTTTCTCCTTTTTTCAGCACTCAGCGTCTTCATTTAAAATTGCTTATTAAATTCTATGGTAGTAAAATTTCCCCTGATTTTGAGAATCGGTTGTGCGGATGTTGGATAGAAAAATTATCTTAAGAGAAATGTTTTTAAGTCTGGTGATAGGACTGGGATTTTCGAATGCATTGGCTTTTAAATTTACTCTGTCTGACCTGATTGCCGATACGTTATTCATTTCCACTGCCGCTGATTCGATACGGCCAGGCGCTTTTTCGCTGGTTAAGGTACAGGACGAACGTTCCGAGGCGCCGACGATTCTCGGCATCCAGCAAACCAGGAAATGGCGCTACATTCCGGTCGATCAGTACATCGCCCTGAAAGAACCGCTGGCGGTACAACTGACTAAGTTTTTACAGAAGAATTCGGTCAGTTGCGATCAAACCTTAGTCATTGACAATCTGAGTTTCTGGTATGATTCGGGTCCGACATTCGGTGCGGCGCGGGCATTGAACGGTCATACACGACTGGTGGATTCGACCGGGCAAACGCTTTGTGGCTGGCAGTGGGAACTGCGCGAAAAACCGGTTAAAAAGCAAAAGCCGGCCGATAATATCGCCATTCTGCTAAATAAATGGATGATTGCCCAGGCGGACGCTCTGCAAGACCAATCGGCCGGATCGTTGCCGCTTACGCCATACCGCTACCGGCGTCAAATGATCCCCTGGATTGACCTGATCGGTCTGCGGGACGGTTATATCCTGATTGCGCATCTGACACTGGATTACCCGGCCGACCAGATGCCGAAGTTTTTCCGCGGCTCACCGGGCATTTATTACCGTAAATCTTCGCGGCACGAGTCGATCGCCGTCGGAGGCCGGGATCAGCAGTGGTATTTTCGTTTGAATCCATCCTGGCTCGGGCGCCTGAACACGACCGTGCGGGTTGGTTTCAATAATTTCAATACCCGCAAGTTTTCTTATGTCGATTACTGGAATATCATGATGATAAATCTGAGTTTTAATGCCAGCATCGAATATCGTCCGATCTGTTACCGGGGACTTTTTCTGGGTGCCGGAGTCCATCAGGCCGTCAATCTTCTGCCGACGGTCATTAAACGGATGGAGACCGGGCTATTGTTTTCGGTTGGAGTGGTACTGCCATGAAAAAATGGCTTTGCCTGATGTTGATTCTGGTCGCCGGCCTGCAAGCCGCGAATATTTCCGGTTATATCGTCGATGATAAAACCGGCGAGGCGATTATCGGCGTCAATGTTTTAGTCGATAATACCGGGCTGGGCGCCGCGACCGATCTGCGCGGTTTCTTCGTGGTGCGGCAGGTCCCGGCCGGCTCCCGGACTCTGCGACTTTCGCATATCAGCTACGCCGAAAGCGAGATTCCGATCAGCGTACAGGACAAAGCCGTCTTTCTGGGAACGCTGAAAATGACCGCCCGGGCTTTGCCGACTTCGGCCGTCGAAGTGATCGGTCAGCGCCGGACATTGATCGAAAAAGACCTGGACATTGCCAGCTTCCAGGTCGATCCGATTGTTCTGCTGGAAACGCCGCAATTGCACGACGATGTGTTTCAACTGCTGAAATTTTCTCCCAGTGTCAGCATTTCCGATCCGCTGTCGCCCCAGATCCATGTGCGCGGCAGTGATCCGGGCGAAAACTTAGTTCAGATGGATGGCATGACGATTTACAATCCCCAGCATTTCCTGAGTTCGCAGGCGATATTCAATCCGTATTCGATCAAGGATATTGAAATGCTGGTTGGTGGTTTCGATGCGGAATACGGCGGCCGCAATTCCTCGATTCTCAATATTACCACCCGGGAAGGTCATCAGAGCGAAGTGCACGGCGAATTCTGGCCGTCGACTTCCGGCATGAGCGGCGCGGTCGAATTCCCGGTCAGAGGGAACGCCACGGCGATGCTTTCCGGGCGTATCATCTCCGATCTGACCCTCCGCGTGCTAATGGGCACGCCGAACGTCATGGGCGATTTTAACGGTTCGTATCTCCGCAAGATCGGTCGCACGCAATTACGCCTGACGGCCTTTTATGCCAGGGATTACATGGATTACAGTCTGGATAACCTGATCATGTATTTTCCGCAGTCGTTCTACGAAAACTTCGCGGAGGGCTTCATCGCCGATACCGATAACCGGGCATTTGGCATTCAGACTCACACTCTGCTGTCAACCAATGTGTTGTTCGAGGCGCAGGTTTATCATTCCGGGTCGCGGGCGGCGAACGACTCCTATGTCGATTTCGTTTTTACCGACACAGTCAACAATCTGGACCGCGTTATTAAATATCAGACTAAAATCCGGAATTCGGTCAATGATTATACTGCCAAGGCCAACCTTTCGCTTTTTACCTTCTGGCATCAGACTCTTAAGATCGGCCTGGAACAAAACCGCCTGACCTTTTTCAACAAGATCGGGAGTCAGGCCGATACAACCGCCCGGCGCATTACCGCCGGTCAGCAGGCGGTTTTCGTTCAGGATAAAATCGAGATCGGCGGGCTTTCGCTGAAATTCGGTCTGCGCAGTTCCCGATTAACAACCGGTAACCGCTGGCGGATCGAGCCGCGCGCCGCTTTGGCGCTGAAGCTCGGCATCACGACTCTGAAGGCCGCCTGGGGTAACTATTATCAATATCTGACGACCCTCGATTCCCGCAACCGCGAGTTCGTTCAGTTTCTGGATTATTATTACACGCTGGAAAATCAAAAACCGGTCGCCTCGACCCATTATATTCTCGGGATCGAAGGCTTTCTGACCGATAAACTCGAATATTCGGTGACCGGCTATTATAAGGATTTGTCGCGGCTCTACCGCTTAGAATATGACGCCGCCAAGCAATCCCTCGAACTGGCCGATATTCTCGAAGCCGGCCATGGTAAGGCTTACGGGATCGAATGGCTTCTGCGCGGCCAGGTCGAGCGCCTTTCCGGGTGGATCAGTTACACCTATTCCCGCGGTACGCGCAGTTATCCGTCCCTGCAAAACGGCCGGTCGTATTTCTACGAAGGCGATCAGCCGCACAACCTGAAACTCATTCTAATGTATAAACTGACTACGGCGATTACGGCCAGCACGACTTTCCAGTTCAGTTCCGGCTATCCGCGAACCTGGGAGACCGGGCGCTATAATCAATATTTTTACGATCCGCTGGAAAATACGGTCGGCGGTTTTCCGCGTGACATCACGCCGGTGAAAAACAATGTCCGTTTCCCACCGCGTCTGCTCTGGGACATCGGCTGGAAGAAAAGATTGCGCGAGGGCTTTGGCTACCGTTTGGCCGAATACCTGGGGCTGAAGGAAGCCTACCTGACCATGACAATCCGCAATCTGTTGTTTTTGCGGCGCAATCCTTACTATTATTACTATTTACCGGAATATGGTTATTACGGCTTTGGGATGGAATATTTCCCGTCGGTGAATTTCGGCTACACGCTCAGGTTTTAAATATGCAGTCATTCATTAAAAAATTTGTAGCCATAATGTTTGTGATTTTTTTAAGTCTGCTGAGCTGGCTTGGATGTGATTTGCCTTTTCAACCCGGGCCGATGCCTTCTACCATTATTAAAACGGAATTTGAACCGGGCTTGAATATCCTGGGCGTCGTCCGCCTGGAAGATTCGACCGCGAACTCGTTCGTTTACATTGAACGGGCTTATCCGCCGGATGAATACGATGCTCAGGCGGATACACTCCCGTTGGTCAAAGACGCAGTGGTGCAGATCAGGGGCAGCACCGACACTACGGTTTTTACTTTTCAGTATTTCGGAGACATTAGCGGGCAAAAATATATCAATGCCATTTTCCGGCCCGTCGCCGGTGAAACCTATCACCTGACAATCGAGGCTCCCGGTCTGCCGAGCCTGACTGCGACCGCCAGCATGCCGCATTTACCGGAGGTCGACAGCAGTTCGGTAAACATATCCGCGACGGCAGTAAGTTTTTCAATGCGGACGACGAAC
>Ga0074199_1001598_pt1 | contig 18543 bp, 14 predicted proteins | sample EPASupsiteSAE347_FD_64528 | JGI IMG/M metagenome (GOLD analysis project Ga0074199, IMG submission 64528) | Bioremediated contaminated groundwater from EPA Superfund site, New Mexico - Sample SAE3-47 | ecosystem: Environmental > Aquatic > Deep subsurface > Groundwater > Contaminated ...
ATTATGTCTATTTTGCTTACAGTATTATTTCCAGAATTAGCAACCCATATATAAGTGCCGTCAAAGGCTACACCAAAAGGGTGTTGTCCCACTACAACAGTTGCCACAACAGTATTATTGATTATGTTTATTTTGTTTACAGTATTATTTCCAGAATTAGCAACCCATATATAAGTGCCGTCAAAGGCTATACCTATAGGGTATGGTCCCACTGCAACAGTTGCAGCTGATCTGCTAAATAAAGTCTGCTTCAGCAAAGGCACGCGATATATTCGTGGAATAATCTGGCATCCTATGGCGTAATCGAGCTGGTCCATCCCCACAACGTTACTTCTCAGTTGCCCACCAGCGGTCAATGACTCATCCAGGCGGTTGCCAAGAGTGCTCTTTATTCCACGCGCATCCTTAACCTCCTGTACCAGTGCCGGAGATACTACGGTAGCCAGCTTATCCCTGATAGTCTGTGAAACCTTAACCTCTGTCACGGCATCATTCGCCAGTTCTAATGTGTCGACACTTCCATCGGCTATCTTTGCACTGGTGATAGCATTATCCTTAATGTGATTTGTGGTTACTGACCTGCTGGAATCGTCGGTGGCATGCGATTGCAATTTTGCTGCTGTGACAGCATTATCTTTAATATGATTTGTGGTCACTGCCCTGTTAGAATCGTCGGTTGTGTGTGATTGTAATTTTCCTGCTGTGATAGCATTATCTTTAATGTGATCTGTAGTTACTGCTCTGCTATCGTCGTCGGTGGCATGTGATTGCAGTTTTCCTGAAGTTACTGCATTATCTATAATATGATTCGTGGTTACTGACCTGCTGGAATCGTCGGTTGCATGTGATTGCAATTTCCCTGCGGTAACAGCATTATCTTTAATATGATTCGTGGTTACTGCTCTACTATCGTCGTCGGTTGCATGCGATTGCAATTTTGCTGCAGTGACAGAATTGTTCACTAGTTCTGATGTATCTACACTTCCAGCAGCAATCTTTGCAGCGGTAACAGCATTATCTTTAATGTGATCTGTGGTTACTGCCCTGCTGGAATCGTCTGTTGCATGTGATTGCAATTTTCCTGCGGTGACGGCATTATCTTTAATGTGATTTGTAGTAACTGCCCTGTTGGAATCTACGGTTGCATCTGATCGCAATTTTCCCGCAGTGACAGCATTATCTTTAATGTGGTTTGTAGTAACTGCCCTGCTGGAATCGTCGGTTGCATCTGATTGCAATTTTTCTGCAGTGACAGCATTATCTACTATCTGTTCCGTATCAACAATGTCTTCTGCAAGATTTCCATCCACTGTCCCGGTAACATCTAGATTTCCGCCCACTTCGACATTGCCTGTAAATTCGGTCTCACTAGAGTCGACCTGGATACCATTTTTGCCCTTGATTTTCTTCCCTTTGATAATGTGTTTATCGGCAGTATCTGTCTCGTCTGGTTTTTCTTTTTCGACAGGTAATGTCAGATTCCCGTAAGCTCCGGCGTAAGTACGTAGCGGTTCATCCTGATCTTTGAAATATTCTATGCTATCTCCACTAATCTTCCCGTTTGCACTTTTTACTTTGGCCAGTATCAGTTGTCCTTCATTTTCAAGTATCTCGTTGATATCTTTTTTATATCCGATCCCTGCATCCTCCAGCCAGTGGATATCTTCATTTCCACCCCTTTCTGCTACAACATGATTTTTCACTTTCTTAAAATCAAGATAAACATAGACCCCTTTTTTGATATTATCACTTTCAAGGATCAAAGGATAATCATCTATAAGGATTATCTCCTGGCTGATATCTTCATCTTCATTACCTTCATCTACTACACCCTTCGCTTTATTAAGTGCCATTCCTTTTTTTATAATAACTCTATCAGTCCCGCCTTCGACAACATCCAGCCCCCATACGATCCCCCAGCTATGCAGGTGCCTATTATGAAGACGGCGCATTCTGATATGATAATTCTGCTCAAGATTGAACTCTTCCTGTGTCAGGAAGAGACCATCAAAATACCTCATTCTTTTTACTTTCAGCCCTTCAGTTATGTCTGCCATTTTTTACCTCCTTTATTATCAAATAGAATATTATTTTTTTCCGGTGATAAGTCCGCCAAGCATGGTATCCACACCTATGGTTGAATGCCCTTCCCTTTCTCCGGTGACCGGGTTAAAATATCCTATCTGCATGGTAGGAACCCGAATCAATAACATATAATATGTGTGCGCAGGTTTTTCCAGGTCTATTATATCAATTATTGCCCTCCTCTTTTTTTCAAGAAGAACCCGATTAGGCGCAGATAATTCCATATAAACCTGGAAATAATAAGGTCGTCCTTCTCCAACCACAGTGTTCATACCCACAGTAGAAGTAACTCCTACGCAGAAAGGTTCAAGGAATTCATTTATAGAAATTTTTACGTCTTCTCCCACATATATCCTGATATACCTCTCAAGCCCTTCCAGAGTGCCGCGCTTCTGGTACAAAGGAATTATTCTGGCGATGAGATCACGTTTTTTCCTTGAATCATATGCATTCCATTCTTCCTCTTCCTTTAAGGTTAGTGCCATCCATCCTGAAAGCCAGGGAAGAAAATCCAGAGGCGTTTTATAAGGATCAAAGTAGATCTGTATATTATCCAGTATTTCCTCGATTCCCTTTAAGTTTCCATCATCATTTCTCCCTGAAAGGATTTTCTCAAACGCTTTGAGGAAATTTCCCAGATAAACATATTTTTCATCTTCTTTTCCAGCCTGGAATATCCCTGGCAGGTACTGAAGATATTTGCTCTCACTATCACTCATAGGTAACCTTTTCCACGATTATTTCGGTCAATGCTATCAACTGGTGTTCTCTTATCTCAACAGATGTCATTTCCGGATCACCATTGATCCAGATTTTTGATACGTGGTCTACCCTTTCAATTCCTTCCAGGAGATGATATATTTCTGAGCGATATACATTCCTCCCAAGAGGCCAGCCGTTCCTGTCCGGCCCACCTGTGATCGGATGAAAATATTTCTCCAATTCTTCCTGCGCCTCTGATATTACTTCATTTTCGTTTACATTTTCCTTAAGAGCTATCTGTATCCTGAGACGTATATCCTGGTAAAAAGGAGCAACCACATGCACCCTGGTCGTGATCAATCTTCGTGCTGCCAGATCTGCTTTAACCTCTTCTATCAACAGGTCGCTTGGATTTAATTCATCTTTGCAATATATGGAATTTTGCTGCCAGCCAGGAATAATTATCATCGAAATATGCCATGGCTTTTCATCATCAAGCCTGCTGTGTTCAAGGTCACGGTTATTCACGCAGATCGCCCTGCCTTTCATGCCTTTCTGCAATTTTTTCATGCAATTCAAAGTCTTCTCCTCAAAGTCCTTTGAAGTGATGGCCCTGTACTGTGATTCCATAAAACCCACAGCAGCTTCTTTGATTTCTGGCAATTTTTTCTGTTCTGTCCGGATTTCCTTAAGAGTTTCAATGAGATTCCTATACATCTCATCAAGGTCAGGAACGCTATAGATATTTAAATCATCATCGACATGCAAATACCGGATCCTGGAACCATTGATTTTCAGGACTGCATTTTTCTTATTTTCGTCAAGCATCAGGTCTGCCCAGTTCTTACCAGATGAAGCTCTCAGGATCGTATTGTTCCTGATTTCCGCCATAACTGCATTTTGCGCCCAATCAATATACTGGTCATCCTTAAGGAAATTCCGGAACGCTTCGAACCTGTCCGGAGAATCCCAATTAAATAGAAATGGTATATTCAACAGTTTATCTATATCCGCATTTTCAGGCGCCCCTGCCAGGAGCTTTAAAAAATTAACATACGATTCGTCCGGTATGCGGTTGACCCGGTAAATGACCATCTCACTCAGCCAGGCAAAGAGTTCCACCAGAGTTATCCCTGGATCAGAAGGGTTGTGGTTTGTCCATTCTTTGCTATATATTGGGATGAGAGAAAGAGCCTCTTTCATCAAGTCATCAAAACTTCTATCATCCAGATCAGGTATTTGTAAGGACATGTTCACCTTTTACATTATTTGAAATCAGCGCCTTGACATCTCACGACCAAAACACCATCCGCAATAATCATATTTTTCAATCTGGTCAAGAGTTTTTATAAACATTTTATTCTTTTTGAGTATTGATTTTATATTGCAGTTTGGATGTTCATTCTGCAAATCATGGATTTCTCTACTATTGATATTTATAAGATACCGAAATGGCATTTCATTTTTATTCCCTATTCCTTCAGCACCTGCTGTCTTTATTTCCTCAGAACCGGAATAGATAGTATGGGTGCCAGAATATACCAGATAATTATCTTCCAGGAAAATTGTTTCAACGCGATCGCTCACATGTTTTAACTTAAAGAGCTCTCTGGTCGCAGGATCATCCACGAGACTGAGAACAACATTATCTCCTTCCTTAAGTTTGGCTATATTTATGGGATTTAGACTGATATCACCGACTTTGACTTCGTTAAGAGTAAGAGATTCCACACCATCTCGATTCTTTACGATACTTCCGATAGGAAATTCCCTGTCGATCGTAAAAGGCTCGCATTGAAGGATATCACCTGATATCTCGTTAGATACGGATTTCACTTTTAGTTCAACACTTCTTTCATTATGAGTTAAAGTTAAAATATCTCCTTCCTTAAAACCCATAACGGTCATAGATTCGATTTTCGTATCTTTTTGGAGATATTCAGCAAGCAAGAAGACAATATTTCCATCAGGTGATGCGAGCGTAATTCTGCTATGTTCCGGGTATGAGACCTGGGTCACGATGCTAATATCAGGTATCAGTTTATACATTTGTATAGATGCTTTTAGAAATAACTGGTCAACATAGTCCACACCGTCCGTGTTCTCGATTACTTCATAGACCTCCGATATGAACACGTTCCTGCCAAAATCCCATCCTTTTTTATCGGGACCTCCGCGCAGGGGGTGAAAGAATTCATTTAGATTACTGATAATCCTGCTCTCGATAGTCTTTGCCTCAGTGATGGAAGTATACTGTACTCTGGCATCTACCCAGACCATGATATATCCGGGATTAATGAGATGTATCTGAGGACGTAGCGTAATATGGGTGGAACTCCTTTCAAAAAGGAAACTCTGGATCTCACTAATTAATTGCTGCGTGGGAAGGGGTTTGGGTTCATCGCTCTGTGGAACAACAATAAGAGTAACCCAGCCTGGTTTATACCCCATGGAAGGATCTGTGGTGGGCAGGCATTTTAACTTTGCAACTTTTTGGAACTCAGCTTTCACAAGCCATAGATAATCTTCATATGTGACTGCCCTGTCGCGATGTTTGAGCATCTGGGGGCCGCGTTCCCTGGCACGGTCCATGTCCTCTTTTTCCCCACCGCCATCAGATGCTTCAGGATTGATCACAGAGTCCACAAAAGGTAAGGCTGTCATAAGTTTAGTGATCTCCCCCGCCGCAACATTTCCTTTTGATCCGCCGCCGAATTGATATCTGCTTTTGATATTATCTTTTCCTCCCGGTGGGATCATTCCCCTTTCGCCGTTTCCAAAAGTGACCTCTCCGCTGTTATGTTCAATAACGTAATGGCGGCTACTGGGCTTTGATGAGAAGAAGTGTGCAACTTCATGCCAGCGAACCCAGTATCCGGAAATATTACCGGAAATGTCTTTGACCTCTTTGATGGCATCTTTTCCTTCATCTGAGATAATATTCTTTTTATCTTCTTCTGTGATCGATATTTCGAACACTTCAAGTTCGGGTTTACCTATAACCGGAAACCTGGAATACTTAAAGATCTGATCTGGCTTTGCGATACTTGAGCCCAGTATTTCCTCCTTGATAGTTACCACGTTATGTGCCCAGACCGTATTTGTGTGGATGCCTTTCAGTTTTGGAAATATCTCATAAGCACCATTAATTAATCTTGCTCTTATCCAGTAATGTTGCGTATCGAACTCGAAACAATGTATTTGTTGTATATCACCGGGAGCCAGGAACTGGACAAGTCCTCTCTTTGTAAGATTCTTTGTTCCATCTTCCACCTTCTGGAGAAGGACCCATTTCTTTCCATTCCAGTATTCCCATGCCAGCACAGGGGGGGGAAATAGAGTAATAGTGCTGCCAGAGCCGCTAAAATCTATATTTGTTGCGATATTCCATTTGATAGTTTTGCTTTCCGTATCAACGCTTATAATACTCTTCTGTTCTGTATCGCCTTTATTATTGCAAAGTTCTATGACATCTCCGTTTCTCAAATCATTAACATTCTTTAATGTAACGCTGGTGGCGCCGGCAACAGGTCCTGTGGTATCGAATTCAAGGATTTTAATCACAGTAAGAGTTATCTCGGACAGAGGGAAAAAAAGGGTTACAGGCAGAGTGGAGATATCCATATCAAAGGCGAGGTATAAGGCAGGTTGTTTATCGATGACCGGCTGGAATGGAAAAAAAGGTTTACCTTCATGGATTTCCCCGGTTTTATCCTGATAGATAAAATCATTGTATGAAAGGACAACATCAAAATCCTCCCCGGCAGGCTCAAACTGATAATTAAGTGTCAGAATGCTGATCGAGGGCGGTTTATACGTTGGCGCCCTGTATGCCCATACCCGATTACCATTTATATCGATCTTTTCTTCATACGTTGCCTCATCCCCGTAATTTCCACCGATGATACGGACACGGATCCAGTAGTTCTTTTCAGCATTAATTTCACTTTCAGCGATTTTAGGGCATTTGAATATTATTTTCCCGTTATATTTAAATGCACATGTCTCATCTGAAAATGAGTATTTTCCCGGATCTTTCGCTGCGGTCTGGGAGGTATCGGCAATTTTCATCCAGCTCTTGCCATCCCAGAACTCCCAGGTGAGTTTAATGTTCTCTGTATCAGGGACTGCCCAATCAGAAAGTGCTACCATTATAGTTATTACAGCACCTTCTTTGGTAAAAGCTTCATTTGAACCGATATAAAATATATCGTTAAATTTTGGTTTTTCTCCAAACGGATAAAAATCTTTTGTCAATTCCAGTGGAAAGTTGTTGAAAAAAGCCTTTTCCGGAAATAATGGTGTTTTGTAGGTAAAGCCTGCAATATCCGGATTGGTATCAAAGGCAGAATCAACTGTCAGAGAGGCATCAGAAAAAATCGCGGTGACCAGTTTTGTTTGTTCTTTTTTTGTTTGACCTTCTTCTTTGATTACTGTGATAGAACTTCCTCTTTTGAGTTCTTCTGTAAATTTTGTTGGGTTGTATATGTCTCCTTTTACAAACGTGCCACTTGAAATAGTTCCAGTGCCATTTGATAAGAATTCAAAATCCGATTTATCCAGACTATTCTCAAAGGCAGAATCAACTATCAAAAGTTTATCTGAATAAATTCCAGTTACCTTTCTGATTTGATCATTTACCTTGATAGAATATCCAATTTTGAGCTCTTCTGCAAATATGGTGTCTTTATCCCCTGTTACAAGTGTGCCACTTGAAATAGTCCCTGTACCTGCTGATGTGAAAGTAAAGTTTCTGACTTCAAAACTTTCTGAAAAAGGTTCATCAACAGTCAGGGATGAATCAGAACCAATGGCTGTTATTATTCTGGTTTCAGCTTTATTTTGGTATATGTTTAGCTTACCATCTTCCATTTTTGCAATGAGACTTTCAGTTTGAACATCATCGATTGTCAGGTTTACCTTTGTTTTTTCATCGTTAAGTTTTAAAGAAAGATATTTTTTTTCAGTATATACATTAATAGTTCTAGCGTCATCGATTTTCTCAATTTTTGCAGTTTTCGCCAAATTAAAACCAAATTTTTGTGCCAGAAATTCTAAGAGTCTTTTGTCATCATATTTTTGAATTTCATCCCAGTTAAACAAGTACTCCAGGTCATATGTAACAGTAATTGAATCTCCGATAACAAGTTCTTTAGTAAATATCGTATCCCCATCACTTGTGATTTCGGTTGTCCCGTTGCTTGTAATTGTTCCTGTGCCTGCTCTTGTATAAGTGAAGGTTGTCCCGGTTGGCAAAGGAGGATCAAATGCCGAACCAACATTGAGGGAATTATCGGAATCAATACCTATAATGCTTTTGATTTGATCTTCATCTGTAATCTTATTTTTAGCTGTGATCGTATCTCCTTTCTTAAGCTCTTTAGAAAATATCGTATTGATGCCCTGTACATTTGCATTATTGGTCGATATTGTTCCCTTACCAGATGATGAAAAACTAAAGCTTTCATTATCAAAATTATCTTTAAAAGCAGAGCCGATCGATAGGATGTTATCAGATTCAATGGAAGTGATATTATTTGTTTCTTTTTTTATTATTATGTTATAGCCCTCTTTAAGCTCTTTAGTGAATGCCGTCCCAGCGCCAGCTACCTTTAGAGGGTCGACTGAGATATTTCCACTGCCTGCAGAATTGGGCGGTGCTATCACAACTCCTGCTGTTATCTTACTGATCCTGGGTAATTTATCATCAGGAATAGGTTTGCTCAATTCAGCAAAAATCCAGTTGCTTTTCCATTTATTTGGAGAACCAGCTTCTTTCTCAAATCCTGTCAAAGTATTTTCTGAAATCCCGCTTATTCCTTTAAAAATAATTGTTCCGGGCTTTATGAGATTGGCAACAGCAGGATCTTTATTGCCTTTCTCATCAAATCCTTCCACATCAACAGATATCTTTGATAAGGTCTTATCAAAATAGTACCATTTTACTTCCCAATTCTCAGGGCTTGCTGGTCCTTCGCTAACTTTCACATCAAGTTTAATAGTCGTTTTTTCCTTGAAACTGAAAAGTTTACTATGCCCGAGATAAAGCCGATGCGGCACAAGGTTATTCCCCTCAAAAAGACTTTCAATACCTTTCTCCTTTTTACTGATCAAGACCGGGGTGTGGTCTTTCCACCTATCCCCTCCAGGATTAAGGCTCACCGCTCCAACCAGTTTCGGCTGGATAATAGTCAGGTCTTTTTCGGTTTCAAATACCGCAGCTTCTTTTTCCTTTGTCTGGGTAGTAGCCGCCTGGGTGCCGGCACGCACCATCCCATATCTGCTTTCTCCTTTTGCCATGGTAAACGTCAGAGGTGCTCGCGCCACCTTTGGCGGGGATAAGCTAATACTGATCAGATCAAGGAAAGTCAGGAAATTCTTGTCAGGAACTTTATTCAAACGATATATGATGATTCCCATCATTCTGGAAAAAATCTGGATCAGTGCATCTGCCTGTTTATCCTTTTCGATCAATACCATTTCGGGACAATAATAGAGAGCTAAATCCCTGACCTGTTTCGCAATCTCCTGCTGGTCCCGCTTATCGATCTTTGGAGCCCCCGCCGTCATTAAGTTCCACCCCTCTCAAGATAAAATGGATACACCAGATTCCTCTTTGTGTTAGATGCTTTAACCATATATTCGATATTTATGTAGAGTATACCGCTTTCTTTTTCATCCGTAGAAACAATTACATTTAATACGTCGATCCTCGGTTCCCATATCAGCAATGCTTCCCTGACATGAAAATCTATTAGTGTTGAGGTGGAAGTGTTCAGAGGAGCAAAGACCAGCTCATTTATCCCGCACCCAAAATCAGGTCTCATGACCCTTTCACCTTTTGCAGTACCAAGGATTATCATGATCGAGTCTTTAATAGAATCTTCACCCTCGGAAGTGACTAACTTTCCTTCTTCAACTGATATTGGAAACTTCCATCCTTTACCCAAAAAATCTGCATTTTGCATTTATCCCCCTATCAAAACAGTCCCTACAGCTATGATCGTGCCGGCAGGCATATCTGACGGATCATTGCAGGTCATAGCCTTATCCGTATTTCTTGCTGCCATTTTGCCATTTATCTTTACCGTCGCACTACCAAATTTTATAGTTGCCTTGTTCGAAGGGGGATTCTGGAAAGGTCCACCCTGCGGAATATGAGGTGGCATGTTTAATGCTGTCGAATCAACGGTTGCAGCAGGCATTCCCATTATATTGACATCCTGGCTCAGGCTTCCATTAATGATCCCAATAAAAGGATGAGGGAGTGGTGTGGGCACAGGACCGCCAGGTGATGGTATCATCACTATATGTATATCCGTTGCCATAATTTTATCACCCTGTTTAGCTGCTGGTTGTCCCATATTAGTTAATATTCACCGTTGCCCCTTTGATATTCATAGTACCTGAAGCTTTTATATCGATACTGCTTGAAGCTTTTAGTTCCATACTACTTGAAGCTTTTAGTTCCATCGCTGAAGAAGCCTCTATCTTTGTCGAAGCTGATGATTTAGCCACTACCTCTTTTGCATTAATGGTTACTTTCCCATCCGGTGCAGATAATTCAATCTCTTTTGCATTAATGGTTACTTTCCCATCTGGAGCTGATAATTCGATATCTTTCTCAGATTTAATAGATATCTTCTTTTCTTTTGTATCAATAATGATCATATTTTTTTCTGATTTATCCACTATCTCGATTTTCTCTTTCCCATCGGTATCATCGAATCTAATTATGTGCCCGCTCCTGGATTTAATAAGCCGTATATTATTCTCTCCATCATCGTTGGTAAGAGGAGGTTTATCTTTGCCATTCCACAATGAACCAATGACATAGGGCATGTTAATATCGCCATACTCAAAAGCAACAAGCACCTCATCATCCACCTGCGGCAGGAAAAATATACCTTTTTCGTTCCCGACCATAAGAGAGATCACTCTTGCCCAGTTTGATTCATCCTCTGCGCTAATCCGGGGTATTTTTACCTTTATACGCCCAAGTTTATCTGGATCCTGATTATTAGTAACAATTCCAGTAACAACCCCATATATTTTAGATTCAGATCTCCTTGTTTGCTCTAAAATCCCAGTAATACTCATATTCCACTTCTCCTGACTTTAAATGAGGTCGTATATCCTTCTTCATTGATAGAATGAACCGTGGAAACCACATAATATATGCCGCTCAGCCTTTCTCCCAATCCTTTAATTTCCATGGTTTTCCCTGCCCTTATTTCGGGTATCCCGTTGCATTGACCCTCTCCAGTTAAAAACTCTTTAAGAATAGTATTATATCTTGCCTTTGCAACATTTTCAGCATCTTTTGGATCTTTGATCATATCGTCAACCACAGAAACAGATGATCCTTTGAATGCTTTTTCAGATATTTCATAGCCTGATTCTTTGCCAGACATTTTGGTTGTCTCACTTCCCTTTGTAGCGGTCGAGGTGATCTCCTCTTTATCTTTGATGTTCCAGCCACGTACCTCAACCTCGCTTCCTTCGGTCAGGGTTTTTATCTGCGCTGAAAACTTTTGCAGGTCTATTCCATATTCAAGAGTTAAAACAGGCTTTTTATCTTCTTGTGATCTTTGGAACTTGAAAGTCTTGTCATCAACGAGCATTTCATAACCAATGCGTTTTGCGCGCTCAAGTAGAAAATCATAATTGCTCTGGTTGTTCTGGAATACGTATGACTGGACAGTTCCAGTATCTTCGACCTGGGGGGTCAGGCTTAACTCTGAAGCGATGGATGAGGCGATATCACTATCTTTCATATCTTTAAAGGAACGCCTTTTTTTTCCAAATCGTAATCGGTGCATTCTGTCATAACCCCTGATATCCATGAAAGAAGATTCACCAAATGTAAAATCAAGTGATACGATCTCACATGTGTTCATTTCAACTAAACTATCCATACCCATAACAACTTTTAAGACATCGCCGACTTTGAAGGTTTTAAGGTCGACACCTCTCCATGCGCCGCCAATAAAATCAATCATATTGAATTTAATTGTGCACATTGATGGCAAATTCAACTCATCTTCAAATGTAATCCCCTCAACAGCGGATAACAAATCCTTTGAAAATTGACTACCGTTCAAATATAATTCAAAATTACCAGAAGTTAATTGATCTTGGTCCGCCATTTATTGACACCATTATTCCGGGATGATTAACTTTCGCCCAATATCCTGTGGTTTTGGAAATGATAATGGATTATTAATCTCGTTTGCCACTGCAATCCTTCTCCACTGTGCCGGATCTTTAAGTGCAGCAAACGCTATGAGGTCAAGCCGGTCTCCACTTTTTACAACCCATAGCTTACGGCTCTCGCTTTTGCTACTCATCTGCACCTCTTCTTCTTTGATCAAAACAGAACTAAAGGTAACATTAAGCTCAGACCTTACAGGGATCCCATTTTCAAGGAACAATAAAAATTTTTGGTCTGCCTTGGTAACCACTCCTCTATACGAAAAACTTCCCCATACATAAAGGCAGATCGGAGGTCTTTGGGTATGTTTCCCTTTAATACTGGGTTTAAGCAACGAAACAATTTTTTCGGTCACTTCTCGGACATCAGTTTTTTTTTCGTAAGTATCGAAGAATAATTTAATAGAAAATTCGGATATATCTGTTGAATTAAACTGGATATTTGAATTTTTACCTGTCTTCTGAACCTCTTTTTTGACGCTGTAGTCAATTGGGTTAAACATGAGGTCAATATCACCTTTATCGGGTCCCTCAAGAACCCTTATTTTTGCCTTCTCCACCATTAAAACAACCCTCTTCTATCTTTTTCTATCAGGATTTTTCTTTCAATTATCTTATAGACACTATCAGCGATCTTGCCTATCTCATGAACTGATTTTTTTTCAAGAGACTCTTTTATCAAATTATCAGTGATATAATTCGGATTTATTCTATCAGCCTCTAATTGTTCTTTATTTTCTGAAGCAATATCTGTTGATTGTGCTACAGGTTTTTTGAAAACCATTTCTAAGGAGCTATGTGCATATTTATATAAATTTTTGTAGTTGATAATCTTCTCAACTCTGGTCTGCTGCAATAATGGCTGAATATTTTTTCCCAGGATCATGGTGCGATCTTTTTGGGTTTCATCCAATATTTTTGCTTGGGAATGAATTAATCGCTTAATTTCTGAACTTGAATTACGGGTATTAAAAATGCTTTGTAAATAGCTGATATTTATTGGATGTGCATAATTCGATGTTATGTTTGCTGTTCTGGATGTTAGATATGAGGGAAATAGAATATTTTTTCCAGGTTCATTCTTATATAAATTTTTATAACTAACTATCTTCTCAACCTTAGTCTGCTGCAATAATGGCTGGATAGTTTTTTCCAGGATCACAGTACTATCTTTTTGGGTTTCATTCAATATTTTTGCACTATGTGATCCCGAAGATCGCCTTTCTTTATCGAATGATCGTATTCCAGGTTGGAAATGAATTACTCGCTTAATTTCTGAATTTATGTTCCTAACATTAGAACTTCTTTGTAAATAGCTGAAATTTATGAGATGTGCATAATTCGATGCTAGGTTTGCTGTTCTGGATGTTAGATATGAGGGAAATAGAATATTTTTTCCTGGCGCGTCTTTATATAAATTTTCGAAGCTGATAATTTTCTCAACTTTGGTCTGCTGCAATAATGGCTGGATAGTTTTCTCCAGGATCACAGTGCTATCTTTTTGGATTTCATTCAATATTTTTGCATGATATCCCGAAGATCGCCTTTCTTTATCGAATAATCGTATTCCAGGTTGGAAATGAATTAATCTCTTAATTTCTGAATTTGAATTCCGGGTATTAAAAATGCTTTGTAAATTTCTGTAATTTATTGAACGTGCATAATTCAATGCAATATTTACTGTTCTGGATATCAAATATGAAGGAATTAGGATATTTTTTCCAAGTACGTTTTTATATAAATTTTTGTAGCGGATAATTTTCTCAGCTTTGCTCTGCCGCAATAACGGCTGAATTATCTTTTCTCTAATTACAATTCTTTTCTCTGGAGATGCATTCGTTATTTTTATAGAATGTAATCCTGGTGAATGTCTCTCTTTATCGAATGATCGTATTCCATATGGTTGAAAATGAATTAATCGCTTAATTTCTGAACTTGCATTCCCAACATTAGACGCTCTTTGTAAAAAAGTAATATTTGTTGTATGCGCATCTTTATAGAGATTTTCATAGATAGTAGCATTCTTGACTGCGACCTCCTTTTCATATGAAGATGGCACAGATTTCTCAACAAGTTGCAAAATTTCTATCGGTTGCATACCTGAGCCAATAAATTGTGTGATACGAACTGGGAAAATTGGATTTTTTTGGCGTTCTCTTAATTGTCCCGGGGGAACTCTAAAAAAGTATATTTGATCGGATTTATATGATAAGTCAGGCGTCTCATTTTTCAAAATAAAGTTCTCCATTTTTTGAAAATGATAACTTGATGTTTTTATCAACTGCCTGATTACCTTGAGATAAATACCAAAATGGAACCAGAGATTATCATTGATTTTTTTATAATCACCTTTTTTGCCGAACGGTGTGGAAAACACCAAAGAAAGCAACCTTCCTGATCTTCTGAGTACCCCATATTTCCCTGCAATTCTTTTGGAAAAATCAAAACCACCAAGCCCAATGGACAATTTTGAAATTCTATTTTGCCGATTATATGGTTTTGACATCAGATTCCTCGCGCCCATTAGTGTTGAACCCGCTTTGTATAAACCGTCCTCTTAATTTTTTTATGCTTTGAACAAACCATGGTGTGCCAGGACCAGTGACTCTGTGGCAACTGCACTTTTTGCAGCATCTAAAGATGGACCTGTCCATTTGGTCGGGTATGCTTCAACAAAGAGCCATGACATTTTTTGATTTCCTGAATTATCACGAAGGTGAATAGTGCCACTTTTGCGTTTAGATTTTCCCAAGGCGAAATCTTGACACCAATTCCATAGTTCCCAGCCAGTAAGCCCATTATTTAATACAATATCTGAATATTTCAAACCTTTTGGGAGCTTATGTTCAAAACCATTAACCCCTCCTTCTTTTATGGTATCAAATTCTACTGTAAGTTCTAAGCCTGAAACTGAAGTAAATCCAGCCTGAATAATTCCTTCTATTTCTACCAAAAAGCTAAAAGCGCCATATGGATCCTTCCGCTCTGCCAGTTCTGTCATTGTTCCTCCTATATATCCAGAAGGCTCTTCGTCTCTTCTGAATTAAGTTTTTTATTTATTTTGCTCACTTCCTCACACCATTGCTGCCGCTCCCTGTGCTCCAGATTCATAATGGTCTCATAGTCCCAGTGGAAATGATAGGCTAAGAAGGCTACCTCCTCGTAAATGCGATCGAGTGGGTAGCCGATTATTCCCCCTGGGACTGTACCTCTACTTCGAACTTATGCTCACACTTGGGACATGTTGTCTTAATTACATTCGAACCATTTTGATTGACCCTGGTATACATCTCCTGAAGGAATGCGAAATCCCCTGAAAAAAGCCCTTCAATAACCTTTGGGGTGATCATCTTTACATCTCCAAGATTTGTAACAACCCTGGAGAGAAGGATGACAGATAAATAGGCAGGGTTACCCTGAACCCTGGGGTCTTTCATGGGGAGTATCTCATCAGCCGCAGTAGCCAGTCTCATCTTGCCCTGTTTATGAAGGGTCCCGGTGTCATCCACATACCCCATGGGCAGGGTAAAATCATATTCTGTCTGTAGTACTCCCATTTTGTCTCCTTATTTCTTAACTTATTTTGTCCTTTTTATTCCTTCATGCACGATCTCGAATGTTTCTATTACAACCTCATTTGCCTTTGCGCTGAAATCAGATGGATCGTACTTTATAGGCCATGCTTCTTGAATATCCCATTGTGCCTTGTCATTTCCCTCTTCATCGATCAAAATCAGGGAAATGCTTTTTCTTGCATTTTTTGCACCGGTATCTTCGACCTGTTTTTTCCAATTATAAAGGTCCATTGAATCTATCAGCCCTTTCTTCAATGTTATATTCCCGTACTTTGTAAGACCCGAAAGCTTCCTTTCATGAGGTAGATCTGTGCCTTCCCTGTATGGAACGGCTTCTGTGGATGAGTCCGGGATAGTAGCTTCTGCAAAACCTCCTGGTATTTGAATACCATCTATCTGTACTTTGAACCTGAAATTCCTGTATGGATCATTTCTTTCTCCTGCCATAAAATATTCCTCCTTTTGTTAATTCATTTATTTAGACAATGTTTTCTGGCTTATTCTGATTATTACAAACTCTGCCGGTCTTACTGGCGCTACTCCAACATCTATGATCAGCTGCCCGGCATTTCTTACCTCTTCCGGATTGTTCTCTTCATCTATTTTGACAAAAAATGCCTCCTCCGGAGTGCTTCCGAATAACGCACCATCTCTCCATACTCTTAAAAGAAACGCTGTCAGGTTCCTTTTTACAGAGCCCCACAGGGCTGGAGAGTTTGGCTCAAATACAACCCACTGGCTTCCTTTATCAATAGACTCCTCAAGGAACAGGAAAAGCCTTCTGATGTTCAAATACCTCCATTCCGGATCAGCGGAGAGCGTTCTTGTACCCCAGATACAGATCCCTGATGTAGGGAATGAGCGAATAACATTTATTCCGATAGGGTTTAATCCGTCATGTTCACTTTTTGTGATAATCCGTTCTATTCCAGATACTGATAGTTTGCCTTCGGTGATACCAGCGGGAGATTTGTGTACGCCCCTTACTGAATCCGTATGAGCGTAAATCCCTGCAACCGTTCCAGAAGGAGGCAGACTTACAGTTTTGCCTGTGATGGGATGACTTATTTTAACCCAGGGATAGTATAATGCTCCGTAAGAATTGTTAAAAGCACTACCTGTATAAGGGGCAACTGTACCTTGTCTAAACCCTGCCGCAGTGGTAGGATCCAGATTATCCGGTGGGTCGGCAATATAGAAGCAATCTTTTCTGTTCTCGCAATACTTCATTGCCTGTATGATTACATCCCTCAAACCTCCAAAACCTGTAGCATCTGGTATGGCAACAATATTAATATCGTCGACAACATCAAATGCATGGAGACCGTTCTGAGCCGATTCGTCGCCTATAAAATCACTCGGTATAATGGCACCAGTGCCATTTTCACCACCTTCTAATTTTAACGTCTCCCCTGCCTTGGGAATTTTACCTGAACCGGTAATCTCAGTTCCATCCTCGAACCATTTATCTTTTTCTACTTTTATATAATCATTGTTTCCATTTATAATGGTCTCAGCATTCGCTATTGTGAGGTTATCGAATTCTCTTACAGTTACTGTTCCGGATTTCACAATCAACTTAAACGTACCTGTGCCTGTACCGGCTTGGGCATCAACACTGATGTCGTTACCCCATGCTCCACCGCGGGCTGCTGTGACTCTCGTGGAAGGTCCCTGAGGAGTTTCGTTATCCATTAGAGTACCAGCAGCAGTTAGAGAAAGGCCATCAGAACCTTTACTGAGTGTCAGGGAAACAGGACTATCTTTAGTTCCTATCTTTGGAATTTTTCCTGAACTTGTTTTCTCATCACCGTCAACCCAGCTATCCAGAATGATTTTGATATAGTTAGATACATCCGTTACCTTCTCAATGACATTATCCATTGTAAGATCATCGAATATCTCAACTTCCTTTTCCCCGCCATAGTTTACAACCAGTTTGAATCCTGTTACCGGTGAGGATTCGGTCGCCTGTAGCTTGGGGTCACTGGCTTCTCTAACTTCTACGCTGATGTTGTTGCCCCATTCCCCGTCCGATGTTGCCAGTATTCCCATGGACGGTCCTGGTGAGGTCTCATCGTCCTTCAGAGTGCCAACAGAAGATGTAGAGGTCTTTGAGTTAGGTTTTGTAATATTTTCATAATGGCATGTTCTGACAACATAGCACGCCGTTCCGCCATGATTGAAAAATTGGTTCACAGCAAATGCAAGGTCCCCATTGGATATGAAACCGCCAAATTTATTTACGAATTGAGTCCAGTTAGCAATGAACTCTGCTTTTCCCATCGGTCCTTTCTCAGCTATTCCGACAAAAGCCCCAGTGGATGTACCGACACCCTCAATTGGTTTTGCCCCCGAAGGCTTCTCTTCTACATATACTCCAGGTGAAAGATATTGAGCCATATTATATACCTCCTCTAAATTTAGAATTTATTTCCTTCCTTCTTTCTCTGATTTTTTTGGATAAGCGGAACTGGTTCTAATCTCTTTTTTCTTTCCAAGTTTTATATCCCCGGATTTTATTTCCCGGATCACAGCAACATCGCCCCTTTCAATAAAGGCTTGAAGATGCTGTGATGTAAGATTATCATCCGATATCTTCACTGCACCCTTTGCTAAAAGAGCGGCACTTGTGCCATCATTAAAATTGATACATATTTTTTTATCTCGTCTATTTTTAAGAATTACATCCATAATATCACCTTTTATTATTTATTCTAAAATCTTTTAATAAATCTCAAAATCTGTTTTAATCAACCATCTATTTCAACAACAATTCCAAAATCCTATGTAGTATTTGCTAAATACCACTGATTATCAACACTTGAGGCCTCTGATAACATCTGATTAAGTTATAGATTGAATTCAACACCTCCTTTTCTCATATTTGATCCAATTTTATTGTTCCAATACGATTAGTTATCTCTTTTCTCAAGAGAACAGGAACTTGCTTAAATTGATAACCCTC
>Ga0074199_1001602_pt1 | contig 18506 bp, 14 predicted proteins | sample EPASupsiteSAE347_FD_64528 | JGI IMG/M metagenome (GOLD analysis project Ga0074199, IMG submission 64528) | Bioremediated contaminated groundwater from EPA Superfund site, New Mexico - Sample SAE3-47 | ecosystem: Environmental > Aquatic > Deep subsurface > Groundwater > Contaminated ...
GGCTTTTCTTTCTTCCCTTGAACGCTTTGAACCTCGTCCCCAGCTTTTATCGGGCTTCTTTTTAGCTTCGCTGATTTATCTGGTAAATTCGCGCGGGAAAAAAGTATTTGTTGCCGTCGGTGCAATTTCGCTTATATGGGCGAATTGCCACATCGAATATTTCCTGGGGGTCGGGTTCATCGTTCTTACATTGATTCAACGCATTTTAAGGCGTTTTGTCGCGGATATACCCGAAAACCAGCGCCATCCGGGCGCATTTCGGGTCCACCCATTGGGCTCGCCCCCGGAGGGGGTATCTACGCCATCCGTAGGCGATATACCTGATAATCGCGATTTGAACGATGTCAAAGACGACCTTGGTTCGATCTCGATCATGCTTGCAATCATGAGTGTGGTGTTGCTTTCATCACCTTCTTTTCGGGGATTAATATCGCAGGGATTTGAATATTATTCTCGGGAGAAATTCGTACAATCGTTCAACTTCTACAATGTGGAGCTTATTCCCGTTGACGGAAAAATCATATGGGAACCTTACGGCGTTCTTCTTTCTCTCGGCATTATCAGTATGATCGGCTCGGGTTTTTACGAGTCCAAGCGCCGATTGGAATTCGTAACATTCATCGGATTCGGTGTTTTGCCGTTCATAAGCAATCGTTTCCTTTTTCCCGCTTCAGTGATGATTGCTTCGATAGTATCCGACAATGTCGGTTTCCTTTTGGCATTCGTTAAAAGGCGCCGTCCCTTAACTCATGAAGTCTTGCTTGTTTTGGCGACGATTTCGGTTCCGTTTTTCATATATCAAAAGAGCGCGTTGTGGATGAGGCAATTCGCCTCTCCGCCGTCTTTGCGCGCCTGTGCCGATGCAGAGGCTTATAATCCGTCGAGTATTTTTCCCGATGGAGCTTTGCGGTTTTTGAATCGACGGCAAATTTGGGGAAATCTTTTTTGTCCGGAAAAATGGGGAAATTTCGTTGTTTTTTACGACAATCCCTGCGCTCATCTGAAAGATGATGCCGGCAACGGTATCGCGATGCTTCGAAAACCATTTATCAACGGTATGGTACAAACCTACAATCTTCAGTTGCTTGAGGATTATTTGAAACTGTTTAGAGTTCCCTCCGAAAGATCGAAAATTCTCGAAAAATATGCGATAGATCTGATTGTGATGCCGTACCCCGAAAAAATTGTAGAGCCGGAATACGCGTTTATTGAATATCTTGAAAACGCTCCCGGCTGGGGGTTGATTTATTGGGATGATGTTTCCATGGTTTTTTGTCGAAAAGACAATCCGTCGATCAAGGGCCGCGATATGATATATAACGCGGTTTTTCCGGCGCGCTTCGATTTGGATGATAAATCATTTTCGCGACTTGCATCACAAGATGTTACTCTTGGGGAATTAATGAAAAGTCGCAAGTTGGGTTTGGAGGTAAATGTCGCGAAAACCGATCTATGGCGAGGGGAAATTTTTCGCTTGCAGGGCAGGCCAAGCGAGGCCGTAAGGGCATATATCGATGCGTTGAAGAAAAATCCCCTGTCGTCTTGGACTCTATATCTCATCGGAATGTCGATGTACGATCAGGGCGACATTGTTCAAGCGATAAATTTGTTTGAAAAAGCCCTATTGTTGAATCGAAAAGTTCCGGTATTACTATATAATCTCAGCGTGGCATATTTCAAAATCGATAAAATCACTGAAGGATTGGCGCTTCTGGACGAGTGCCTCGATTTGGATTCCAAATTCCAGCCTGCGCTGAATTTGAAGCGGAAGCTGGGTGTGGAGCGATAGAACCTATAAGATATTTATTTTGAAAACATTTCATTTAAAACTTTCAAGACTCGCCTTGAAGTTAAATCATCAATATTTCCCAATTTCTTTATCAATCTTTCTTTATCAAACGATCTGATCTGCTGTTTCTGGAGTCCCGATTATTTTTCAGGAAATCGAAAATGCGGTGTAAAAAAAGCTGGGATGATGAAGCAATGTTTGTTATCATTGGACGATGACGAGGAGATGATTTATAATATCGGCGTTGATGCTATGGTAATGAGTGTTGGTATCGGAGAAAGGACTGGTAGAACAAGTTGAAGAGAAAATGCATAAAGTAGAAGAAACATCAGATTTAATTTGGAATCATCAAGAACACCTTTCTTCCATTGTTGAAAACGACACGTCGGGTATAATAACAACGGATATTCATGGCAAGATAAAGGTTTGCAATGAAGCGGCTTGTCGGATATTCAAGATAAGTGTTAACACTGGTACGGCTGATAATATCAAGTTGCTTTTTAAAACCGGTGATTTCGAAAAAATCATGGAATGCTTTTTTCGCTCCGTCACTTCTAGCGATCATGTAGTTATTCGCAATAAAGAGATCGACATGGTTGACATCGAAAAAAAACCGGTTAAAGTCAATCTATCCATTCGTAAAATTTCTGCCCGTCTCGGCAATCCGATAAGCATTCTTTTTATTTTCCAGGATCTTCGGGAAATCAGGCTTCTCGAAACTAGAGTTTTTCATGATGAAAAGCTGAAGCTTATTGGGCAAATCGCGGCCGGAATTTCCCACGAAATCAACACGCCATTGGGAATGGTCAAAGGTTCATTGGAAATAATGCAGCCGAACATCGAAAAGATGGATGATGTCAGTCGACGGCATATCGAGCTGATCGATCAGGCCGTGGAACGTGCCTCAAAATTTGTTGAAGAAATTCTCGCTTTCGCCCGTCCGCGGAAAGAGAAATTTGCTTATTTATCCGTGCATGAATTGATCAGGAAAGCCGTGAGTATTTATAAGCTGAAACATCTATCCGAAAAGATCAAGCTTGACTATAGTCTTTCGAATGATGATCCCGGTATTTATGGCGATATCGAGCAATTAACGCGGGTTTTGACGAATCTTTTTGACAATGCTTGCGACGCCATGAATGGTGATGGGACAATCATTGTGAGCACCGAAAGCCGAGTCGTTAAATCCACGGAAATATACTGTGAAGGTTATAAACAGCACCGAAAAGACGATCTGCCGGAAAGCGAATTTCTGCTTCAAAGAAAAAAAGATATCCATGTGCTGAATCATCTTTCACCTTTCGCCAAACCGGGTGATTCCGTGGTGGTAATCAATATTGCCGATACGGGTAAAGGCATTCCGGCCGATGTCCTTCCGAAAATATTCGATCTTTTCTTTTCCACGAAGCCAAGCAAGGGAACCGGACTTGGATTGGCCATCGTTCAAGGAATCATCAAAAGGCACATGGGTGCTATTTCCGTTGAAACGCAAGATGATAAAGGAACGAAATTTATTGTAAAACTACCCACATATCATTCATGGAAAGACTTTGAAAGGACGGCATTAAATGAGCAATAACATGTTCAATGTATTAGTGGCTGATGACGAGGAAAACTTTCGTGAAATTTTTAAGGATTTATTACGATCCGACAACTTGAATGTGCTGTCCGCCGGTGCGGGTAACGAGGTTATCAGAAAAATACTAGACTATGATGTTCACCTTCTTTTGTTGGATAAAAAATTTCCGACCGATGATGACGGAATGCAAACTCTAAAAAAAGTAAAGGAAATGAAACCCGAATTGGAAGTCATTATGTTGACGGCATACCCTGATGCGGAGTCCAATCTTGAAGCGATGCGCATGGGAGCGCACTGTTATCTGCATAAGGCACGCGATGTCAAACTTATTTCCGAAACCGTCAGGCATTTGATCGAAATCATCCAGTTGAAACAGGAAAATCAAAGGCTGTTAAGGGAATTGCAGGAGAAAAACAAGTGGTTGGAGGAAATGAAAGAGACGTTTCGGCGTTGGAATGCAATTTTAATCAAGAAGATTTCCAATCTTCGCAGTGAGCTGGATAGCGACTCAAAGAACGGCTCGGCAAAAAGCATTTCGAAAAATACGGAGTTGTTGATTCTTTCGTTCATTCATGAGTTGAACAATCGCTTTCAAGTGGCTGAAGGCATCTTTTCTTGCGCCAATGTTCCCCCTGAAACAGAAGATGAATCACCTTTGAATCATTTGAAGAGCTTGTTCGATCAATTAAGTGATGTTACATCGAATTTTTGCGATCTGGCTTTCGGAAAAACCGAGAATGTAGAATTTGATTTGGCGCAGGTTGCGACAAAAGCGTTCGGTGCGGCGAGATATTTCTCAAGAAATAGAATCATTGCTTTAAGAAGAGATATCGCTACGAATCTTCCGAAAGTCAGAGGGCAACCCCGATTGCTTCTCGATGCGATTTTAAACCTCTTGAAAAATGCAATTGAAGCCGTTCAGATTTTGCCTGAAGAAGAGACTCCTACCGTAATTCTCAAGGTGTTTCATCAACAACCTCAAGAAGTTGTCCTCGAAGTTTTGAATTCCGGTCCCGAACTTTCTCCTGAGATAGTTGAATCGCTGTTTAAGCCCTTTTTCACGACAAAAGGCGACAGCAATAGTAATGGAATAGGCTTATCCTGGGTGCAAAAAGCCGTTAAGGCTCATGATGGTAATATTACCTTTGATCGAGCTGACGGTGCGTTGAATTGCTTTCGCATCGTGATCCCGATCACGGATGAAGTTGTTCCGGTGAAATCTAATTTATCGGTTTAAATCCGGCAAATACGGATGTGAGAAATCTCGATTAGTTATGACAACCGCCCTTATTAAAGTGCCACGGCTCAGAGGTCGCAGAGCGAGTTTGAAAAATATTCCAATAATTTTTCTTCTCTATTCTCCGGGCTCTCTGTGGCATCTACCGTTGTAGTATTATTGATAGCTGCAGAATGAAAGCCGGTTTTCGGGCATATGCGCGAACATAGGCATTCGATTTATCGTCGGAATCAGCAATTGAAGCATTTCTCGCAAAAGGATGTATTTTGAAGGTTGTAAGGCCATGAAATCGACATCAGATGCGTGTTTGAGCCATGTTTTGTCGGCTTTAAGTTAGCGCATATGCGGTTTTCGGGTAGGGCGGATTAGGCGCTGGCGCCGTAATCCGCCGAGCTTGAGGAGTTTTCGAAAGGCAGGACTCAATAGGAGTTGGAACCATGATTGTCGACATGCTGGAACATGCTGACTTTTACTATGCATTGGATGTGGGGCTGAAAGCAGGCTTGGAATTTATTAAACGATCCGACCTGAGCAATTTTCCCGACGGTAAACATCCCATCATCGACGAATCCGTCTACCTCACGCTGCAAAGATATCAAACCCGCCCCGCTTCTACGAATAGCTGGGAAGCACATCGCCGATTCATCGATATTCAGTTGCTCCTGGAAGGCGAGGAGATGGTAGGTTTCGCACCATTGGAACGTCTCACGGTGGGTGTTTACGACCACGATCGCGACTTGCAGTCGCTCATCGGAACGGGAGAATTTCTGCGATTGATTCCCGGAATTTTCATGATACTCTTTCCCCATGACGCTCATCAACCATGCATTACCGCAGGAACAACGCCGATTACCGTGCGTAAGGCCGTAGTGAAAGTTGCTTTAATGCGTTTGCCCAGGATGGTCTGGTCAGGATTTTGAAAAAGTGATATGATTAATCTTCAGTATTAACAGGTCTCCAAACAAGGAGCAACAATGAAACTTCATCGTAGGCCGGGCAAGCCGCAAGCACTGAAAAGCATCTTTCTAGCAGTCTTGATCGCAGCTGTCTTTATGACCTCCGGTGCTTTGAAGATCCACGCACAGGAATCCGATAAGCCCGTCGATCTTGATGTCAGAGATGCCGATCTTAGACAGGTTTTACAGCAACTGGCGACGAAGGCCAATATAAATATTATCCTTTCTCCGAAGGTTAAAGGCACCATTACTTGCCGTGTCAAAGACGTAGACCCCAAGGAATTGATTTGTTTCATCGCGCGAACAAACGGCCTGGAAATTGAGGACCACGGACATGTTCTATTAATTCTTACCGAAGATCTACCACATACAAATGTTCATTTCGAGATAATTCCATTGCAAAACGCCAACGCGGCGGATACGGCCAAAATGATACAATCCCTGAAACTCGACAAGCATGCCAAAGTAACTCATGATGCCAGAACCAATCGATTGATCGTAATTTACGAATATTAGTGCAACGACATTTTTTTTTCGGAGATCGTGCCATTAGAAATTCTTTTCTTCTCTTACTTTTCGTATTACAGTCGCATCCAGGGTCGGCCGCAACTGTCGCGTCGTTAACCGCGATCGCAACAGCACCGATTTGTCTTCATGCTTCCGCCGCCGATGGATTAACGGCAACAATTCCCGCTAAAGTTTCTTCAACTCCGGCGGATTCGGCTCTCAGCGACGGAAATGTCGTCGGAAGCATGACACCGGTCGAAAACGCCTTTACGATCGATAAAAATATCGGAACTTTTACTCCAGGCATCGAAGAGGAATCACCGCCCGGCAACATCGGTTCAATGACGGAAAGTGCCGCATCGGCAGCATCATCCGCACAGCCTATCGATAAAATCGCCTCCGGAACCGGAAACGCCAAAATTCAACGTCGCGGCGTTCCCAAGGAAAACTCTTTGCCGATGGACCCGCGACTGATCATCGGTGCTGAAATAAAAAGCGAAGACGCCGGAAACGATGAACGCAAAAAACCGGTGGAAATCGAGGGAACGCTGGTCATCGAAGATCAACAGATATCCAAGAGAAACGCATTTCGACGCTGGGTCATTAAAACGAAGGACGGTTCAAGAACGCCGCTCGTATCGAATATGACGCTGCTTGCCGCCGTAAACGACAAGAAATATCTGGATGACAACGTTAAAGCCGTAGGAAAATGGGTTCTCTCGCCTTCCGATCCTCGTCTGAAGTTCTTGGCCGTCGAGCGTTTGAGCGTGATCGAGACTCCATTTGACGGTGTTTTGGCGACGGCACCCGCTCAGGCCTCCTCGCCTGCGCCCATATCCATTGCCTCCGCGTCAATTTCCATGTCGGCCTCCGGATCCAATATTTTGGAAACCAGTTCGCAATCCGTATTTTTTTCGGCATCGGAATCAATCATGTTGGAAACCGCCTCGCAGCCGTTAAATACATCGGTATCTTCAACGAAAGCGCAGGATATTATTCCCAAGGAATCCAATCTAATACCCCAACGGTAGATGCCACAGAGAATAGGGAGAGAAAATTATTGGAATATTTTTCAAACTTGCTCTGTTACATCTGTGCCTTCGTGGTACTTTAATAAGTGCGGTTGTCATACTAATCTGGTTGCTGTTGCAGTATGAATTTATTTTCCAAGATTATCCCTCCCCAAGATCAAAGGAATTTTTGGGTGGATTCCCTATCCGGGGCATATTACGGATTCTACATGGGATTCATGAATCCCTTCATCCCGATTCTCTTAAAGAGGCTCGGAGCTGATCCGCTTCATATGGGAATCGCTCTCGCAGCTCCATATTTTTCATTGGTCTTTGCTTTTCCATTTTATAAATACATGTCGAAATTCAGAGCGTTGGATATAGTCTGTATCCCGACCTTCTTTACAAGACTTTCGATAGCTCTAGTCGGTCTTTGTTCATCGCCGTCGCAGATTGTGGCAATTTACCTCATCGCCCAAATCGTCGAAGGGTTGGGAGTAGCGGCTTATGCCAGAGTTTTAAAAGACATGTATTCCGATGAAGGAAGAAGCATGGCGATGGGTTTAGTGCGGGCTTTTATCGGATTAGCGACTATTTGGGGTTCGATTATGGGAGGAATCATGATCGACGAAGGCCGTATATTCTTGCCGTTTCTACTGGCGGGAATCTGTGGCGCGATATCCTCTCTGAATTTTCTCACCATCTTCCGGCGCGACTGTTCCCCGATCTTTTCAGGCCAAGCCGTAAAATTGGCCGATATAAAAGGAACATTAAGCAATTCGCGTGGATTCTTCTGGCTGAACGCCGTCGTCACGCTTTTCGGCTTCGGAAATCTTTTGGTCATAGGAATTCTCCCCACATTGCTTGTGGAAAAGTTTGATATCTCGAACGCGGCGCTTGGGATCCTGAACAGTTTGACGAGCATCATCCAAATTTTCAGCAATATCGGGGTCGGATGGTTCATTTCCCGTCACGGACCACAACGCGGTCTATTGCTCGGAATGACGGCCGGGTTGGCCAATCCGTGGCTGTTTCTGTTGGCGCCCCGTCTGGAATATTTGGCGGTTCCCTTCGCCTTCAACGGTATCATGTCTTCCGGGTTCGACATGAGCTGGATGTTGCTGATAATTTCTTTCGCCCCCAAGGATGAAATCTGCAAATTCGCGTCCGTTTATACACTGATAATGGGCCTCCGCGGTTTATTGGCGATGTTTTCCTCGAATTTGGCGCTGCCGCTTCTGGGAGTAAACTTTTTTCTTGTGCTCGCAGGCATCTTCACCTTTACCGGGTTGTCTTTAGGAATTTTCGAGAGAAGTCGATGGGAAACCAAATGATTGAAGCTGAAATCCTGCGACGCACTCTTTCGCAAATTCCGATGAAACCCGGTGTCTACCTTATGCGAAATGCCGCCGGCGAAATCATTTACGTAGGAAAATCGAGACGGCTCAAAAATCGCGTTACCTCATATTTTATGGGTAAGCAACACGACAATAAGACCCAAATGCTGGTGCATGCGATAGAAAGTATTGAATTCATCGTAACAACGGGTGAAATCGAAGCTCTAATTCTCGAAAACAACCTGATCAAACGCCATCACCCCAGATACAACGTGCGGCTCAAGGACAGTAAAACTCATCCTTATATAATGGTGACCGTAAAGGAATCCTTCCCAAGAATTCTTAAGGTTCGAAAAGTATCGTTTAAGGACGGAAACCTCTATTTTGGCCCGTTTCCCGATGAATACGGCTTGAAAAGAATCATACAGCTCATGACGAGAATTCACGGATTGTGCAGTGCGAAAATACCCCTTAATCCCGAAAAACCGGCGAAAAGACCCTGTCTTCGATTTAACCTCAGGCTCTGCAAGGGAGCCTGCATCGGCGCCGTTTCACCGGAAGACTACCGCAAGGGCGTCGAAACCGCCGTCGAAATACTATCCGGAAAGATGAAACCCGATTTCGATTCGATGAGGACGAAAATGGCTCAACTGTCGAGCGAATTCAGATTCGAGGAAGCCGCGGAGCTTCGCGATACCATCAGCGCTTTCGAATCATTTTTCGCGGCCCAAAAAGTGGAGTTCACAAAACCCGTGGATGGCGATCTGTGGGGAATTGCCGATAGTCCTGACCGCCTGATCGCGTCGATATTTTTCATTCGGGGCGGAAAACTGTTGGGCAATCGCACGATCGAAGTCGAAAGAGAGCCCGGAGCCGGTACCTCACGTCTCCTCGGGTCGATCATGACCAGATTTTACGACACGAACCTGATTCCGCCGAAAATTTTTACCTCCATTCCGCCTCAGCCGCTCGATTCCTTGAAGGAATTCCTTGCCAAGCTTTCGGACCGTCAAGTGCGTATCGGAATTCCGGTTCGGGGGGCTTTCAAGCGTCTTTTGAAAAACGCCGACGAGAACGCCGTCGAAATGATGAAAAATCTCAAGGCCGGCGATCATGACAGAGTAGCCGAAAGCGTTTTAGATCTCGAGCAACGACTGGCATTGCCGAAAACTCCTTTTCGCGTTGAGTGCATGGATATATCCCACATTCAGGGGGTCGATCCCGTGGCATCGCTGACGGTCGCGATCAACGGCGAGCCGCGCAAAGGCGAATACAGACTTTTTCATATTAAAACCGTCGAAGGAATCGATGATCCGGCGGCGATCGGGGAAGTGACAAAACGACGCTTTAGCAGACTGATAAACGAAGGGAAGCCGTTGTGCGATCTTCTGATCGTCGACGGCGGAATCACTCAAGCTCGAAGCGCGAAATTCCAACTCGATGTATTGAAAGCAACCGTTCCCGTATGGGGTCTCGCGAAAAGAGAGGAAACACTGGTGCCGCCGCATGGCGATCCCGTCAAACTTCCGGTTAACTGCCCCGCAATGCGCCTGCTGATTCGCCTACGAGACGAAGCTCATCGCTTCGCCAACTCCTTCCAGAAGAAAGTTCACGCCAAGAGGGTCATGCGTTCCGCCTTGCTGTCGCTTCCGGGAGTCGGAATAAGAACGCTTCAAAAAGTAATCGGCGCTTTCGGTTCGGTCGACAGGGCGGCGCAGGTCATGCCCGAAGAAATATCCGAAAAAGCCGGCATACCGCAAAAAACCGCCGAGTTGATTCATGCCTCCATTCAGCGTAAACTCGTCAATTTATGAAAGCTTTTAAAAACAATGATTCGTATCAAAGCTAGCCAACGAAAAAATCAAAGGGAATTTTTCACCGCGCAGAGACGCGAAGAAAACATCTCTAGTAGCCATTCTCTGCGCCTCGGCGTCTCCGCGTTTTTTTCTTGCCCCAACTTGGTTAGCTTTTATGCATTTCATTGTTTAAAAAACCATTTATATCGATAATCGAATTTTTAGGAGGGTCTCATGAAAAATACGAATTCGTGCCGACATGACGAATGCCTGATCAGACTTGATTACACCAATATGATGGCCGATGCGGTAGGCGATCAGGGGTTCACGATAAAAATATTGGAGTCCATGAGAAAAAAAGCGGAGACGGCTTACCAAAATCTTAAACAGATGCGGGCAAACGACCTGACGCCATGGATGGAATTACCATATCATAACAAAATAGTACGAGATATTATGGAATTCAGGGACGACATTGACGGGCAATTCGAAAATCTGGTTGTATTGGGAATCGGAGGCTCCGCTCTTGGGAATATCGCCCTGCATTCCGGGTTGAATCATCCTTTTTTCAATCTACTGCCTAAAACCAAGAGAGGAAAAAAATTGCGGGTCTTTGTCGCCGACAATGTAGACCCCGAAAACGTCAAAGGAATGTTTGACGCGATTGATCCGCGCAAAACCCTATTCAATGTAATCACTAAAAGCGGTGCTACGACGGAAACCATAGCGCAGTTTCTGATCGTCGTCGAAATGCTCAAAGAAGCCATGGGAAAAGTTTCCATAAAAAAGAATCTTGTTGTAACGACCGACCCCAAAAATGGTCTTATGAGAAAAATCGCCAAGCGGGAACAGTTTCACTCCTTCCCCATCCCGGAAAAACTGGGCGGGCGTTTCGCGATTCTATCGGCCGCCGGACTTTTTTCCGCGGCCATGGAGGGAATCGATATAGAAGGCTTACTCGAAGGTGCGCGGATCATGGACTCGAGACTTCAGGAACCTGATTTCATGCGTAATCCGGCGTATCTTTCCGCGATGTTTCAGTATTTGGCCGATACAAGGCAAGGCCGCAACATGGTCGTCATGATGCCGTACATCCGGAAATTGTCGGGTTTGACCGACTGGTACCGACAACTATGGGCCGAATCCGTCGGCAAATGTTGCTCTCGCGACGGAAATATCGTAAATTGCGGCAGTACGCCGATCAATGCGCTGGGGGTCACCGACCAGCATTCTCAATTACAGCTTTACACCGAGGGCCCGCAAGATAAGATCCTGGTTTTCCTGGCCGCGGATAAATACGCCGAGGAATGCGCGATTCCACTCAACACCTCCCTGAAGGAAAAGGATCTCGAATATCTTCAAGGGTCCAGTCTGGAACTCTTGATACAAACGGAGCGAATCGCCACGACTCTTGCCCTGCAAAAAGCGAAACGGCCGAATATGACTTTTATTTTGCCCGAAGTCACACCCTGCACCTTCGGGCAATTGATCTATTTGTTGGAAATTCAAGTCGCATTCGCGGGAGAACTTTATAACGTCGATACTTTCGAACAACCCGGCAATGACGAAGTTAAAAACGCCATATACGCAATGATGGGAAGAAAAGGCTTTGAAGCCAAGCGCCGAGAAATCGAAACCGATCTGAAAAACTCCGTCGGAAAATTTGTATGCTGATTCGTTTTCTGGTGGTGTTTTTCGAAAGGCAGGACTCAATAGGAATCGATTATCGTGATGTTGAATCGAATGCAAAACTTTCCCGGCGAAGTCCGCGGATAATGTAAATGAAAATAAACTATGCCGAATCGGCATTTGTTTGCAGTCTCTTGGCAATATCAGCTTTTGTTTTTTGTACAACGCCGAAGATACAAGCCCTTACCGTCGAGGGATTGAAGAGCGATTGGCGGGCCAACATGACGACGGCTTTTACCAGAGCTTTGTCCGATCCTGAATCTTTTAAAAACACGGGTTTGTTCATGATTTTGGGTTACAACCCCGAACAGATCAAGCAAATGGCGGAGGTAACGCCGCGTCCGGCAACCATCTCTATTGAGCTTACCCCTTCACCTAAGGGAAACGGAGCATTCGAGAAAATCAAGGTTTTCTGTAAAAACGTAAGGTATTACAACCTCACCATCGACCATGCGGTATTCGAGTTCCCAAACGTAGAAGTCGATCCGGCCGCGCTCATGCAGAATTCATTGGTGTTTCGATCGGTTTCCGAGGTCGGAATTGAAACCAACGTTTCGGATAAAGACGTTCTAAAGGTCTTCGATCTGTTCGCGCGGGCGCGTCAATTATCGAACCTCTCTTTGAAAATGAACCCGGAAGAGACTTTCATTTCAGGCAGGGTTCGTAAAGGTTGGATGGTGGTGGCTTTCCAAATATACGGGAAACCGGAGCTGCTGAAAAGCGCATTGATCAATTTTTCCTGCCATCGAATGGTTTTAAACGGAATGTCTTTACCTCGAACGACCATACGAACCATATTCGATAGAATAAATCCGGTCTTCGATGCAACGAAAACGTGGTTAAAGCTTAACTTGGACAAACTAAGCGTCGAAAACGGATTTGTTCGAACTTGGGCTACTTTACGACAAAACAACGCAATTCCAGGCAAGTGATACTCGTTAAAATGCAATATAAAATCGATCCAAAGGCCGCGCGATGTCCACTTCACGAAGATTATACCGCATAGCGAAAGTTCTGCATCAACGACAACCCGATCTGATGATCGCCCTTGACGGCGTTCATGACCCGCATAATCTTTCCGCCATTCTTCGCTCTTCCGACGCCACGGGAATCGGTAAAGTGATTTGGCAACCCGATCGCCGGGAACCTCATCAGCCGAATCCCGATGTTTCCAAAGGTTCGGAGAAATGGGTATCGCTTGAGGAAGTACCAAATCTTTGTACTCGACTTAAAAAATTAAAAGCCGATGGGTTTAAAATTGCCGCGACGCATCTGGGAAATCATTCGGTTGATTTTCGATCGATAGACTGGACAATCTCCTGGATTTTGGTAATGGGTAACGAAAAAAGGGGATGCTCCAAGGATATTCTTGAAATTGCGGACGTTAATGTCATCCTACCGATGATGGGTTTTGTTCAAAGTTTGAATGTTTCCGTTGCGACGGCGGTTCTGCTTTATGAAATACAGAGACAAAGATTCGCCGCAGGCATGTATGAAAAAAACCTGCCGCGAAAAAGCGTAAGAAAATATTACGATTTCTGGAGATTGAAAGATCGAGGCATCCCGGTGGAAGATATTCTGAAACATCCCGGGAACAGCGAACCGGCGGCGGATATTGGCTATCAGGACGGCAGGCACGTTCCGCGTAAAAAGAAGCAGAGAAAAAACAACTCAATCTAGAATATTCACCGCTGAGGCGCTGAGACTTTTCGGGTAGGGCGGATTAGGCGCTGGCGCTGTAATCCGCCAAGCTTGAGAAATTTTTCGAAAGGCAGGACTCAATAGAATATTCACCGCAGGCACAGAGACGCGGAGAAAGAACAAATTGAATCTACAATATTCCCCACGGACATTGGATGTGGAATGTCTCAATGTACAAATAAAAATGAGGTGACAAAATGACGATCGATTTTTCCGAATATCCCTTTTCATCTGAATTGTCTTCCGAAGGCCATCTTATTGACTCGGGAATCATGTCCGCGATAATGGATTTTATCATTAAGAATCAGGGAACATACGAAATTCTCGAATTCAAAGTCGGTCATACGAACGACGAAGTGTCGAGAGTAAAATTCAAGGTTTTCGCCAAAACCCAAGTCGAACTGAAGAAAATGTGCGAAGGCCTGCACGTTTTGGGCAGCATTCCCGTCATCGAAGAAAACGCGATCTTGAAGTCATCCGAAAAAGATTGGGTCGTTCCTGAAGATTTCTACTCAACCACAAATCATGCAACCGAAGTGCGCGTCGACGGAAAATGGATTAAAGCGCGGAATCAAAGAATGGATGCCGTTCTGGTATGCGGAAAAAAGAACGCAGAGTGGGAAATTTTCTGCCGCAAGCTGCGCGATGTCAAAGCCGGAGATCTCATTGTTTGCGGATTTAAAGGTATTCGTATTCAACCGGAATTCAAGGAAAGAGATCGTGACGAGTTCGCCTTCATGAACAGCGATGTCAGTTCCGAACGCCGCGTGCGGGTCGCCGTTCAAAAAATCGCCAGACTCATCGCGGATAAGCGGCAAGCAGGTGGTAAGCTCGGAATAACGGCGGGCCCTGTGGTTGTTCATACCGGAGGTGCGGAGTCTCTCGCAAAAATGATCAAGGACGGTTATGTGGATTTCTTGCTTTCGGGAAATGCCCTGGCCGTTCACGATATAGAGCAGAATCTTTTTAAAACATCGTTGGGAATCGACATTGAAAGCGGAGAACCGGTTCAAGACGGTCATCGAAATCATATGCGGGCCATCAATACGATTTTCAAATACGGATCCATCAAAGGAGCCGTCGATGCGGGAGTTTTAACCCAAGGAATTTTCCACGAATGCACGCAAGCGAAAGTTCCTTTCGTACTTGCGGGAAGCATAAGAGACGACGGTCCCCTGCCCGAAGTCATTACAGATATGATTAAGGCTCAATCGGCATATTTTCAGCAATTAAGCGATTGTTCAATAATGATCATCTTGTCGAGCATGCTCCATGGAATCGGTGTTGGGAATATGCTTCCCGGGTATGTCAAAACCATCTGCGTTGATATCAATCCGGCGGTGGTAACGAAATTAGCCGATCGCGGATCGCATCAAACTATCGGCATCGTGACCGACGTGGGCACCTTCCTTGCGAGCCTATACGCGGAACTGAAATCCCTCGAAAAGAAATAAATTCGATTATAATTCCTCTTTCATCTAACGAATATTCGAATTCCTTCCGAAATGGTACCCGCTAATGATCTCTACGGGGTTCGCATATGACATATTACGCGTCAGTGTTCCGTGAATGGTTCAAGGATTTCGTCAAAGCATTGATTTTTTTCTTAATTCTCCAAACCTACTTCATTCAAGGATTTGTCATCGAGGGTGCATGCATGGAACCGCAACTTCGTTCCCATGAGAAAATTCTCGTAAACAAATTGATATATCGCTTCCGACCTCCGATGGTGGGAGAAGTAGTCGTCTTTTCATTTCCCCTCGATCCTAAAAAAGATTTCATTAAACGCGTAGTCGGAGAGCCTGGAGATGTTCTGGAAATTAAAGACGGCTATTTATACCGAAACAATCAAAAAATCTCTGAACCGTTCGTTAAAGAATATGTTTTCGGCTCGTTCGGCCCGGTAAAAATTCCCAAAGGAAGAATTTGCGTCATGGGAGACAACAGAAATAATTCTCACGACAGCCGGGCATGGGGCTTCCTTGATATCGATCAAATAAAAGGAAGAGCTGAAATGAAATTTTGGCCGCCGCAATGCTTCGGCACGATACCGGCGATTTCCTACTGATTTTCAGACAGGACCTATTATTTTTTTCTTATCCATGGCAATTGCATGAAATTGATGAAATCATTACCGAGTGCCGATTGTAGGGGGGATTAGCAAGCCATCGCCGAAGCGTAATCCACCGTGAATTGGATGTAATTTGTCGATTTTTAGTGCGTTTGCCCTGTTTTCTTATCGAACGCGCGTTGACAGCATAATATCGATGATTTATAATAATCTTAGGTTCTTCCACGTTTTGATTATCGACTGGTATCCAAATTGGTCCCTTGCCACAAAAGGGGCTGGTGTTTTTTTTGATGCAAGAATCCCTTTTGACGGTGGTTTTGGGAATTTATATTTCGGCGAATTGATACCGTGAAATATTGTTAAGGAGTTCGCTTGAGTACGCAATTGATTGATCAGTCGTTCACATGTTCGGTCTGTAGAAATTCCTTTAAAGCTCAAGTGGTTGAATCGGTCAGCCATCAGGGACAGGATTCCGATTTTTATCCGCATTATATCGGTGTCGATCCCTTACCGCATTTTCTGGTAATGTGTCCGGGGTGTTCCTACTGCGGATACCCTGATGATTTTTTCGCGGAACTCGATAAACCCCCGATTAAAGCTGAAAAAATAAAAGATATCCTTGAACAACCGGTAGTAAAAAAATTCCCCGCCTACGCATTGAAATATTATCTGGCGGGAAAAATATACGAAGAGCAAAAAAGGAATCCCTACCACATCGGAAATCTATATCTCAGAGGCTCTTGGTGTTGTAGGAAAGAGGAAAATCGGAAAGCTGAAATCGAGTTTCAGCAACTTGCCGTAAAATTTCTTCGCACGTCCGTCGATCATTCCACATTCATCAATCCCGAGAACTTACCGGTCATCACATATCTTGTCGGGGAGTTGTATCGACGCCTGGAAGATAAAGTTTCAGCCCGGGAATGGCTTGGTACAGTGGAAGAAGTGATATTCGATTCCGAGCAACAATGGCTTCTTGAACTGGCCAAAAAACAAGCCGAGCTGAACGAATATTTCATTAATTAACAGCCCGAAAATAGACCGTCAATAAAATTTAATAACCGGTTTATTTAACTATGGACCGGAATCGTATAAGGTTTATTCGCTTTTTCTCCGATATTCGATATTTATGAGATCAATATATTTTATTGAGGGATAAAATTGCGCCGCATTTTGCTTCTTTCGGATATACACTCAAATTTGGAAGCTCTTGATTCGGTTCTTTCTCATGCCGAAAAGCTTGAATTTAACGAAACTTGGATCATGGGAGACATAACCGGTTACGGCCCGGAACCAAAAGCCTGCCTGCAAAAAGTCTTATCCCTCAAAAACACGAAATTCATTTGCGGGAATCACGATCGCGTAGTGTCCAAGACCGTGCAGCCTCTCGGTTTCAATCCGCATGCGATCGTCGCCGCATATAAAAACATGCAATTGCTTGATGGTGATGAACTGAATTGGCTCGCCAGACTCCCGAATTCTCTTTCTCCGTGCGGGCAAGTCGGAATTTTCCATGGAAGCGTTCTTGACCCTGACGAGTATTTATTGACGATTCAAAGCGCAATCCCTTCTCTTCGATCGATGAATATGAAAGGCTTGATTCTCGGTTTTTTTGGACATACGCATGTTCCGAGTTTGTTCGAACTTGACGAAAATGCAAACGAATTTTATGATATCGATGTGCGACCCGATTTTCCGATGGAATTACCGCTCGACGGTTCCCGGCGCATTCTTATCAATCCGGGGTCCGTGGGACAACCGCGCGACGGAAATCCTCAGGCCAGTTTCGCCTTGTTGGAATACGATGATTTAAAAGCGAAACTGACGTTCAAACGCGTGGATTACCCGATAGACGTTTGCCAGGCCAAATTGCGCAACGAGGGGTATCCTGAAATACTTGCGATGAGACTGTCGATTGGGTTCTAATTCGCGCAGCCTGCGATTTTTCTTCGTTTGCCGAATTTCATACTGAAAGCTGGAACCTTAGATCCAAATGGAAAAGGTACTCGTTAGATTCGCGGACGACAAGGGAAAAACCCGTGAATCGGTATTTGAAACCGAATCCGTTTCCGAATTAAAACAAGCCCTTTTGGAGAGAGGTTTCTTTATCATCTCCGAACAAATAATCGAAAAAAGCTTGAGTGAGAAAATACTTGCCGTTTTTCCTTTCGGCAGAGGCGTTTCCTACTCGGAATTGACCGAATTTACGAAACTTTTACGAACTCTTCTAAAGGCCGGTTTACCGTTAAAAGACTCCTTGGATGTTCTTCTTGATGAAGTTTCCACGGGCGGTTTGAACAGAGCCCTTCTGCAAGTTCAGGGTGATATCGAGGAAGGCATTTCCTTCAGTCGGGCATTGGCCCGACATCCCGGGATCTTTCCCGAAATATACGTCAAAACCGTTATTGCGGGAGAACGCTCCGGTGCTTTGGAAAGCGTACTCGATCGCTTGGGAAGTCACTTTTCAAATATCATAGCGGTTAGACGAAAAATCACGGCTGCTTTAATTTACCCTGCTGTTCTGCTGGTTGTCTGCATGGTAGCCGTTATATATCTTCTCATTTGGGTCATGCCGGATTTCGCGGAATTATTTCACAGCCTTGATGTTTCCCTACCGATTTATACTCAATTCGTCCTCTGGCTTTCCTCTTTTTTGGGACGTTGGCTGCCGGCTTTTGTTTTCGCGACCGGAATCGGAATCTTTTTCTTCGTGAAATTCGCCGGAACGTCCGCAGGGCGTCTGTCAATAGATCGATTTAAATTGAGAATTCCCCTGGTCGGCAACCTTGAGGAAAAATTCGCCTACAGTCAGTTTGCGCGCACGCTTTCCACTCTCG
>Ga0074199_1001603_pt1 | contig 18482 bp, 19 predicted proteins | sample EPASupsiteSAE347_FD_64528 | JGI IMG/M metagenome (GOLD analysis project Ga0074199, IMG submission 64528) | Bioremediated contaminated groundwater from EPA Superfund site, New Mexico - Sample SAE3-47 | ecosystem: Environmental > Aquatic > Deep subsurface > Groundwater > Contaminated ...
ATCAGAATAAAAGATCAAGCACTCGTAACCGCCGCGCAACTCTCTGCAAAATATATTTCAGATCGCTTCTTACCGGACAAAGCTATAGATCTCGTCGATGAGGCAGCATCGATGATCAAAATGGCAATTGATTCAAAGCCTGAGGAAATCGATCAACTTGAACGGAGCATCAGACAACTTGAAATTGAAAAAGTCGCACTGAGCAAAGAAAAAGATGTGCCCGCATCAAAAACACGCCTTCAGGAGATAGAAAAAGAGCTAAGCACACTCAAAGAAAAACATCAGAAACTTCTTAACCAGTGGCACGCAGAAAAAGCGCCACTTGAAAAAATAAACAAACTCAAAGAAGATATTGAACGTGCACACACACTTTATTTGCAAGCAGAACGCGACGGAGACTACGCTAAAGCATCTGAGATCAAGTACGGCAAACTTACCAATCTTGAGCAGCAATTAAACGAAGAACAAGCTAAACTCAAAAAAACACGATCAGAGCTTATAAAAGAATCTGTTGATGAGCACGATATTGCCGCAGTACTATCACGTTGGACACATATTCCAGTTGATAAACTTACGCAAGATGAAAGTCAAAAATTGCTCAACATGAGCGAATTACTCAAAAAACGTGTTATCGGTCAAGATAAGGCGATTGAAGAAGTCACTCGCGCAATTCAAACACATCGCGCAGGACTTACAGACCCTAACAGACCTATCAGCTCTTTTTTATTTTTAGGCCCGACAGGTGTGGGTAAAACCGAAATTGCTCGAACCCTTGCGGACTTTTTATTTAACGACCCACAACACATAATCCGTATCGATATGTCAGAATATATGGAAAAACACTCGGTAGCACGTCTGATTGGCTCGCCTCCCGGCTATATAGGATACGAAGAAGGTGGACAACTTACGGAAGCAATACGCCGAAAACCATATAGCATCGTACTCTTTGACGAAGTCGAAAAAGCGCACCCAGATGTCATGAATATTCTATTACAGGTACTTGACGAAGGTACCCTTACCGATGGGCAAGGACGTCATATTTCGTTCAAAAACTGCATTATTATTATGACATCTAATATTGGCGCACAGATTATTTTGGAATCGCCAACCATTACTGAAAAAGTGCACAAAGAAGTGGACGCTCTGGTCCAAAAAACATTTAGACCAGAGCTCCTCAACCGCATCGATAGTATTATTTTCTTTAATCGATTATCAGAAGACAGTGTAGCGCGCATAGCCACCATTAATCTGGAAGATCTCAAAAAACGTCTTGCACAACAAGAAATAAAACTAACCATAACTGATCGTGTAGCCAAAGAACTTGCAAAAACAAGCTACACGCCTGAATATGGCGCACGACCACTCAAGCGCGCGATACAAAAAGAAGTAGTTGCGCCGCTTGCACAATACCGACTCAAAAATCCAGACAAACATACTATAACTGTTGATGCAAAAGACGGGATTGTGACCATAGCGTAAAACCAGCTATAGACTACTCTGATTCATGCGGAACGACTGATCGATGGCGCAGCACAGGGGCAGGCAGCGATCGTGCTTGTCGCACAGCAGCTTCGTGATCTGCTATCATGGTACGTATAATTCGCATACGATCTTTAATTTGTCTTTTAAACGCACAAAGATCATTGAATGTCATTCTAAATCCAGAATCTTCAAGTGAATCAGCTGCACTATCAAATGTAACACTACCACATATGGCTGTCAGCGCGGTAATAAAAGCGGCATGCGGATCATACCCCAACACCTGCTGTATCATACCCCATGCACCACAGCAGATATATGATCCACAACATACCATCGAGGCCGAACGAGCCTTGTGGCAGATTATCTGCCTACGCACACGCTCAAGAAGCGCCTGTTGATCATCATAATAATCCTGCAAAGGATCGCGTAAAACAGCATTTGAATAATTTTCATCGAAAGGTGGAGGAGCTGCCCGTTGCATGGCCCATATCGATCCACAAAAAAGCAACCCTAAAGCTATTCTTTTTCCCATACCCAACTCCAGTAACACATATCAAAAAAATTATATCTATAGAACTCGTGACCAACAAACCATTTTAGGTTATTCTTTATAACAAAAAGAACAATACATGAAACATATAACGTCATTTGACAACCCGTTAATAAAAAAAATAATCGCTCTTGCATCACCTAAAGGACGATCCGCGTATGGACTATTTATAGCCGAGGGGTTACGTACCTGTCAAACACTAGCCAAAAGCCCGCTTGCACTAAACAATTTTTTTGTGACACCAGAGACCTACACACAAGCACAAGAATTTGTATCCGAACAAAAGCTTATAATCGTAAGTGAAAAAATAATGCACAAAATTGCCGCAACAAAAACACCAAGCGGTTTTTTGGGCGTTTTCTCCATACCGCAGCACAAAGCACCTGGTCATCTTGCACCAGGGCTTGTTCTTTATAACATCAGCGACCCGGGCAATATGGGCACATTAATACGCTCAGCTGTTGCATTCGATCGACCGCAGATGATTCTAGTTAGCGGCGCTGACCCATGGAGCCCAAAAGTTATTCAAGCTTCAGCCGGCACCATTGGATACGCTTTAATAATAGAACTTGATTGGAACACGTTAAAAAAACATAGCAAACGCCCACTTTTATGTGCCATGGTAGCACATAACGGAAAAAAATCTGAAAAAATATCTTCCCAAGATCTTATCGTAGTTGGTGGCGAAGCACACGGCATTCCACCAGAAGTTGCAACCACATGCGACAGGCATGTAACGCTACCAATGCCAGGCCCTGCCGAAAGCCTCAACGCTGCTGTCGCCGGCTCTATAGCGCTCTACCTTAGTATTTTGCCATAAATACGCTATACTGACCCTAAATGATATAAAGGGCTTTTTATGGCGCAACCGTACAAATTATCGCTTCCATCTGCAGTTATTATTAACTTGAACATCATGCTTGGCGTAGGAATTTTTCTTAACAGCGTGCCATTCGCCCAAAAAGCTGGTACTTTCAGTTTTTTACCCTACTTAATTATTGGAACTTTATTTATTCCACTCATTATCGCTATGGCAGTTTTAATCAATAAAACACAAGACGGATCTTTTTATGGCATAGCCAAAGATGAATTAGGCTCATTCTGGGGTTTTATCAGCACGTGGGCATATTTTATCGCCAAACCAGCATCAGCCGGTCTTATGATCCATTTTTGTTGCCATTTATTTCAACAGCTATTTCCAGTACTACAACACCTATCGATCTTTACACTCGATACGCTGGTGATTAGCGTATTTGTTACACTCAATCTCTTAAATATGCGTATTGGCAAAAGCATACAACTCAGTTTTCTTGCGCTCAAAACTATACCAATTTTGTTTATTATTGTAAGTGGCCTGTGGTTTATTCAGCCACACAACTTTGCCGCAATGACATTTCCTACAAGTGGCCTCATCAGCGCTCTTCCCCTTGCAATTTATGCATTCGCCGGATTTGAAGCGAGCCTGTCGCTCGGAAAGCACATTGAAAACGCACAAAAAAATGCTCCTCGCGCTATTATTATTTCGTATCTTATTGTGCTTGTCCTGTTCATAATTTATCAAACCTGTTACTACGGCACGCTCAATCTCGATCTTTTGACACAAGCACAACCATTTGATGCTATCGCTATCTTTTTGAAATCAATAAGCAGCACAGCTCTTTTGCACATTCAAGCGCTCTTGTATATCTGCATGGGAACATCAGCCCTGGGTGGTGCATACGGTATACTCTTTAGCAATCTTTGGAATTTGCACAACCTTGCTGCAAGCAATCACATACCAGGAGCACAGATTATTACGCAACAAAATACCAACGGTATTGCTTACTGGTGCTTATGTATCGAGGCTGCTTTTTGTTTTGGATACGTCATGCTAACCCATGCTAATCAGATTATTTTACAACAAGTTAACGCTTTTGGCTGCACGCTTGCATATACCGTCAGCATGCTCGCATTCACCGCATTTGTGTTTAAAAAATTTACTAAGCTATGGGCACGCACAATCGCCGTTCTCGCTCTTTGCAGTTGTAGTATTTTTATTATATCATGCGTTAACGGTTTTTATATTAATGGACCACGTGCCCTCTATACGTTTGTAGCACTTTTGATCATTGGTGCTCTAGGCTACCGATTGTCAAAAGTTGATTCTTCAGCGACCGTTGGATAAAGTAAATAAAAAACGAAAGTCCCTCATGGGCAAAAAAATTAAGCGCAAAAAAGCGCACTATTCTATTTCGGCGGTAGCTCAAATGTTTGCCATACACCAACAAACCATACGTCTGTACGAAAAAGAAGGGTTAATAGCACCCAAGCGATCTGAAGGCAATACGCGACTGTTTAGTGAAGAAGATGTGAAAAATCTGGAAGACGTTATTTACCTCACACATCAATTGGGTATCAATATCGCCGGCGTACAGATGATTTTAAAACTTCAAAAGCAAATTCACAAAATGCAAAAAGATATGAACCGTGTATTTGATGAAGCAAAAACACATCTTGACGAACAAGCGAATCAATCAAAACGCGTAATAAAAGAAAGCGCTCAAGAACTCATGCGACGCAAACAACCGGTAGCACTACCAACCGAACAGCTGGCAGAACAAGATGGCTGGGAAATAGAATATGAAGAATAACAAGAACTATACTTGCTCAAGATAGCGTTTTAATTCCCACTCAGTTACTTGCGTACGGTATTCGTCCCACTCTCTTTTCTTTGCTTCATAATACTTGTTAAAGAATTCGTCACCTAAAAATTCGCGCATGATCGTGCTTTTCTTAAACGCCTCAAGCGCTTCACCAAGCGTCCCAGGCAACGTTTGAATATGACGATTCTCACGTTGTACATCATCATACTTGTATACGTTTTCTTCTACCGGATCAGCAATTTTTTCTTGTTTTTTTATTCCCTCAAGCCCTGCTTTAATTATAGCCGCAAAAGCCAAATAAGGGTTACAGCTTGGATCAGGGCATCTGATCTCGGCGCGCACCGATTTTGGACTATCTTCAAGAACTTGCGGAATTCGGATCAATGCACTACGATTGGCGCTCCCCCAACAAATATACACGGGGGCTTCATACCCAGGAACTAATCGTTTGTACGAATTAACCGTCGGAGCCAATAAAACTAATATTTCTTTTATATGTTTCATGATGCCCGCAATAAACTGCTGAGCCACTCCCGAAAGACGGTACCTGCCTGCGGCATCACAAAACACAGCTTCACCATGTCTATCAACCAAACTAAAATGCACGTGCATGCCGCTACCATTTATACCAAAAAACGGCTTTGGCATAAATGTTGCATAAATACCATCCATGTGAGCCATAGATTTAATAATATGCTTAAGGGTAATAATTTTATCAGCCATTTCTAATGCATTACCGTAGCGAAAACCAATTTCGTGCTGCCCAACAGCAACTTCGTGATGCGAGATTTCGGCATTGAGCTTCATCTCGTTCATCGCAAGCATAATTTTTTTGCGTAAATCGCTTGCTTTATCGCACGTTGAACTATCAAAATAGCCACCAACATCGTGTGGCACCGCAAGCATTTCACCATGTGCACCAGCCTTGAGAAGAAAAAACTCAACTTCAGGGCCCAGCATACAGGTATACCCAAGATCGGCAGCCTCGCTCACTGCTTTTTTGAGAATAAAACGGGGATCACCTTCGTATGATTTACCCTCAGGCGTATACGCATCGCACAAAAAACGAGCTGTTTTTAAAGACGGATCAGATGGGTACAAAATCGTGTATGTTTCAAGGTCGGGCTTGAGATACAAGTCACTCTCCATAATACGTGCAAAACCACGAATACTTGACCCATCAAACCATTTACCCTTACTCAGGACAGATTCAGCAATATCAGAGGCGACCGTCACTGATTTAAGAGCACCAAAAATATCACTAAACTGTAGCTCAATAAACTTGACGCCATCAGCCTTTATTTTTTCCAAAATAGTATTCATATAATCCTTCTAATACCCATAATAAGACAGTATAACAAGCACACAATACAAAATACATTAATTCTTGCTTGTAAAAGCGCTCAAAAAAACAATAAAAAAATCGCACGCAAACTATTTATTTTCAGGGCGTACGCATGGATAAGGCCTAAGGTAAAGCATTTTGTAAAAGAAGAAATTTGAAATTTTAACAAAAAAAGAGCATGTTCTTTTCCAAGTCCAGCAAAAAAGGAGAAGAACATGCAAAAAGCTAAATATAGCTTGATAGAAATCTTAGGCGAAATTAGTGATAGGCGCAAGCCCAATCAAATAATCTATGAACAACGTCACGTATTACTCATTGTTATAATAGCTGTTTTGTGCGGAATGAAATGTTGCTTACACATCGCCTATTTTGCGATGCGAAGAAAAGAATGGTTTAAAAAGCTTAATATTCATAAAATACCTTCTCATGACACCATAGGGCGGGTTCTAAATTTAACACATTTTTCTGAGTTAGAAGCGGCACTTACACTGTGGTTAGAAGAGTTGCTCAAAGACAAACACATACGTAAGAGAATAGCGATAGATGCGAAAAAGGTCGACAAAAAATCACCGAACACCACTACGTTCGTGCGAGCATTTTTAACAGATATAAAAATGGTAATTGGTGGGCAAAAAATTCCAGCTTATTCAAATGAGATTACGGCCATTCCCCAATTAATAAAAAAGCTTAACCTAAAGGGTTATTTGGTTACCATTGATGCAATTGGAACGCAAACAAAGATTGCTGACCTACTTATATCAAAAAAGGCTGACTATCTTCTGCCAGTGAAAAAAAATCAAAAGGCTTTGTATGACGATATTTTGCTGTATGTACAATCGGAAAAAAATGATGCAGAGGTATTTGAAACACATGATAGTGGGCATGGCAGGATCGAAAGAAGACGGTTTTATGCTTTCAAAACAGTAAAGTGGCTAACTGAGCGTCACCCACGATGGAAACATATCAAATCATTTGGACTCCTTGAAAGTTACCGAAAAAGACATAACGATAGCTTATCCAAAACATCAAGACTATTTATCTCAAGTCGTAAGTTATATGCAAAAGAATTCTTAGAAAACATTCGCTCTCACTGGACCATTGAAAACAACTTGCATTGGCCTCTCAATCAAGCTTTCGATGAAAACAAAATCCGTTCAAGATCCACCGGGTTCATTGTTAATTTTTCCTCAATTCTAAGTTTTTGTCTTGCAGTATTGGCAAACTTCAAACAGTCGCAAATAAGCTTCAATTTACAAAAAATCATGCTATCGACTGGTGGTTTAGACCCCATCTCAAAAATGCTTTGCCTTAGGCCTTATCCATGCGTACGCCCTGTGCCTTTTTCAGGGCAAACGCATGAAGAATGTGCATCTTCTTGTTACCGTGCCAACTTAATGAGGGTAGCATTTTTCTTCGTCAGTACCTATAATTGGTGTCGCATAACGTGGCAAGAGTACAAACCTATACCTATCTTTTTGGTTTTCTTTTATACTGAGAGCAAGTTATTTTTTTCTTATAATCAGAGGTTGCGATGAAAGTTTATTTGCTTAAAGATATTGAAAAAATAGGTCTTGCCGGTGAAATGCTTAAAGTGAAGCCTGGTTTTGCGGCTAATTACCTGATTCCGCAAAAACTTGCTGTTGAGGTAACACCAATAAACGAGCGGTTATTTGCCAAAAAAGCGGTTGAGGTGCAGAATCGCAAGCAGGTGATTGAGTCAAAGACTTCGATGCTTGCGCAGCGTATTGGGCTCCTCAATTTAACACTTAAGCGCAAAGTACATGATAATGGTAAGCTTTATGGATCGATTGGTGCAAACGAAGTTGCGGATATATTAGCAGCTGAGGGAGTTAAAATATCAAAAAGTCAGGTGCTTTTTGATAAATCAATTAAAGAACTTGGTTCTTATGAAATTGTTATCAAATTATCAAATACATTGCAGCCTAAATGTTCACTCAAAATTGTTGCTGAGTAATGCGATTTTCTGATACTACATTCTCGCCGGAAAAAATTTTAAACAAAAATTTGCCCGCGAATCTGGATGCTGAGAAAGCGGTTCTCGGCGCTGTTTTGCTTAATGACAGTGCCTTTGCACAAGCGTCTGAGATTTTGCGCGTGCAGGATTTTTATGTTCCTGCTAATCGCATTATTTTTCAAGCGATGCAAGAACTCGCCAGTTCACTCAAGCGTATTGATTTAGTGACGTTGCAGGATGCGCTTATTAAGCGTCAAGAGCTTGAGGCGATTGGTGGCGCCGTGTATTTGGTGTCTCTGCAAGAGGATATTCCTGTTTCTGGTATGATCGAGCAGCACGCACAAATCGTTAAAGAAAAAGCAACATTACGTGAACTTATTGGCTCAGCGACAGAGATTATTCGATCATGCTATCAACAGCAGGATTCTCAAATCGATCAGGTTGTTGATCATGCGGAAAAAGTTATTTTTGAAGTTTCGGGGCGTCGTACATCAAAAAGTTTTCAGCAACTTGATATTTGGTTGAAGCAAACATTTAAACATTTATCTGAAATAAAGAGCCATGGGACTGGTATTACGGGTATTCCAAGCGGCTTTGCTAAACTCGACCATATGTCGTGTGGGTTACAAAAAGGTGACCTCATCATTGTGGCAGCGCGTCCGTCGGTGGGCAAAACATCATTTGCGCTTAATGTTGGTTTACATAGTGCGCTCGAAGGTTTTGGTGTGGGTATTTTTTCGCTCGAAATGCCTGCTGAACAACTTATATTACGTATTTTATCAGCAGAAGCGGGAATCCCCCATCAAAAAATTCGCAATGCAACAATTAGTTCAGAAGAATTTTACGAGCTTACCAGTGCTGCAGCAAAACTTGCTGGATTGCGCCTATTTATAGATGACTCGGCTGGTTTGAGTATCTTGGATGTACGTACGCGTGCGCGCAAACTCAAAGCTGAGCATAATATTGACATGCTCGTTATCGATTATATACAGCTTTTGCATTCAAACAGATTGTATGAAAATCGGCATCAAGAAGTTTCTGAAATTTCTCGGTTGCTCAAAATGCTTGCCAAAGAGCTCAACATTCCGGTTGTAGCGCTTTCGCAGCTTTCACGCGCGGTTGAAGCTCGTATAGATAAGCGGCCAATGATGTCTGATTTGCGCGAGTCTGGTGCGCTTGAACAAGACGCTGATGTTATTATGTTTTTGTATCGTGATGTGCTTTATAATCCAGAAACTGAAAGTCCAAATATGGCTGAGCTTATTATTGGCAAGCAACGCAATGGGCCTACTGGTACAGTCTTTTTAACTTTTGATCGTGAGCTTACAAAATTTGAAGATGGTAATTTTGATTATTAACAAGGGAATTACACGATTATGAACTATCGTTTTTTTATAGGAATATGCATGATACCTGCGGTGGTTGCTGCGCCATTTTGGTTACAAACGTTGCGCCATCCATCGCAGGTTGGTGCTCTTTTTGAATGTTCAGCTGCAGTTGGACAGGAGCTTGTCTATTTTCTTAAAAACCACAAAGGACCAAGACGGGTGCTTGAATTGGGCGCGGGAAAGGGTGCTATTACCAAAGTGATCACTCAATATTTGGATCCATCATGTGATACGCTTGATGTGGTAGAAATTGATCCTGAATATTGCGTTGATTTGTACAAAATGTTTCCTAAAGAACGGCATCCGCATATTTCTATTTATTGTATCGATGTAAACGACTTTGAAGTATCGCAGCCATATGATTTTATTATTTGTACCATTCCCCTTACCATTCTAGATGTGGGGATGTTGGCGAGATTGCAAACACGCATTAAATCTATGGCAAAAAGTGGCACCTATTTTTCGTATGTGGCATACAAGTACCTTTTTAGTATGCGCAAATTTTTTACGCATGGTGCGAGCCGCGCCACTATTGAGCGCCGTCAAAAACAAATTGATCTATTTAAAAATCAGTACCATGTTCGGACAGCGTCGGTTTTTAAAAATATTCCACCAATTGATATTTTCCATCTCAGATTTTGAAATACTAAAGCGAGAGGGTTATGATGCATGTGTTGGGTATTGACCCTGGTACCCTTTTTACCGGATATGCTGTTTTTGAGTACGAAAATCGTACAACTCGTCTTTTGTCGTACGGGCTCTTACGCTTCAACGCCAAAGGATCGCTGCCAGAGCGCATTTTAGAATTTCATGAAAAAATAGCCGATCTCGTGAAGAATTATAGCGTTACCCATATTGCTCTCGAGACACCATTTTTGGGGAAAAATGCGCAAAATTTTTTGAAGTTAGGTTATTTGCGCGGAATAATATATCTTTTGTCGCAAAAAAATAATATTAAAATTTTAGAGTTTTCACCTAGAGAGGTTAAGTGTTCAGTCGCCGGAAATGGGGGAGCGGACAAGCAACAGGTTGCTTTTATGGTGTACCGCCTGATGCCAACGCTTGAGGTACAGCTTAAGAGTGACGTGACTGATGCTCTTGCGATTGGATTGTGTGGTGTTTGGCAGGTGCAAAAATCTTTTTCTACATTTTTGCGTGCTTTTGTGGTATATATAGGCGTAATAACGTGGTTCTTTTACTGATGGTTGAAAGGAATCCATGAGATACCCCGTTCATAACCAACAGAGGGTATTGCATCCGTCCATAGCGCTTCGCAAGAAGCATTTTTATGGAGCGCGTTTAAGTGAAGAAGACATTCTTTCATTTTGTGATTTGTTACTTGCCCCCGGCATCCACTATATTTCATTTGGTACGATTAAAGCTGGCCGCCATGTTATTAATTCGTTTATAGAGTTTCTCAAATGTTATCATACTATAGGGTTTATTGATCGTGTTGGCTCATCAAATCGTGGCATGAATCTTTATGAGCTCTTTTTAAGTTATAGAACAGATGAGCTGTTACGTCAGGCACTCGAACAGTTTTTCATTGAAGATTTTACGTATGATTTCATTTGGATTATCTATCCAAAAAGTTTCGAATCGCATGCATTTATTCATGCTTTTTTAGATTATGTACTGGCATTCAATGTGGACCAAAAAATACCCATCGTTTTTATTGGGTCGTAATAGTCGGTTTTTATTTTTGTGAACATCAAGCTCTTGCTTTTGCATTGATTTATATGCTAATATGAATTTATGATTAGAGGGGGTGGTATGAATAAATATGTGATCATGTTTGCGTGTGTATTTTCTGGAGTTTTTGTGATGTTTGGTTATGACACTGCGCAGCTCAAAAATTTTTTAGAAACTAAAAGCTGTTTGGGATGTGATTTGAAAGGCGCTGATCTGCGAGGTAGAGATTTGTTTCATGCCGATTTACGTGGAGCTTTTTTACAGGGAGCCAATTTGCAGGGAAGCAGTTTGCAAGGAGCTGATTTACGAAAAGTTAACTTTGATCATGCGAATTTAGAATTTATTGTTTTGGTGGACGCAAATTTGCAAGAGGCAATTTTGCAAAAAGCCAATTTACACCAAGCTGATTTGCGCAGTTCTAGCTTACGTTTTGCCAACTTGCTACGCACAAATTTGCAAGGAGCTTTCTTGGAGGGGACTGATTTATTTGGTACACGCTTACAGAGCGCGGTTCTCGAAGAAGCTGCGTGTGACGTTGCTACAAGACTGCCGCAAGGATATAGCTGCGAAAATGGTTTTATTGTATAACGAGGAGGGTATATGAAAAAGTGTATGATTTTGCTGTTTGTTGTAGGTAACATTCCTATGATTTTTGCTACTTTGTACGACTTGGTTGCTCGGCTTGAAACTGAAAGAAAATGCGATGGATGTGAGTTGTCTGGAGTCTATTTGTCTGGTCACGATCTACATGAAGTCGATTTGAGTAATGCGACACTTGATAAGGCAATCTTACAGAATGCCAACTTGCAAAGAGCTAATATGCGGGGGGCATGCCTTTATTGGGCCAATTTGCAGAGTGCTAATTTGCAAGGGGCTAACTTGACGGGGGCTGATTTACGAAAAGCAAATTTTTGGAATGCTGATTTGACTGGTGCAGTATTGGATGGTGCCAACACGATGGGGACAGACTGTAATGCGCAAACATCACTACCTTATGGATATGCTTGTAAATTTGGTCAGTTGGTTAATGAAGCTCAAGAAATTAAACAGCGAACGGAAGAAGCGCGGAAAAGAGATAGGGAACACTTTTTGGAGTTTGGTAACTGTCCAGGATGTGATTTGGCGGGAATCGTTGAAATTGATATGGGCTTGATGGGAGCGGATTTGCGAAAAGCCAACTTACAAGGAGCAAATTTGCAGGGTGCCGATTTGCGATCAGCTCAGTTGCAAGGAGCAAATTTATCCGAAATGAATTTAACACGGTCAAACTTGTCTGGCGCAGACTTAACTGATGCAAATCTAAGCAATACTGATTTAGATGGTGCTCTTTTGTCAGATACGATTTGTACGCCTGGTACGAAGTTGCCGGAACACTATCGTTGCGAGTCTATGAAAGTTGTCAAGTACTGAAAACTTATCTCTACCCATTTGACAAGAAAGACAACCTATAAAATACTGAGAGCATTGCTGATGGATATACCATAAAAAGCGATGTAACGCGAAGGAGAATTTCCATGGAGCGCTGCAAAAGTTGTTCGGTACTTATAAAACCAGGTCATAATTGTTCGTGCAAATCAACCATTTGCCGCAATTGCTGTAAATGTCTTCCTGGTTGTTCGTGTGGTTGTCGAAGAAAGGAAAAAGATAAAAATTAGGTATCTTTAATAAAATTATTGACGAGCCTCCTCTCTTTTTTCTAATATATAATTAAAGAGAGGGGGGCTTGTTGTATGAAGTACGATACTAGGCATGTTAGCTTTTTGTGTATGATAGGTTTGTCGTCGGTACTTAATGGTTTTATTTTGGATCATGTATTGCGGCTTTCAACAACAAAGCAATGCCCACGCTGTGATTTGAGCAATGCTAAGTTTAAAGGGAGAGATTTGACCGAGGCCAATTTGGAAGGCGCTAACTTACAAGGGGCTGATTTGCAAAGAGCTGTGTTGAAGTTTGCCAATTTGATTGAGGTTAACTTACAAAAAGCAAATTTGATTGAAGCTCATTTGAGTATAGCTCGTTTGCAAGGAGCCAGTTTGCAAGATGCCAATCTGACTGGAGCACATTTGGTTGGAGCTAATTTGCAAAAGGCTAGCCTACAAAATGCTCATTTGATGGGGGCCGATTTACAAGGGGCCAATTTGAAAAATACTAATTTAGCTGGGGCTCATTTGCAAAAAGCCGTACTTAAGCTTGCCGATTTGAGTTCGGCCAGTTTGGCATTGGCAGATTTGACAGGAGTCGATCTCACTGCAACTAATTTATCTGGAACAAATTTTCAAGATACAAAGTGTGCAAACGCATTGTTGCCAAAGGGATATCAATGCATTGATGGTTATCTGGCCAGGGAAAAAACACGGGAAGAGACCTTGTATCAGTTGAGGCAGCAACTTTTGTTAACGAAAAGCTGCCCAGAATGTGATTTGTCAAATGTTGATTTGCAGGGATCAATTTTGATTAAAGCTCGTTTGCAGGCGGCTAATTTGCAAAATGCTCATTTGCAAAGGGCAGTATTGCATGATGCAAATCTGCAAAAAGCCGTCCTTAGGCGTGCTGATTTGAGTGCGGCCAGTTTGACCTGGGCAGATTTGACGGGAGCCGATCTGACTGAGGCTAAGTTGATTGGATCAAATTTTCAAGAAACTAAATTGACTGGAGCTAATTTAACAAGAGCAAATTTGTATGGCTCCATATTGCAAGATGCCAATTTATTTGGGGCCAACTTGGAAGGGGCAAATTTTACTCGTGCAAAGTTGATGAAAGCCAATTTAATGGGCGCCAATTTGCATGACACCATATTGCGAGATGCCAATTTATCTGAGGCTAACTTAGAAGGTGCAAATCTTGCTGGTGTCCAGTTACAAGGGGTTAATTTGAAACGAGCTAGATTGTATGCGGCCAAGTTACAAGATGCCAATTTGTTTGGAGCTAATCTAAATGAAGCAAATCTTATTGGTGCCACCTTAACTAATGCCAATTTAATTGGAGCAAATTTAATTGGGGCAAATTTGCAGGGAGCCTATTTGCAAGGAGCTAAATTATATGCGGTCAAGTTACAAAACACCAATTTAAGTGGAGCCAATTTGACGAAAGCCGATTTGCAAAAAGCCGACTTGACTAAAGCGAGTTTAACCAAGGTTGACTTGGGAGAAGCTAATCTGAGTGGAGCCAATCTACAAGAAGCAGATTTAACTGGAGCTCATTTGACTAAAGTAAATTTGCAAAAAGCAAATTTGACTAGGGCAAATTTAACCAAGAGTGACTTGGGAGAAGCTAATTTATCTTTTGCCAATTTGCAAGACGTAGATTTGTCTGGAGCTCATTTGCACAAAACCAATTTGTTTAACGTTAATTTGCAGGGAGCTCATTTGACTGAAGCTTATTTGGTTGAAGTTAATTTGATTGCGGCTAATTTAACTGGATCTGATTTGACGAGAGCAAAATTAGCTAAGGCCAATTTGCAAGAGACCGATTTACAAAATGCCCTATTGAAGTTTGCCGATTTAACTGAAGCCGATCTTAACGGAGCCAATTTGCAAGGAGCCGATTTGCAATATGCCAATTTATCCGAAGCTTATTTGCAAGATACAAAATGTGACATGCGTACACTACTGCCTGAAGGATACTCGTGCTATAATGGCTTTGTAAAAGAAGTTTGATAGGATTTGGCAGATTATGCTAATATAAATTTAGATTGAAATCCATACAAAAAAAGGAGAGGTTTATGGATAAACGTTTGGTAGCGCTCTTTACTATGGCTGGAATACTGACCATGGCATACGGTTTCAAACAGGAAGATCTTGATAGGTTTAAAGCTACTCATGTATGTCGAGATTGTGATTTGTCTGGTGCCGATTTGCAAGGGGCTGAATTTATAGGTGCCGAGTTGTCCAATGCCGATTTGACTAAGGCCAATTTATCTAAAGCCATTTTATCTGTGGCCGATTTGTCTTATGCCAATTTATCTGGGTCCAATTTGACTAAGGCCAATTTGAAATCTGCCTATTTGCAAAGGGCCAAATTTATAGGTGCCATTTTATCTGTGGCCGATTTGTCTTATGCCAATTTATCTGGAGCCTTTTTATTGGGGACCAATTTGCAAGGGGCCGATTTGATTTATGCCGATTTGCAAGGGGCCTATTTGCAAAGAGTCGATTTGGCTATGGCAAATTTGGAAGGAGCTAATTTAGCTGGGGCCGATTTGACTGAGGCCAATTTGACCTGGGCGCATTTGCAAGAAACTAAATGTGACATGCTCACAGTACTGCCTGAAGGATTCTTGTGCTATAACGGCTTTGTAAAAGAAACTTGATCTATAGAGAAATAAAAACGAGGGGAGGCCTCGCAACGAGGCCTCCCCTAAATAGTTTTTGTCGCGTCGCATAATATATATTATGTCAAGAAATTATCATTTTTTCGTACAATATCCTATTTCACCTTCCTGAACCCATTTGCATTCAGATTCTTTTTCACATTTTTTTTGGGTATCCAGGGCTGAATTATTTTTGCAAGTAACCCCAAGTGCTGTGCTTACTACAACAAAAACCAATGAAGCAAAAAAAAACTTGTTTTTTTTCATGCGATCTCCCTTTTTATATTCTATTTTAAATATAGTCTAGCGGGCGACAAAAAATCAAGAGATTATTAAAAAACCACCGCATCAACTAGTTACAGTCGATGCGGTGGAAAAAAGGAGAGTAGTAATGAAGCCTAATTAAATGAACCCGTTTAAAGGTTCACTTATCAGTATGCCGCCAAAAAGCAAAATGTCAAGCAGTAACGTTTTGGTTTTTTTAAATACCATTCAACAAGATTGACTGAGGAGCGTGTGACTCCAGTAACTGTTGAAGGCGAGTCGGGCTTTGGGCACTGGTGAAAATAAGCTGGCAATCAAGAGAAAGTAATATATTTACGGCAATTGTGAGCGTTTGCTCATCAAAATCACTCATAATATCATCAAGGATGACTACTGGGTGCTCACCATAATTTGCCAACAATCGAACAACACCAGACTTAAGAAGGAGAACAATAAGCTTTTGTTGCCCACGTGACGCATAGATACGTGCGCCTGTTTGGTTAAACGTAAAAAAAATATCATCAAGATGCGCACCAAACAGGCTTTTGCGTAAACGCTGTTCATTAAAAAAGAGTTTCTGATTGTGTGATACAAATGATTCAAACGTATCATCAAGAGACAGAATGCTTTGATAACGTGCATCTATGGTATACTGTGGTACATGTATTTGCGCAATCTGGGTCACAGTGGTAATAAGAGCAGCAAGCGCCTTGCGCCGATGCTCTTGAATAACACGCGAATGGTGCCAAAGCGCCCGCGTCCACTCGTCTAAACTATCTTTTTTCTGTGCTTGAAGGAGTGCGTTGCGCTGTGCCAAGATGACGCGTAACTTTTTTAAGAGTTCAATATATTCAGAATCCACAAGCAATAAATATTGGTCGATAAAACATCTACGCTCGGCAGGGCCTCCCTGTATAAGCTGCATATCAAGTTCCGATAAAAGTACTACCGGGAATGACCGTAAGAGCGTTTTGGCAGAAGTTATCGTCTGATCATTCAGCTTGATTAACTTTTTTTGATGTGCAAGTCCTATGGCAAGCGTGTTTGATCCATTGTCGCCATCAAAATTAATGGTGAGAAAGCTATGGTCATAATCAAAAGCAATAAGTTCTCGTGCGGTATATGTTTTAAAAGAGCGCGCATAGCATCCATAATACAGTGCTTCACAGATGGTGGTTTTGCCAGTACCGTTTGCACCAGCAAGAATAACTACCTGCGAATCAAGATTAATAAATTTTTCCTCAAAACAACGAAACTGTCGTAACGTTATAGAGCGAATATTCATACGACACTTACATTACCGGCACTTACTGTCCCATAATAGGTGAAACGGGCATTACCAGATAGGTCATGTTTATATCGCCATCAACCGCGTCAAAAATAACCGGACGGACTTTACTTGCAAGCCAAAATGTTACCTGATCACCTGGTAACATCTGAAGCCCTTCAAGCAAGTACGGTGCATAAAAATGAAGTGCCAACTCACCCTCAACAAATTCGGTAAGGGTAAGCTGTTCATATAACTTACCCACTTCTTTGTTGTGCATAGCTATTTCTAGAAGATTATCTTTAAACAGAAACTCCGTTGCAATAAATTGGCCTGAAAGCAAACACGCTGCTCTGCGAAGTGCTTTTATAAAGCCTTGGCGAGAAGCACTTCGCTTAGTAAAACCGTCTTTTTTCAAAATTTGTTGGTATTCAGGAAACGAATCTACCAGCAGCTTAGTAAACAAATTAAAGGATTCGCCCGAAAATACGACCTGATTGCCACAAAGCCCCAAAAATACTTTTTGATCAATGCTACCGTCAAGTATTTTTTTAAGCTCCAAAATAACGCGACGTGGCAACAACCACTTACGCTTTTCGTCCGTACTATATCGCGCAGTATGTGCTTGCGCAAGGCAGTGGCCATCGGTCGCCGTCATGGTCATTCCATCAGAATCTATCTCAAGAAGTACGCCGTTAAGAGCCGGATTGGCATTATTTTGTGGCACTAAAAAAGCTACTTTTTCTATTAAACCAATCAGATCGCCTGTTTTAATATCCAATAAGTTTTCAATGCGCTCGGGAAAAGGTGGAAACTCAGCTGGATCTTTAATATTCAATGTAAGATGCGCATTGCCGGCTTTGAGAGCGATGTTGTTTTGTTGTATATGAACATCGATAGCACCGTCCAAATCTTTGGTCAGTTCAAAAAGCCGCCGCCCAGGAACCAAAAAGGTTGTTTGATCGCCCAAAGCGCTTTGCTCCAGCGGGCAACTGTACTGCAAACTAAGCTCCAAGTCGGTGCTTTTGAGAATGAGCTCATGGTGCCCAGCTTGAAAAAGAACCGCTGATGTGGCATCCAATGTGGTACGTTTTGCACAAATCGTCTGCATAGAAGCAAGCATGTGCGAAAGTCTTTTTTGGTCAATACTAAAATTATTTTGTTCCATAGCACTTTTTATTATAGATTTTCTGGCCTTCAGCATAGCACAGAATGGCACAGCACAAAAGCAACAAAATAGCTTGAAGAATTCGTCGCGCGCTATTTAAAATTTACTATTTGACTTTTAAAAAGTTCTCAGTATAATAAACTAAGGTTGTATTTTTAATGGCAAGTTTTTATGGAGGTTGTTTTTATGAAAAAGTTATTATTGCTTGCGCTCGCAAGCTTTAGCTCGGTGTGTTTTGGCAGAATGCTGCGAATTGGTCTTATTACAGAGATTGGTGAAACTGTTTATATAATTACAAGTCGGTAAACCACTAGTTTAACTAGTGAGACTATCAAGGCTTGGCCGTAAGATTTAGTGTAAAAAAGATGTTGTTGCGTTATGTTTCTATCGGCCAAGCCTT
>Ga0074199_1001604_pt1 | contig 18482 bp, 12 predicted proteins | sample EPASupsiteSAE347_FD_64528 | JGI IMG/M metagenome (GOLD analysis project Ga0074199, IMG submission 64528) | Bioremediated contaminated groundwater from EPA Superfund site, New Mexico - Sample SAE3-47 | ecosystem: Environmental > Aquatic > Deep subsurface > Groundwater > Contaminated ...
CAGTTGATGAGTTTTGCCGATTGATGTGAAAAACTCGACCACCCTTCATCCATACGGAAAAAGGCGCCACTGGCCGCTCTCGCTCGCGGCAGGCATTGCAATCGTGTTGATTGCCGCCGCCGCCATCATTTCCCTGCTGATGCTGGAAGAACTCTATAAAAAGGCTTCGCGGCTTTCCGCGGCAAAATCGGTCATTGACCAGGGCGCCTATATTTCCCAATGGCTCTCCGAAGACCCGTATTTCAAGGAAAGCGGAAACGGCGGGGATATGGCGGAAAGCTTCGTCCGCACGGCCCAGTGGCTGCAAAAAATGGAAAAAGGAGTGCGGTTCGTTTCGCTCAGCGACAACGACGTCGTGCTTTACCGGAAACAATTTGCCGACAATCGCGAGGACTCCATGCCGGCGCCCGGCCAGACCGTCATCAGCCGCCAGAAAATCATCTCCGGCACCAATATCCTGCCGGTGATAACGTTTGCCAGGATTATGACCACTCCGGACGGACACAAGCGCAAGCTGGAAGTGGCCCTCGACAAGGACATCATCGAACGCCAAAGTTCCTCTTCCGTGTCTGCGCTCAAAAGGATGTTTTTGTTTTCCATGATAACCATTTCAGTCGCTTTCGCGGCCTGCCTCCTGGCGATCATCGCGCTCGCGCACCGCGAAATGACCTGGCAAAAACGCGGCCGGCTCAATGAACACCTGGCTTTTGCCGGCGCGGTCGCCGGCAGCGTGATACACGATTTCCGCAATCCCCTGTCAGCCATGCGTCTGGACGCCCAGTTGCTCCAGGCCGAGACGGCAAAAGAAGCGGAGAAAAGACCGGAACGGCTGGCCGAATTATCCGGCAGGATCGTCAGGACCATAGACCGGGTTGACAAACTGCTGGCCGAATTTCTGACGCTTTCCACGCCGGCCAAGCCTGGCAAGCGCCGGGAAACGTTTGACGTCAATGAATGCGTGCGCGACTGCGCTGAACTCCTGAAGCACCGATTTGAAAAGGGGGGATTGAACCTGATCCTGGATCTTACGCCTGAATCTCTGCTGGTTGCCGGCATTTCCGCGCAGTTCAAGCGCGCGCTTCTCAACATAATGACCAACGCCGAACAATCCTCGCCGCCCGCCGGGCGCGTGACCATCCGATCATGCTCAATCGACAACGAAGCCGTCATTACGATCGCCGATGAGGGCAAAGGCATCCCGAGCGAGGCAAGAAAAAAAATCTTCGGTCTCTTTTATTCGACCCGCCCCGGAGGCACGGGCATAGGCCTGGCCCTGGCTAAAACGGCGATTGAAAACTGCGGCGGAGAAATCTCCGTGGAAACTCCGGCCAACGGAAAGGGAGCGGCGTTTGTCATAAAAATTCCGAATGTTTCGCTTAATTTGTCCTTATCAAAAGGATAATTTTTGTCAAATTTATCCGCATAAAAAGGACAAACACGCAAGACTCATCCGACAAAGAATTATCGACGCCTTGGCGATGCCGCCGCCTTCATTAATCCCTTGGTTGAACACGTTGACCTTGCATCCTTTTGATTTGGCAACCAATAAAGTCCTTGCACTGGTAGGAAGCATCAGAGGTTCCGTGCCAAGATGTTGTGGTAAATAAAGCCGGCTTTCGTTCATGCAATTACCCATAACCACATCCTTGCATGCCTCAAAGCGTGTCACAGCGCCGCCGATCAGGCCAAACGCGGCCGCCATGCGTTCTTCAACACGTGTGCAGGCTGTTCCCAAACCTGTGGCCGCCACCGCATCCAGGCGAGATCGATCCGATTTTGCTTCCCCAGGCGACGGTCGCGAGACTTCCGCGGCCTTGTCTGAATGGCGGAGAATGCGCTTGCTCTTGGCCGCCTTGCGCAACGCCGATTCGTTGATCCCTGCCAATCGCGCCACCTCCGCCAGACGGTGGCCTGCATCAAGCAAGCGTCCGCATTCGAGTGCCTTCTTCTCCGGCGTAATCACGGTTCCACCACGAACCGCACGGGGCGCATAAAAAAATCCCGGGCCACGTTCCTCGGACTGGCGCAGCCAATGCATCAATGTCCGATGTGGAATCCCGAGACAGGATTTTTCGACCTCGCCGGCTCGAACATGCCGATTGGCTATCAGCGTGGTAATCGCCAATTGCAAGCCGGCTTTATCGTCAACCTGATGCGAAAAATAGTTGTCGCCGCCAACAAAATATGTGACACGCCCTTCCTTCTTTAAAACGCTGACACTTGCGCCGTCGGGAAATCCTGGTAACAATAATTGCGGCATGACGGAACCTCCTTGGGGGCTTGTTCGCATCATGCTTTTTACTCAAAGAATCCGTCTTGCCAATCTTTTTTACCAGAAAATGTGCCAAATCATTTTCCGGAAAATACCAGCAAGGAAAAATAATGGAAACAGGCGGAAAATTGTCGCAACACGCTAAAAATCAAGCTGAATTTGTCATCCATCCATTTTTACCACGATGCAGTTTGGCGAGATCACCACGGCACAATTTGGCACGTAAAAAGAGGTGGGAAGCATTTCGTGATCGGCATGGTGACTGGGGGCGTGACCTTGCTCTTTGGCTGGCGCGCCAGACGACCGGGATGACGCTTGGTCAGATAGGTAAACATGCGGGCGGGCTTGACTATGCGACGGTTGGGATGGCGCTCCGGTATCTTGAAGCGCGCTGTCAACACGACAAAAAATTGTTGCGACTGCGCGAAAAACTGAAAAACGATTTGCTGACATGATTGATAAATCTTATATATTGATTCTGCTGAAAAAGTGCCTTTTGGACAAAAATAGGAGGATCAAAACACATTGACTGACTCATGATCGTCCGTTACAGCACATTTTAACGCGTAGTTTTTTTCGACACATGACTTTTTCAGCAGAATCATATATTGAGACGCGTCCCCGTATCTGGCGGCAATTTCTCCGCGCCTTGGAAGCGCAGTCACCTGACCGATCCCTTTGGGTCGTCGAACCCGGACGGATTAGAGTTCATCAACAAACAACAGACTATATTTTCTTGCGGGTGGCGTTGAAGTCCAGGATCAGGCGCGAAGGCGTTGTGCCGAAAGTTTTATGGAATATTTTTGAGAAATATAAAGCGTCATGAAATCCAACTGCGAATGCGGTTTGGGAGACGTTTGCGGTTGTCGTAGCCAGCAGTTTTTTGGCCTGCCGCAGGCGAAGTTGCAGGCGATAATCCGTGGGCGTAATTCCAAATGCCTTGTGAAAGAGCGTTTCCGCGTAAGCGCCCGAAATTTCCAATTGGGCATAAATTGTCTTAAGATTGATGTTCTCAAAAGCGCGCGTTTCAATCATATCCCGAAGCCGCACCGCCTCGCGGTGAATGGTGTCCTTTGCTCGTGAATGTGCCTGGTCGGCATATTCAGCCAGCGCTTGATAAAGCAGGGCGGCTTGGCGGAGCCTGTTTGCCAGACCGATGCCATTGCCGGTACTAAGCAAGTGAAGCAGATTTGCAAGGCGATCAGCGGCCGTTGCGGAAATTTCCTTCAGGATCGGCACGGTCAGCCATGTCTTTCCGAGCGCGATCATTGCCTCCCCGGTTGATCCCGGCTTTCGTCGGACCAAGCCGCCGCCCTTAAACATCGTATAAATACCATCAACTTGCCCGACCTGTATGTCCTGATCAATAGAGCCGGCCGGAAGTAATATCGCGATTGGCGGCGCAATGCGGTAGGTGATGTTATTCAAACGGTAAAGCGGTCCGCATTTTGTATAGACAGAAAGAATATCAACATTGATTGTTTTATTATTGCAGTTTTTCGAGCGATCCACGCAACCAATATCCTGTCGGACAGCGACGATCTCGGGAATATAAGATTTTTCCATATAATCAAAGATAAGTTTGATTGCAAACGCGTTGAGTTATGCAAGAATAAAAGCATGTTTAGACAGATTTGTCAAAATAAATGGACCTGTCCAAAAGGTTGAAAACATGAGGAATTATGAGCAAATGTGTTAAAAATGTCGGGATTTTATTGTTGTCTGTTGGCGTTATGATTTGTGGCAATGTTTTTTGCCGGCATGCGTCAGCCGCGGAACAGAAGGCTGATACGAATGTTGTGTCGCAGACGGACTCATTTAAATTGCCGGCGACCGCGGAGCTTACCAATAAATGGGCTACCATTCCAAACGGCGATGGGTGGCAGGTTAAGTTCAACGAGGCTGACTGTAGCTATCTAATTGCTTTTCCAGGGAAGACGACAAGTTTCCAGGGCGATTACATTGAATTGCGGCAAAAAGCGGTTTTGCCGGAGCCGGCCAATTCAATTGAATTTGAGTTTAGCCATAAGGATGATTACACCGGTACTACGGCGGATTATCATTTCATGCGGTTGTTGGTTGATAAACAGCTGGTTTGGGAAAAAAGCGTAGTGGGCGGCAGTAATATCTGGGAAAAGGAAAATCTGGATATCAGTTGGGCGGTTAAAGGCAAGCAAACGGCGGAATTTTCATTGCAGGTTTACGAAGAACTTGGGGTTGATAATTTTCCCATTCGGGTATGGTATAAGGATGCGAAGCTAATCCCATCTGCCAAACCTCCCGATAAGGCCACGCCCCGCATGCAATCCAATATTGATGAAACGAACATGTCGTGGTACTGCGAAAACATGTGCAACGAGCGATTTTGGATCAGACAACCGACGCATGAAATGAAAGATGGTCGTGTATTCATACTTTGGGATTCGATAAGGCCGTCTGTTTTTGACTATCACCGGGTTAGACAAATCTGCCGCGAATTAAAATGGATGGGGGTCACGGATATTATGTATGCCGACCAAAGTGGTGAACAGGTGGCGCATCCGACGTCCGTTCCTTTAACGCAGCCGATGAGATGGGTTAAATTATCTCCGGATCCACTCATGACTTTGTGCCAAGCCGCGCACGAAGAAGGGCAGAATATCTGGGTTTTGATGCATCCTAACCATAACAACGAAAAGTATTCAGCCAAGGATGCGCAGGGTATCCTTTATAAATCGGGCGAGGCAAACACAGAGGACATGAACAACCCGGCGTTGTTGAATGATTTTTATTTCGCCTTGTTTGACGAATATTCCACGAAATATAACAAGTACCATAATTTTAAAGGCATCTATCTGGACGAAATTTTCTTTAATGCATGTGACTTATTCGGGGACGACTTTGCGCTTTACACTGATTTCTGCAAAAAGCAATTTGGCGAAAAACCGCCGGAAGAAATTGCGGCCATATTTAAGGAACGGTTCGGCGTGGGAAAACTGCCGGTGCCTTGGTGGCAAAGATATATTTTATTTAGAAATTCAGTGGTTGAGAATTTCCAGAGGAAATTCATAGAGGGCGCGCATGCGCGCAAATTGGAGGCAATGATTGAACTGCGTCCGACCGCTATGTATGCAGATGGATATATGTGGGGAATTGATTCATATGCGCTCAGCAGGATCGGCGCGGACTGGTATTTTACCGCTGGCGGCTGCGAGCCGGTAGTTCATTATCCCAAATCCTTGACCGGCGCTCATGAATGCAACTCAATGGGATATTATCAAACGTATGCCCTGCGCGGAAAACCAGAGTTGTATTTTGCGTTTGATTTGCTCTTGAATCCTTTGGCATGGGGCGTCAATCCCGACGTGCTGGACCAGATGTCCCAGCATTTTAGGAACGTTCGGGAATGGATCGGAGCGGAATCCCTGACCAAGGTTGCCATATTAATGAACGAATCCGGCTTACTGCTCAGTTTGAAGGAGCGGGCCAAGAACGAAACGCAGGAAATTAACAATGTTTTTGATATAATGTCGGGATATCAGGATATGGACATGCTTTATGTGCGCGATAACGATTATTTCGCGCGATATAAAGTCTTGATTGCGCCGCCTTCCAGTCTGCGCTATTTGCCGGAAGCCGCTCTTGCAGGACTGCTTAAATTTGTTGAACAAGGCGGGACGCTTATTACGCTGGGAGGCGTTTGTACGACGTCGCGCGCCGATCTGACAAACGAGCGCGATGTTACCGAACAGGTATTGGGCGTGGAATATACAGGACAAGCGACGCAAGGGGACAAGCTGATGGAAATCTATTATGGAAGCAATGCGTCGGCCATAATCAACGTAACGATTACCGCCGTGAAAATTAAAAACCCGGACGCGCAGGTTAGGGAAGTTTTCACAGTCAGCAAGCTTCCGGCAATCACGGAATTAAAGCGTGGCCAGGGTCGCATAGTGGGCATTCATTTCAATGTTCAAAAAGCATTGTGCTCCCGGCAGGAGGATATCAAGCGTCTGGTAAACGACGTTGTCCGCAAATACGTTATTGCCCCTGTAACCGGCGATGGCAATTTGAAGATTATGACGACCCTGAAAAAGAAGAATTGGATTGCCGTAACTTTATACCCTCAGCAAAAACCGACTGAAGTCAAGTATGCGAGAGACGGGCTTGTTATACCTTCTTCTTTGAAAGAGATCGAATATCCGGTTGAAGGACGGATTGCGATTGATCCGGAGCAGGCCGGCGTTGATAAAAAATTGTATCGTATTATGTTTCTTTCGCGCAATCATGAATTTATGCCGCCCGACAATTCCAAATACTGGACAGCCGCCCAGTTAAAAGCGGGGATTCCGATTATGATCGTTGAAAACAACAAAAAAAAACTGAAATTGCCGTTCAAGACGTATGGAGACCGCTGGAATAAGAAAGCGATAATGCGATGTAACGAGCATGAAATTGTTGTTGTAGCGCCTTATGATGAACTGCAGATTGAAGAACCCCAGAAACCGCGCAAGCTGTTTGGCTTGTGGTGAATTGAAATTAAGAGTCCGTTAATATTACCGGGAGTAATCATGAATGCATTTCGTGTCGGAAAGCAAGTAGCGATCGAATACGATGCAGGCAACAATTCGCCTTGTTATAGATACGCGCTGAAGGAATTAAGGCGGCTCTTGGAACGGATCAATGTTTCGTCAAACCTGATGGCGGTCAGCAACAGTGGCGTATTGGTTGGCCTTAGGGTGGACAATGCCGGCGCATTGGGGAGGAAAATACGCCAAGGTTTGTCAAAGAGACTGAGCCATGACGGTTATGTTTTACGTGTTGAGCGGGCGCTTGTGTCAATTTTGGCTTTGAATGACAAGGGCGTTTTAAACGGTGTGTATGATCTGGCGGAACGGCTGGGTTTCGCTTTCCTTATGCCGGGGATAGAAGGCGAATGGCCGCCATTATCAGGTCAAATCCGATCCTTGCCGGGCGGCGAGGAGTATGTCAATCCTCGCTTTCCGCACAGGGGAATTTTCAGTCCGGGCGCTACGGGCGATTACACGGCGGAGGAATGGCTGCGTTATTATGCCAAATTACGTTTCAATGCCGTGGATCAGAATGACGTTCGGCTGTCACAAGAACTGGGGTTGCGAATTGAGGTCGGCGGACATGGCATGTCGGACTTGATGCCACGCAGTCTATTCGCCAAAAAGCCGGAATTATTCCGGCTGTCTCAACCCGAAGATTTTTGGGGTAAAAGGCAAAAAGATTTCAACTTTTGTGTCACGAATCCCGAGACCAAGCGTATTATTCAGCGGAATTATATCAGGAAAATAGCGAAAATGCGCGGGATCTATGCCGTTCATGCCTGGGCTGACGACCTGCCGGGAGGCGGTTGGTGTTTGTGTCCCGGATGCCGCGCCTTTTCTCCTTCAGACCAGGCGTTGCTGGCCATGAAATACATCTCGGAAGCGGTGTCCGCTGAAAAGCTTTCCATGCGCGTGCCAGTTATCGCATATCATGACACCATGTTCCCGGGCACATCATTTTCGGCTCCGCGGCAGGGCTTTTTATTGTTTGCGCCGCGCGAGCGTTGTTACGGGCATGCCTTGGATGATAAGCAATGCCTGAAAAATCAATCTTATTTACGGGCCTTGAAAGCGTGGATGGCCAAATTCAAAGGCATGGATGATGCGCACACGTTTGAATACTATTGCGATCAAATTTTATTTCGTGGATTATACCCATTTTTGCCGGATGTTATTCTCGACGACATGCGCGTTTATCAGGAGCACGGCATTGAATCGCACATGGTCTTGCAGGTGGGCGGTCCGATTCTGGCGCCGGAATATAACATGCTTATTTTCTCCAAAGCGTTGTGGGACAAGGACTATACGTTTGAGCGGTTCGCCAACGACATATCCGCCAGGATTGCGCCTGATAAGCCCGAAATCTGGGAAAAATATCTGCAAGCGCGCCGTAAAATATTTCAGGCCGCCATGTGCCTATGCGACCATCCCAATGATATTTATTTTGATTACCGTTGGCTGCCGGAAACCACGAGCGCTTTCGGGAAAAAGATGGCCGGTGTTTACGGTCAAGCCGCCGATAGTCTGGCTTCAGCCGCGAATGAACTGACAAAATCAATTCCTGCCGGATCTTCTTTTGAACGCACCAGGCCCATGGCCAGGCGTGAGGCCGGCCGGGCTGTTTTTGAGGCGGAAGAATTGCGTGTTATGCAGGCCCAGCAGACAGCCATGAATGGGATCGGCCAATACCACGATTCCGGCGAAATCGGAAAATTACGCAAAGGGCTGAAGTCATTGAAAGATGCCATGCGTTTGCTGGATACGGCTTATGGTAAAGGCCGGGCCGCGGGCATGCTGGCCGGCAAAAGCTATTATTTTGACCTGAACCGCAAGTGGTTGAAACCGGAATTTATAAAAAAAATGAATAAACTTAAAATGGCGTACCGATTCCTCTCCCGAGAGTCAGAGTGCGACAATAACAACACAGGAGGTAAAAAGCATGTTTATTGACTGCCATCTGCATGCAATTACTCGCAAAGGTTTACCGCGTAATGACTCCGGTGACAACTCTGCTACTCCGGAAGAACTTATCACAATGATGGGCCGGACAGGTGTTAATAAAGGAGTGTTGCTCCCGAACATTAATCCGGAATGCCACAATCAATTTTCGCCAACAGAAGATATCCTTGATATTACCGCGAAATATCCCGACAGATTTATTCCCTTCTGCAATATAGACCCGCGCGCGGAAAGCAACAGCCCGGACGCAAATCTATCAAGGCAGTTGCGCTATTATAAGGAACGCGGATGCAAGGGAGTTGGAGAAATCTGCGCAAACCTCCATTTCGATGATCCTTTAACGCTCAATCTCTTCAAACATTGCGAAGCGTGTGAAATGCCGGTATTATTCCACATTGGCCCGCAGACCGGCGGCTGTTATGGCCTCATAGATGATATCTATTTACCCCGGTTGGAAAAGTGTCTGCGTTTATTCCCAAAACTTGTTTACATCGGGCACTCCCAGCCGTTCTGGGCAGAAATCAGCGCTGATGTGACGGAAAAGAATCGGAACACCTATCCCCCCGGAAAGATAACAACGGGCGGCGCCATCCCGCGGCTACTCGATGCTTATCCGAACCTTCAATGCGACATTTCGGCCGGGAGCGGCTACAACGCGCTCACGCGCGATGCGGAGTTCGGATATAGTTTTATGGAGAAATATCAAGACCGTCTTTTGTTCGGTACCGATATATGTTCTCCGAAAAACGACCATCGGCATGCTGAATTACTGCGAAATTCCTTGAAAGAAGGTAAAATATCACAAGAAATTTTTGAAAAAATAACCTGGAAAAATATAAATAGAATATTGAACCTAGAATTATAATCATAACAAAACAGGATGACAATCATGTCGCAAGCATATTCATTTAATTTTTGCGAATCTCTGATGGCAGAAAATGCCGGTGTTTCGCTGAAAAGTACGCATTTTGACGTTGACGCCATTTTGAAAGTATATGACAGCATAAAACCTCTGGCAGTGGAATTCGGCGTAGATGCACCCCGTCCGAGATTGGCAGCATTCGGCTATCCGCACGTCGTATCGTTAGGAGCACCGATAGAATTTCCCGAAGACGGCGAGCCAAATGTTTTTCCGTTCATCAAGACGCCGGAGGAAATAGACACCCTGAAAGAACCGGAAAATTATTTGGCGGCGCCGCTCATCCAAGCCCGCCTCAAAATCGCCGCCGAACTTGGTAACTGTCGCAAAGACGCCATGTCAAAATTTATCGGACATGCTTTGGAAGGACCGATTACCACCGCCGTCCTGCTGATGGGGCAGGATTTTTTCACTTTGGTTTATGACGATCCAAAGCGCGCCCACCGGCTCTTGAATTTCTGCGTGGAAAGCGCATTGAATTATGTTCAAACATTGCACATGCATTTTAACGGCCAGACCCCGGTTGAACCCGGTCCGCGCGGCATACCCGACGATTTTGCCGGCATGTTGCCGCCGGAACTATTCGGCGAGTTTGTGGTGCCGTATTGGAACCACATTTATGACGGGTTAAAAACCACGGAACGGCACCTGCACAGCGAGCTGTTACGTGAAGAACATCTGCCTTTCCTGCGTGAATTGAACATTAAATATTACGATCCCTCGGCCGATCAGTATGTAACGCCGCAATTGCTCAGTAAAAAATGCCTCTGCCGGTTCGCAAGTTGTATTCAATCATGGGATATGCGCGATTTGTCGGGCGATCAATTGGAAAAACTTTATCGGAACATAGCCCACTGTAAACCATATGTCATCTCATTTTCCATGTCAGCAATGAGTGAGTTTGAAAAAATCAAACGTCTGTTGAGATTGGCCCGGGAATTGGAGAAATGAAATTTGCAACCGCGGCCTAATACAACCACCTTTGCTTTTTTGACAAATTCCGCTCATTTTGTGGATATTTTGATCGGGTTAAAGCATAATCAGGTTAAACTTATGTAAAACTGAAAGGAGCGATGATGTCGCATTTGCCGATTAAAAGAACCACGGTTGTCCTGCCTAAGGCGCGCAGTCCGTTTATCAACGCCGAGTTGATTTCGCTTGGTTCGGATCAGAACGGCGAGGAGCGCTTTTGGATTTCAACTTGGAACAATCTGGTCGGTTGCATGGGGGTGGTTGTCACGGAGTCCGGGGAATATCGCATATATCAATTTAAACAGACTCCGGGGCGTGGCGGCACGAATTCCCAGTTGAATCAAAACTCCGGTTTCTATAGCGTGGCGCAGGAAAATGGCGATGTATTATGGCTGTGCGGCAATCTGGCTTATGTCAGTCGTTTGACTTTGAGTTCCGGCAAACTTGAGGAATATCAAACCGGCGCGCCTCCGGCCCTGGTTTTTAAGGGTATGGCATTTGATAAAGAAAGCGGCAAATTATTTGCCGCCGGTCAGCCGCGGCCCAATCCACCGACCGCCTTTTCTTTTGACATTGCCAAACGCAAGCCGGTGAAAGTTCACGCCGACATTGCGCGTGATTGTTATATGCGTTGTAGTTTTCCAAACGGCGACGGCTCATATTCGATCATAATGAATTCGCCGGGCCAAACCTTTGTGCGTTGGAATCCGGGAGATGAATCCATTGAGCAATTGGTCACGGATGAAAAAATAGACATGCACAACGGGCGTTACACAACCAACCGTTTGACCAGTGACGGCAAAGGTTTATGGTATATTCCGGCCCACGGCTGGTATAATCCGTTGACGCGCAAGTTTGTCGTTGCCAAACCTGTGCCGGAGATTGAAATGACCTGGTTTGCCCGGCGGGATGACTTGGTTTGGGGTGTGGCTAATGAAAAAGAATCTGCCCGTATCGGGATCTGGGATCTTTCTTCCGGAAAAGTTAAGGAAATATGCATAATTCCGAACTGCCAGTTTTATAACATGAATCTAACGGCTTCCGGCAAGCTGGTTGCCGTCAATATCTATGGTGAATTTTTCCGTTACGACGGCCTTAGCGGCGTGCTGGAATTGACCCGAAAGCTGCCATCGGATTCGTATCTGACGGTTGATTGTCTGTGTCGCATTAATCAAGACCGGCTGTTGGGTACGCCTTTTATTTCCCAACGCTTCTGGGAGTTGAATTTACGCACCGGTAAACGTTATGATTGCGGCCGCGCCGCGCCGGGTTTCGGACAGATTTGTTTCACTCGTAAGATAGGCGCTAAGGTGTATATGGGCGCTTATACGGGTGGTGAATTAATGGAATATGATCCGCTTGAGCATCCTCACTTTCCTGAAAATCCGCGCGTCGTGGCTGACCCGCCGGATGGCATGCGGCCTGTGGCCTCCTGTGATGATGGGCGTAATCTTTATTATGCCTGCAGTCTGACGTATGGGCATCTTGGCTCAGTCCTGGTGAAATATGACACAAAAACGGGAATAAATTTATATAAGGAAAATCCCATTCCGGACCAACAGATAACCACCATGCATTTCGATCGTCGAGCAAACGCTCTGCTTTGTGCGACTACCATCCATGCCGATTGCCAGAGCGCACCGCCGTCTTCGCATAATTGTTGTTTCGCGCTAATTGACGCTAAAAATCTTACGGTAATCAAACAGGCCCAGGCGCCGGATGGGATCGCATATGCCTACATCTTTGGGCCGATTGATGATAAACGCTGGTTTTGTGTCTGTGCGCGATATCTTTCCGAAGGGCGCCCGGAGTTCCGTTGGTTTTTGCTGGACGTTTCTTTCAACGTGCCTGCGATAAGCACCATGCCGACTATTCCTGATCTGCCGTTGTACAGCGGCAAAAAAGCCCTGTATATAAGAAAAGTCGGCAATCGTATTCAGTTATGGAATCTGAACAATTTCAGCTTGGTCAGGGACATTTGTGACGGCGGTAAAGTATCCGCAATCCATGTGCAGGATGAGTTGCTATATCTGGTTTACTCCAGGAAAATAGCGATTATCGACAATCTATTTGGCGAAAGGGCTAAGCGGTAAAATTTATCATGCGAGGAGCGTATGAATGCCAAGACGGTTTACTCTATCCAGGCTCATCTGCCCGAAAAACTGACAATTTCATTCTGGCTGTTCAATTATTTTCAGGGCGCTGGGGAGGGAGATTTCTACCATGACCTGGAAAAAAGAATAATAGAATTGAAAAGAAAGGGGGTTCAATACCATCCGGATAGATGCGGGGATTGGTTGTGTTATGGGAAAAATGGCGTTCCGGGGGGACGATTGAACTGCACGAGCTGTTTCTGGGATACAGCGCGATTATGAGGACTCTCAATTGCAAAGGCGGCAAACAGTCGGTAGTCGTTATATCCGCGATCCATTGCAACAACGGTCCCGGGAGCAAGCTGCAACAAGCGGGCCACTGTCACTTCGTGCTTCTTGCCGTTCGTCACAAAACCCCAGCACGGCAAACATCCGCGATGATCAAGCTGCAAATGCAGCTTGATCGCTCCTTTCGCCCTGCGAAAATGAGCCCAGTCAAAGGTCTTCAGACACAAATCAATCACCGTTGCATCCAGACTTCGCAACGGATTCTTGAAACGAAACTTTTGCCCTTTCGTGCTTGCCAAAGCCTGACATCGTCCCAAAACTTGATAGAACAACGTCTCGTAGAGTTGCCAGGGACGATGGGCATTGGCATATGCCAAGGTCGTTCTCTTCGGCGCCGCTCCCATTCCCAAATGTTTCACTTTACCCAAGGCCGTTGCCAAGCCGCCGCAAATCTCCCGCAAAGAATGCGCCGCTCCCATCTGACAAAAAAGCATGGAAACAAACTGATCCCAACATCCAAACCCTTTAATTGCCTTTTCCGCCTTGTGCTTTTGTACCGCGCTCATAAAATCTTTACGATCCACCAAATTCAATACTTGCCCAAAACAACTACTTGTGTTTACCATCTTGTTCCTCCGGTTTGTTGGTTGAACAGCTCTCTTAAGCCGCTCGATCTGTTTTTGATCACGATCTTTTTAACCCAAACCGGAGCTTTTTTCTATCCGTTTCAACTTTTTTTTGGATGGAACACGGATTTGTTCTACGAAATCTGCAGCAGAGTGCCCCGCGGCTTGCCGCAGGGTTCTTTACTACAAAAAATTGAATGGCGAAAAATGAGATAATATATTGACAATCTTAAATAATAGAAGTATATTTAATCGAAATAATATATATTTCATCAGTATCCTGTGTGAAAAGTTTATGATGCAAGGTGGTTACATAAAAAAGGAGGCGATGTTCAGTCAAAAGAAAATATCTTTTTTGATTGTGGCATTGGTTATGACGGTAATATTAGTTGGCGCTCAAAGTTCCATGGCCGATGGAGCCTACATTACCGGAGAGGGGCACGGTTATGCTTCGTACGCCAGCACGGAGATCATACCGAACGGTACCTTTATTCGGGTTGTACTGATGCCGTCCAATGTGCGACCGACGCTTTGTAAAGAGATTGACCAACTATGGTGCACCCCGCTGTCTTCGAAATGGTTGCGTATTGTCTGTGGTGGGGTGAAGATATGATTATGTGTATTATTAAAATCATGCCGCAGGCTACGCCCGGACGAGCAGATCCGCTGTGGCGGAAACTGATTATCGGTGTCGTTGTATTAGCGGTCTGTGTGTTCGTCAGTGGACCGGGCTGGGCGAATAATATTGAGGTATCCAGCGTGAAAAGATTTAGTCAGGTGCCGGGCAGTCATTGGATGGTGCAGTTTAACATCTTGTGGACAAATTCCTGGCGCTGTGACTTGGCTGGCGCAGGTCAAAGCGCCCCGTATAACTATGACGCGGCGTGGGTGTTTATGAAGTACCGTACGAATGTTTCAGCAGGCGCTTGGGGGGAATGGAAACATGCGTCATTGAGTACGAGCGTATCAGACCACGTTGCTCCGGCCGGAAGCACGATTAATGTGGGAATGTCGCCAACAACCAATGACGCGGGAGAGACGGCAACCAATGGCATCGGCGTATTTATTTACCGTGGCGCGAACGGATATGGTTTATTTACGGCCAACAAGGTGCAATTACGATGGAACTATCCGTCCGACAGCGTAGCTGATAGTGCGGGTTTGGAGGTTAAGGTCTGCGCGATTGAAATGGTCTATGTGCCAACGGGTGCGTTTTACTTGGGATCCACAACTGATGGAACAGAAGCAAACCGTTTCTACGCTGGTGATGCCGGAGGAGTGAGTACTAATACTCCGTTCCTGGTTACAAATGAAAATTATCAGGTTGAAATTGGTAATGCCGCCGGGCAACTTTTCTATATAACGAATAATACCTATGGCGGGGACCAGGCGGGAATACTCTCCAACGCGTTTCCTAAGGGGTTTAATGCGTTTTACGGTATGAAATACGAAATTACTCAGGGGCAATATGTTGATTTTCTAAACATAATCAACAGCAATCAGGCAAGCTACAGGTGGTATGCTACAGCAATTCCCAATAACCGTTATGCGATCACAAATGTGTCGGGGAGCTATGCCTCGTCTAATCTTTATGTGGCTTGCAACTATATGTCATGGGCTGATTTGGCGGCATACTTGGACTGGGCTGGATTAAGGCCCATGACAGAATTGGAATTTGAGAAAGCATGCCGGGGTACTAATTATCCGGTTGCGCAAGAATATGCGTGGGGAAATTCTACTTTTCCTACCTATCCAACTGGGATTACCAACAACGGCGCGGCCAACGAAGCGCCCAGCAATACGACGGCCAATTGCAATTCTGAATTTCAAACATACGTCCAAGGACCGATGCGCGTGGGTTGTATGGGGATTGGCAATGGGACAAGGGCAAGAACGGGGGCAGGATATTATGGGATGATGGAATTGTCCGGGAATTTATTCGAACGGACAGTGACGGTCGGGAATGCCGACGGTCGGTCTTTCTCTGCGGTTCATGGAAATGGTGTTCTTTCTTCCAATGGTGACGCGGATGTTACATGCTGGCCTGGTTCATCTGCTAGCGGAGCTGGGTATCGCGGCGGCGGGTGGGGTTACAATTCATCCTCTCCGGAGGTCAAAACTGCGAACCGGGGGCGCAGTGCTGAGACTAGAAATGATCGTAGTGTTTACTGTGGCGGGCGGGGTGTTCGTTCAGCCCCGTGAGGGGATGATTTTCGATTTTGAAGTTGCAGAATCTTTTGGGCGTTGCAGGAAAGGATTTGTTTCTTTTCTTTTTCAGTCAGGAAGCTGGCGGTAACTCTTCCGCTTTCATACGCCAAATCAAATATCGGATAATCGGAGCCGAACGTGACGTGTTCCGCCCCGACGCGGAACAGCTTGATTTTTAGCGTGTTGCGACAATTTTCCGCCTGTTTCCATTATTTTTCCTTGCTGGTATTTTCCGGAAAATGATTTGGCACATTTTCTGGTAAAAAAGATTGGCAAGACGGATTCTTTGAGTAAAAAGCATGATGCGAACAAGCCCCCAAGGAGGTTCCGTCATGCCGCAATTATTGTTACCAGGATTTCCCGACGGCGCAAGTGTCAGCGTTTTAAAGAAGGAAGGGCGTGTCACATATTTTGTTGGCGGCGACAACTATTTTTCGCATCAGGTTGACGATAAAGCCGGCTTGCAATTGGCGATTACCACGCTGATAGCCAATCGGCATGTTCGAGCCGGCGAGGTCGAAAAATCCTGTCTCGGGATTCCACATCGGACATTGATGCATTGGCTGCGCCAGTCCGAGGAACGTGGCCCGGGATTTTTTTATGCGCCCCGTGCGGTTCGTGGTGGAACCGTGATTACGCCGGAGAAGAAGGCACTCGAATGCGGACGCTTGCTTGATGCAGGCCACCGTCTGGCGGAGGTGGCGCGATTGGCAGGGATCAACGAATCGGCGTTGCGCAAGGCGGCCAAGAGCAAGCGCATTCTCCGCCATTCAGACAAGGCCGCGGAAGTCTCGCGACCGTCGCCTGGGGAAGCAAAATCGGATCGATCTCGCCTGGATGCGGTGGCGGCCACAGGTTTGGGAACAGCCTGCACACGTGTTGAAGAACGCATGGCGGCCGCGTTTGGCCTGATCGGCGGCGCTGTGACACGCTTTGAGGCATGCAAGGATGTGGTTATGGGTAATTGCATGAACGAAAGCCGGCTTTATTTACCACAACATCTTGGCACGGAACCTCTGATGCTTCCTACCAGTGCAAGGACTTTATTGGTTGCCAAATCAAAAGGATGCAAGGTCAACGTGTTCAACCAAGGGATTAATGAAGGCGGCGGCATCGCCAAGGCGTCGATAATTCTTTGTCGGATGAGTCTTGCGTGTTTGTCCTTTTTATGCGGATAAATTTGACAAAAATTATCCTTTTGATAAGGACAAATTAAGCGAAACATTCGGAATTTTTATGACAAACGCCGCTCCCTTTCCGTTGGCCGGAGTTTCCACGGAGATTTCTCCGCCGCAGTTTTCAATCGCCGTTTTAGCCAGGGCCAGGCCTATGCCCGTGCCTCCGGGGCGGGTCGAATAAAAGAGACCGAAGATTTTTTTTCTTGCCTCGCTCGGGATGCCTTTGCCCTCATCGGCGATCGTAATGACGGCTTCGTTGTCGATTGAGCATGATCGGATGGTCACGCGCCCGGCGGGCGGCGAGGATTGTTCGGCGTTGGTCATTATGTTGAGAAGCGCGCGCTTGAACTGCGCGGAAATGCCGGCAACCAGCAGAGATTCAGGCGTAAGATCCAGGATCAGGTTCAATCCCCCCTTTTCAAATCGGTGCTTCAGGAGTTCAGCGCAGTCGCGCACGCATTCATTGACGTCAAACGTTTCCCGGCGCTTGCCAGGCTTGGCCGGCGTGGAAAGCGTCAGAAATTCGGCCAGCAGTTTGTCAACCCGGTCTATGGTCCTGACGATCCTGCCGGATAATTCGGCCAGCCGTTCCGGTCTTTTCTCCGCTTCTTTTGCCGTCTCGGCCTGGAGCAACTGGGCGTCCAGACGCATGGCTGACAGGGGATTGCGGAAATCGTGTATCACGCTGCCGGCGACCGCGCCGGCAAAAGCCAGGTGTTCATTGAGCCGGCCGCGTTTTTGCCAGGTCATTTCGCGGTGCGCGAGCGCGATGATCGCCAGGAGGCAGGCCGCGAAAGCGACTGAAATGGTTATCATGGAAAACAAAAACATCCTTTTGAGCGCAGACACGGAAGAGGAACTTTGGCGTTCGATGATGTCCTTGTCGAGGGCCACTTCCAGCTTGCGCTTGTGTCCGTCCGGAGTGGTCATAATCCTGGCAAACGTTATCACCGGCAGGATATTGGTGCCGGAGATGATTTTCTGGCGGCTGATGACGGTCTGGCCGGGCGCCGGCATGGAGTCCTCGCGATTGTCGGCAAATTGTTTCCGGTAAAGCACGACGTCGTTGTCGCTGAGCGAAACGAACCGCACTCCTTTTTCCATTTTTTGCAGCCACTGGGCCGTGCGGACGAAGCTTTCCGCCATATCCCCGCCGTTTCCGCTTTCCTTGAAATACGGGTCTTCGGAGAGCCATTGGGAAATATAGGCGCCCTGGTCAATGACCGATTTTGCCGCGGAAAGCCGCGAAGCCTTTTTATAGAGTTCTTCCAGCATCAGCAGGGAAATGATGGCGGCGGCGGCAATCAACACGATTGCAATGCCTGCCGCGAGCGAGAGCGGCCAGTGGCGCCTTTTTCCGTATGGATGAAGGGTGGTCGAGTTTTTCACATCAATCGGCAAAACTCATCAACTG